>Ga0209849_1000057_pt1 | contig 13929 bp, 14 predicted proteins | sample OrgsoiDNA2013048_FD_185798 | JGI IMG/M metagenome (GOLD analysis project Ga0209849, IMG submission 185798) | Permafrost soil microbial communities from the Arctic, to analyse light accelerated degradation of dissolved organic matter (DOM) -... | ecosystem: Environmental > Terrestrial > Soil >... | reverse complement strand
GATGCTCGAGAAGTTAGCGCTGTTGAAAATCGCGCTCTGCAGCGCCCCCGCCTTGAGCAGCGCCTCTTCCGCCAGCTTGCGCGCGGTGTTGTCCGTCCCAATCAGCAGATAACCGATGATGGTGTCCTGCGCGTCGCGCAGCGCCGTGACTGACACCACCGCCGGGAAGCGGCTCCCATCCTTGCGGATGTAGGTCAGCTCATAGATGTCCTCGATCCCGCGGGAGGCCTTGAAGACCAATGCCTCGAAGCCCGGCGTAATCGCGGTTCCGAGCTCGACGCTGAGCGCTTTGGCGCGCGCGACCACTTCCTGCGGATCGGAGATGTCGGCCGGCGTTATCTTGTTCATCACCTCAGCGGCCGTGTAGCCCAGCATTCGCTCGGCGCCGACGTTGAAGATCTGAATGACGCCCTTCGCGTCAGTAGCGATGCTCGAGAAGTTAGCGCTGTTGAAAATCGCGCTCTGCAGCGCCCCGGCCTTGAGAAGCGCCTCTTCTGCCAACTTGCGCGCGGTGTTGTCTGTACCGATCAACAGATAGCCGATGATGGCGCCTTGGACGTCGCGGAGCGCCGTGACCGATACCACCGCCGGGAACCGGCTCCCATCCTTGCGGATGTAGGTCAGCTCATAGATGTCCTCGATCCCGCGCGACGCCTTGAAGACCAGTGCCTCGAAGCCCGGACTGATAGTGGTCGCAAGCTCGATGCTCAACGCAGTGGCTCGCGCGATCACTTCCTGCGGGTCGGAAATATCGGCGGGGGTGACCTTGTTCACGACTTCGGCGGCAGCGTAGCCCAGCATGTGCTCGGCGCCGACGTTGAAGATTTGAATGACGCCCTTCGCGTCGGTGGCGATGCTCGAGAAGTTGGCGCTGTTGAAGATCGCCTTCTGCAGGGCGCCCGCTTTCAGCAGGACCTCTTCTGCCTGCTCGTGCAAGCTCACGTCGCCCGTGCCTTCGGAAACGTCGATACTCGTCCTGGTCGCGTCGTTTCCCTGAAGCGATTGCCGGAGCTGATGCGACGCATGCGCGCCGAGAAGGCGCCGATGCTCACCGCCGGAAGCTCGAACGGCAAGAAACTGGGATCGGTGGTCTTGGTGGCGCCGTGGACCTGCTCTTGCATAGACGGCCTCTCTGGTTGGGCGTTCCAGATATCAGAAGGAGCGGAAGCCCAAACTCGTCAAGTCAGTGCGCGACGTCCGTCGGGGTGAGGTCTTCAACACCTACATACGCTGGGGTGCCGTCGGTAACATCCGTTACCCTGGCACGGTCATCTGTTACCGCAACGGAACATCGGCCTAGCATGCCGAGGAGAGCTGCGATGTCCATTGGCTTGCCGAGCACGAACGTTCCGACGGTCGTCGCGGATCGCTGAGCCGAGCCGCTGATGATGATGACGGGTATCTTTGCCAGCCTCGGATCCGCAGCGCGCCGCCCCAGGAACTCCTGACCGTTCATACCCGGCATGTGGAGGTCCAGGAGAACCGCGTCCGTCGGCGTCGAGTCCAGCGCTTCAAGCGCCTCCGCGCCGTCACCCGCGTGATCGGCCGAATAGCCCGCGTCGACCAGAATATCGACCAGCAGATCACGCATGTCCGGGTCGTCGTCGACGATGAGGATGTGCCTCCGCTTCGTGACGGGAACGGAGTACACGAAGCTCACAGGGAGGGAATCATGCAAGAATCGCGCTACCGCCCGGCGTGGGCGAGATCCGACCCGTCGCGAAGGCGGGCCGGCGCAGTCGGTACAAGACGATGGAGAGCTTTTCGTACCCGCTGACGTCAAGATCCCCACGTGCAACAACTGCGGCTCGGAGTGGATGAACAACCTGGCAACGGCCAAGGCCATCGACGCGGCGCTGGAGAAGGTCTACCGGGAGGTCCTGCGCAAGATGTGGGCGGCCTCCATCAAGCGGAACGAGGTAAGGTCTACGGATGCCGACCAAGGCCTACGGCCGCATGGTCTTCTGGGAAGGGGCTAGCCTGTGGGTCCTCGGCACGCGGCCGGGTGAGGGGCCCTATCCGAAGACCAAGTTCCACGCCCACCACGCGGTCCAGGTGACGCTGTCACTGCGAGGATGGTTCACGCTCGAGACTCGAGACCGGCAGCTCGGCGGTAACGCGGCGGCGGTCGCGCCGGACACGGAGCACGCCCCCGCGCCGAGAGTGGCCGGGCTGCCCGCGCGCCTCCGCGCCGGTTTCGAGTCGCCTCACCGAAGTGATCAATCGTTGATCGACCTCGGCCGCGCCACTCTCGCGAAGCTCGCCCCTGGCAGCGAGCGGGATGAGCGGCCTGAAGCGCGGGTGCGGAGAATGTCAGCCTGGGCGACCGGGCGGCTCGACACGCCCGTGAGCCTGGCGAACGCCGCTGCGCACGTCGGGCTGTCGACGGGACGGGCGCGCCATCTCTTCGTCGAAGAGACGGGGCTACCCTTTCGCACCTACCTGCTCTGGCGGCGGCTGATGCGCGCGGCCGAGCTCTTCTCGGCGGGCTCGTCTCTCACCGATGCCGCCCATGGCGCCGGCTTCTCGGATTCGTCCCACCTCAGTCGGACGTTTCGGCGAATGTTCGGAATCGCTGCGGACTCGCTTCGCCTTATGTAGCCCTTCCGTTCAAGTCCGCGGCTGTCGGAAGCCGTATTGGTGGAGCTCAATGCAAGCGAAAGGAGCTCCCCATGACCATCGAACATCGCATCCGCCGCCTCGATACCCGGACCCACCTCGCGCCGCTCCTCTTGAGCGCTGCTCTCCTCGTGGCCTGCAGTAGCAGGGTCCCTGCGAGGGTCGAGGCCGTTAACGGCCACCAGGTGGAGATCGCGACGGCCGGCGCTGGCGGCGCCGCGACCGTCATCTTCGAATCCGGGCTCGGCGAGGACTGGACACAATGGGACGAGGTCGCCAGTCAAGTCGCGATTCACGCGCGGATCTTCGCCTACTCGCGTCCGGGCTACGGCGCCAGCAGCCCGGCGACGACCCCGCGAGATCCGAAGCAGATCGTCGAAGAGCTGCGGGCGCTCCTCGCCTCACGGAAATACGCGCCTCCGTATCTCCTGGTTGGGCATTCCATGGGCGGAACGTACATGGAGCTCTTCGCGAAATCACATCCCGACGAGGTGGTAGGCGCAATCCTCGTCGACCCGCGCCACCGCGATTTCCTCAGCACCTGCGAGGCGTCCCATCTGGACAACTGCGGCATCCCGGAATCGACCCTCGAGACGCAGGGGCACAGCACGATCGCCGAATACCACGCGTTCGCCATGGCGTCCGACCAGATTCGAGCTGCGGGTCCGTTCGGCTCCTATCCGGTGCGCGTTCTCACGGCAACCAATCATCCCGTGTCCCCGGCACGCGAGGCGCTGTGGGAGGCGATGCTCGCCTCGCTCGCCGCAGAGGCAGTCGACGGTCAGCAGATCATCGTCCAGGGCTCGGGGCACCACATCCAGCTCGATCGACCCGACGTGGTTGTGAACACCATCTTGGCTGTCTTGCGGCCGACCTCGCCGTGAACGGCGTTCCACCAATTCCACGAACACCAAGACGAAAAGATACGAACATGACCACCATCGAGGCGAAATCCCGTATCGCCCTCCTTCTGACTCTGCTGGCGGCCGCAGGCGTGCAACGAGCCGCGCATGCAGAGTCGAGCATCAGCGGGCCCGCGGAGACATTGACCGGCGCACGCTCGCTTCCGGCGACGGTGGCGCCGTCGGAGTCTGCCCTGCGCTACTCCTTGCCGTGGCAACTCCGACCGGTGACGAACGGCAACCTGGCGCGCGTCGACAGCGTCGCAGCCGTCTTCAACGACGCAAATGGGAACCTCGACGAAGCCGTCGCCACCGTGGTGACTGCCAGCTACCAGATCAATCGAGACTGGGCGGCGCCGATCGTCCGGCTCGGCTTCGTCGGCAACGACGCGCCGGGGGAGGCCACCGACGGCAGCTCCTTCGCCAACCCGCTCGTTGGGGCGACCTACGCTCGCGCGCTCGGCAGCTACCGGCTTGCGCTGTTCGGCGCGACGACGCTCCCCGTCGGGACCGGAGACCGAAGGCAGCGTGGTGCCACTGGAAATCTCCGACGACTGGGACGCAGACGAGCTCGACGACGAGCAACGCAAAGCTCTGCATCGAGAGATCGCGGCATCGATCGCTGACCGAAAGGCGGGAGCGCCGACATTCGATGCTGACGAAGTGCTGGCGGAGCTGGGATCGCGGCGGTAAAGATCCGCGTCTTGCGGCGCGCGCGAGAGGATCCAGAAGCAGGACGACTGGTGGCGGACTGAGCGTCGCGACGCGCCGGATCTCTTCAAGGAGGAGCTTGGAGCTGCCTTTGCGCGCATCCTGCGGGCGCCGACAATGCGACGAGTTCACTCGCAGATCGAAGGCGAGACCGTCTGGCGGATCCTTTTGCCCCGAACCGAGCAGCACGTGTACTACTCGGTCAACGACACGGCCGACGAAGTGGTGATCGAAACGATCTGGGGAGCTCGGCGCGGTCGCGGCCCCCAGCTCTGAACGCCGCACGTCGGAGCCAACGCCTCCGGTAGCTTCTGGCGGGCCCATGTCGCTCACCCCTTTCCGCGCCAGTGACGGTACGCTTCGATCCACTCGCTGCCGCCTGGTCTCGGTGAAGGCAGCGGAAGATCCAGGAGAGAGATCGCCTGGCGTTCCCGGCCGCGGGCGCAGATGGCGTTGATCTGGTCGTCGTCGCGGAGGTCAATGCTGGTGACGGCGACGGTGGCGCCGAGTACCTTCGTTTCGAAGGGAAGGTCGAGGTGCTCCTCGAACATCGTGAACCAGCCCAGCGCTTGCTCCGATTCATCGTGGGCGTCGACCGTGGCCTCCTCGACCATTTCCGCAAGTCTGGCCTTGCTGAGCCGGGCCGGCGTTCGGGGAGCGGCGCGATTCGCTGGTGTTTTCGGCTTCATGGGGTCGGCGTGAGATCGGGAATGAGGTCGCGCTGCTTTCCGGAGCGCCGCCTGAGGAGAATTTGTTTTCTTGCGGCGCTGGAGGTGTCGGTTCGGGCGGCTTCTCCTGTCCGGGATGCATTGTCATTCTACCATCCATCTCGTGTCTCAAGGCACCAGCATCAACGTCGGCAACAGGATAGCGCTCGTTATTGCGAACGCATAGAGAGCCTTGCGGACATGAAGGGACCGGAAGGTGCATGCCGCTGAATACCCGCTGCATGCCTCCGTGATCTGGCCCATCAGCTCCACGCGAAAATCGTCCTCATCCAGGTCAGCACACTTGGCGAATACGACCCCCGGATCTGGCAAGCCCTTTACTTCGCGACCTTTGTAGGCTTGAACGGCGCGGGTAACGCCACCACCGCCGGGGGATCGCGATCGGAAGGCGACCTGAGCGATGCCATCGAGGTCCCGGTGGAGGAGGCCCGCATCTACGCGAGTGCGCAGCCCGTCAAGAACGTCGACGCGACCGGTTGGCGACAAGCCGGGTTTGCTCGCACGCTCTGGACGATCGCGACGCCCCTCGTGACGGTGTTCGGAATCGTCACCGACGGCACCCGCGCCAGTCTCCGCGGCCTGTTTGCCAGTATTCGAGGCATTCTCATCACCGATCGCGGAACGCAGTTCGGTTTCTGGGCGATGCACCAGCGCCAGATTTGTTGGGCGCACTTGGTCCGGAAATTCGCCGGCTTCGCGGAGCACGATGGGCCTGCCGGCAAACTGGGCGAGAATCTGCTCTTCTCCGGGCCCCGAACAGCACGGCCGAGGTCGGCCGTTTTAAATCTCCGATAGTAAATCTTACGTCCACTTTCACCCCGTTCGGCCGAAAGCAGCCAGCAAGTCTTGCCGGTCTAGCAGGGGAAAACAAGGACCCGGCAGACGAAGTTCCACTTCGGGCACACGTCTCGCCGAAGCGCGGGGGTCGGCCACCGGCGGGCGGCGGGGAAGTTTACAGAGTGGGTTTTATTGGCGCTTAATGCAATGAGGCAATGCCCCTTGTATTCACTGCACTCCGGAAAGATCGCTTCGTCCAGCGAGGCGCAACATTGCGGCGCTCGTCGTACTGCCGGCCTCACTTCGAGATCGCGACTTCAGGCCAGGCCGCCTGCGCAGTGCCCCTCAGCGCGGTTTGGTCGCCGACCAGGGACAACACGGCGTTGGCCGCGCAGACCCGAAACATCGCGTCGAGATCCGCGGACGTCAGCGACAAGAGTTGGCCCGCGGTCCCGTCCGGAACGTCGACGGGCACGCCTTCGATCCACTTGTAGAAGAGCGAGCGCGCGACAAACCCGTCCTGGGTGCCCAGAGCAGCGAGATGGTTGCCCACCGCCGCTCCTCGTGCGAGCGCGGCTTCGGCGTTGGTGAACCCCGAATGACCCCAGAGGGTCCATTGCCTCCTCAGCGCCGCCAGTGTGGTGCCGAGCTCGCCATCGGTGGTGTCGAGATCGACCTGTAGCTCGGCAGCCCCCGCCGGCCAAACGTGGGTCTCGACCCGCAAGGGATCGTAGAAACCGGCCGGGAACTCGAGTGCCGCCTTGAACCCCAGGTCGATCGCTTCGCGGAACGCGTGCGTCTTCCCTCGGGTCTCCGCGGTCCAAGGCGGCAGCAGGCACCCGAGCCTCAGGTGCACGAAGCTCGAACCCGCCCTGTGCGTGAAAACTGCTGTGGGCGCGGAGGCCGGCCCGCTGCGCAGGGACGGCGCCGGAGGCGAGGACACGACACCGCCGCTCCCTCCCTTCCAGTCGGCCAGTAGCTCGGTCGCCACGCTTTCGACGTCGCCCGCATCCACGTCACCGACGACGACGAGCACCCCGTTTTCGGGTCTATGGACCGCCGCGATCCAGCCGTCGGCGTCCTTACGGGTGTAGCGTTCCCAGTGCTCGGCGCCGACGACGCCGCCCAGCGGATGGTCGGCATACAGCGCTTTTCGATACTGCCAGGCAGCCGACAGATCGGTCAGGTCGCTTTCGAGCAACCACTGTCGAATCTCGTCGGGGGGGGACCAACCCCGGGTGGGGACCCGCGCTCCGTCGAACATCGACGTCAGCGCGGCGGCCAGTTGCTCGGGATGAAAGCCAACCGTGTAAGACGAGCTCTCGAGGTCGACTCGCGATTCCATGGTCATTCCCAGGTCCAGCGCGGCTGGCGCGCTGCTCGGCTGGAAAGCCATTGCCAGCCGCGCCAGCGTCGCAGAAGCACCGTACGAGGAACCACCGTGGAACCCGAGCGTGGCCCAGACGGCGGGCGTATCGATTCGTCGCAGAACTATCAGGGTCAACCCATTGGGCAGCTTCCGAATCACCGGCGCTTCCGGCTGCAGAGACCACAAAACCTGGCCGAGGCGCGTCGTCTCCCGAAAGACTGCTTCAGCGGGCACGTCGACCACGGGCGCCGACGGGCTCGGTGGCGGCTCAGAAGGCCGCGAAGCGCTCGCGGACGTTCCGTCGGGCGTGCGAAGAACGACGTGCGCCCGTGCGCTCGTGAGATATCGGCCGGCCACCCGGGCCATGGTGGCATCGTCGATAGACGCGGCTTCGGCGGATTCCTGTGCTGCGTTGGGACAGCGACCGGTGGTTGCGACGCGCCAGGCCCTATTGACGGACCTTTCAAGCCAGGCCCCTTGGCCAAGGTCGTTGCGGACATCGCGCTTTCGTTTCGCGACGTAGAGCGCGCGGTGCAATTCAGATCGGTCTGCGGCAAAGCCGACCAGCCGGCGCTCGACCACTTCGGATGCCGGTTCGGCCACCGAGTCGTTCGTCGGGATCACCTTCGAAACCAGGACGCTCGCCCCCGCCCCTCCCGAAACGAAGATACTCATGCGCGCAATTCGGCGATCCTCCTGAGAAAACACCGACCCGCTGCTGAGCAACACGTTTCCCAAGAACATGCTGGCGAAGAAATCAGGACTCTCGACCCCGGGAAGCATCCAGGCGAGCAACAGATCCGCAGCCGGCGTGGTCTCCAGACGACGAATCATGGGCGCACGCGCAGGCTCGGAGAGCAACGGGTGTCTGATGCGCGTGCTCGGACGCCGGACCTTCGACTGATCTTGACCTCCAAGCTCCGACGGCAACGATCGTATCAGGACGTCGGCATCTGCCGGTGTGACGGCCCCGGCCAACAGGACGGTGATGTTCTCTGGACGGAAGTGCTCGCCGGCGAAACGACGCGCGTCCTCGAGCGTCAGCGAGCTTCGAGACTGCTCCGTTCCCCAAACCGGGACCAAGTACGGGCTGCTCCTTGGAAAGGTCACCGAGTGAACCGCTTGCCAGTCAATCCCGGTCACCGGCGTGGGAACTCTGGCGACGGCGGCGATGCCACCCTTCACCTCCCGAAACGTCGCCTCGTCGATGTGCGCCAGCGGCTCGCTCATGCGCCCGATCTCAAGCGCCAGAAGCTCCGAGAGTACTGCTCGCGACACCAAGGCGCTGAACACCATCGCGTCCCATTGCGTCTGTCCGTTCAGCGCGGAGGCCCCCATGCCGATCAATCGGTGCCAGCGTCGAACCTGGCCCGCTGGGTGATCCGCCGCGTGATAGCTCAGCGTCTGGACCAGTTGTGCAAGGCCTGCTTTACCGGGCGGGTCGGAGGTCGAACCCCGGTTCACGATGATCCGCATCTCGGCCACGTCCACGTTGGGCACGGGATCGATCAACACACGAAGCCCACTCGGAAGGATTCTTTCTTCGACGGCGCATGCCTGCGATGGTCCGCCCGGCACGTTGGCCGCGATCCGAGACTGCCCGCCCACGCAAGCACCCGCGATCCAGAGCAGGGACAGGAGGCCCCGTCGAAGATCCCGCGTCCAACCGGGCGATGGCCGCCGTGCCGATGCTCGCATGCCCTAGTTCTTCTCGGATCCCGACGGACGGGGCGGCCAAAAACAGATCTGCCGCAGCCATCTCCACTCGCGCAGGAACATCTGGGTCTTCTTTGGCGGCAAATAGATCGCCAGTCTGGCCGCCCACGCGGCAGCATCGTCGCAGCGGCCGGTGCTCGCCAGCGTCGCCACGTAGAACATCAAGAATTCATCGTGCGCGACGTGCAGCGCAAGCGCTCGATGGCCCAGCGCCGCCGCCTCGACCCACTCGCCTCGAGCCGCTCGGACGTTTGCCATGTAAATGGTGGCGGCCCGCTCGTCGGGGGCGAGCGCAAGAGCCCGGGTCGCCGCGCCCAGCGCCACGGGTTGGTCCTGCTTGTTTGCGGCCACGACCGTCAACCAGGCGAGCCAACTTTCCGGGTGAGCCCGCGCCGTGCGATCGGCAAGCTCGACCTTCGAGTGATCCGGAACCACGCCCGGAAGAAAGACCTCCAGCGCAACGGCGTCGACCAAGGTCGGATCTTCACGCAAGGCTTCGCTGGTCTCGGAGCGCACGAGCGCCGGATCGAAGTCCTTTCCAATCGGCATCAGGTAAGCGAAGGCGAACCCACGCACGACGTGAACCTCGGCGGCGGTGAGGGGGCGAACCTGGATGCGGCCTTGCCAGCGAGGAACCATCTGCGGAGCCAACGCCCGCACTCCCGTCGGCTGTTCCCTTGCCAGCACCTGACTCAGGTGTTCGGCATCCAGATCGGGGAACTCGGTTTTCCAAGCTTGCCGCGCAGGTTCGAGGGCACCCAGGCGGCGCTGGAACCGCTCGAAGGCTTCGAGCCGCCGCGAGATCAGATAGTGGACCAACTTCCAGGTGGAGGCGTACCAGCGTGAGGACTCTGCTGGGCCGACCGGCCGCTCCCCAAACAGCTGAGCCATGGTGACGTCCCCACTCGCCTGTGCGACTCTGAAACGCTCGAGCGCCGGTTCGCCCAGATAAGCGGTCTGCTGCTTGCGATTATAACGAATCGTTTCGAGGAAACAGGCCAGACCCTCCGAGTACCAATCAGGGCAAATCGGCAAGAACCAAGTGCTCAGATGATGTGCCAGCTCGTGCTCGAGCGACGACCCGGCCGGAGGGCCTGCGAGCACCAAGGTCCGCTGGAACGGATAAGGCTCGACGTACCGTCCGCGGAAGGTGCCCCGTGAAAAGACGGACAGCTCCCTTTCAGTGCGAAACGCGATCACCGGGGCACGGCCCGGCGGCCCGGCGGCCCCACCCCAGACCATTGCCAGCATCGCCGCTCGCGTCTCTTCGAGCTTTCGGATCGTCTCCTCGGCCTCGGCCGCATCGAGATCGGTACGCATCACGAAATGGTCGCTCGTCAGTTGGCTCCAGGTAGGCGCCGCTTCCGCGCGACGGAACAGCAGGGCCGCCGCGGCGAGCACCACCACGAAAATGACGACCCTCGATCCAGACGCCCAGAGGCGCCCTCCCGTCCGCCACACGACCCCGATGCTATCACGCGACGCCTGCGCCCTGCCCATCCACTTGGCCGACGAGGAAGGCCATGCAGGGTTGGCCTTTTGCGACCAGGTCCATCCGCCCCCGAGCCGCTTGCAGCTCGCTTCGTGGAGCGCGCCAACTAGTGCCTCGCCACAGAGGTATCGATCGATTGAAGCTGAGGAAGATCGGCGGGTTGGACGATCAGGTTGATGGAACGAGGCTGGCGGGGAACGCGGCTGATCAGCCCGCGCCGTTCCAGGGTCACGATCATGTCGTGCACGGCCGGCGGGGTGACTCCGAAAAATCGTTGGAAGTCTGCCTCGGCAGGCGGTTGTCTGTTGAGCAGGGTGTATGTGTGAATGAGCGCCAAGTACTGACCCTGCTTTGCTGTAAATGGAGGGGAGGATTTGCTGGACACGGGATCGAGAATCTGATCAAGATCTCCATGAATATACGGTATCGCGTGACGCTGACCGAGGATGAGCGCGGGCAGCTTCAGAATCTCGTGAGCGGCGGCAAGGGGGCGGTTCGCAGAATCAAGCGGGCCCAGATTCTGCTCGCCGCTGATGCGAGATCCCTGCCCTCACTTTGACCTGACACAAATACGGAACCCCGAGCCGGTTGCCTGACAGATTCGCCCGCCCAGATGTCCCGCCGCGCCGTTCCGGATCGAGTGGGAGCCTCGGGGCGGAGGCCCCCGCCGACGACTTCCGGAATGAGGTTCATTCCCATTCTGCCCGATGTGGTGGACCGGGTTCTTGTCCTGGTCAGAGCATATCGGGTGACTGGCGCCTCGCTTTTCGATTTCCAGATCATGGCGACCATGCTCGGCAACGGGATCACCCGCGTGTATACGTACGACCGACCGGATTTCGAGAAGGTGCGGGAGATCGAGGTCCTGACACCGTGAAACGAACAAAGAGATAGCCCGGCTACGGTGTCCGGTCGGACGGCGGCGGCGGACAGGGGAAACGAAAGCGGTGCTCGATGCTCCGGATCCCGGCACGCGGTGCGGAATCCGTGATCAGCAATGCTCTACCTGGGCTTCGCTGCCGGGCTGCGGGCTTCGGAGCTCGTCGGTCTGCGCGTGGACGAAATCGAGTTGGACGGCCCGTATCCGAGCATCGTGGTGCGCGGCAAGGGACTGTCGCCGCCGGTCCGACAGGGGGCCACTTTCAGTGGGATCAGCGGGGGCCAGGGGACCAGCATTTTCGGGGGTGCAGGGGGCGAAGCCCCTTGCCTCAGCGGGTGGGTAGGGTCTAGTTGGGCTGCGCGCGAGGTACGAAGACCGCGATCCAGGAGCGCTCGCCGAGAAGGTGCACACCTCGTAGCTTTTCCGGCTCTGGAGCGCAAGAATATTTCTCCGTCGGAGGCGCCTCATCGAAGAGAGATCAACCCTCTGCCTGACCGGGAAGGAACCCCAACCCCGCGCTGACTGAGACGTGGTCGGTGGGGCTGGGGTACGCTCGGCCCAGTTTTTGGCGGGCGCGGTCAACGGTGAAGAGCCAATTGATCTTGGCGCCCTCGGCGTTGCGACGACGCTCCCAACGTCCGACCTCCGCGACAAGGGAGTCCTTATCGGGTATTCGACGGTCGAGGCACTCCTGGACCATCCACGCCGATTTCTATCTCAACCATGTTGAGCCGGCTTGCGTGCTTCGGCGTGAAGTGAAGGCGCCGCATCCGATGCTCGACCCCGCGCTGTTTCGCTGCCCGGCGTTCAGTTCGACCCTGGTCGCCATCATGCTCGCGTACCTGGCCTTCTCGGGCTCGAGCTTCGCCGTCGCGCAGTATCTTCAGGTCGTGCGGGCCCACGCGCCGAGCGTGGCCAGCTGGCTCAATCTGCCGCTGCCGCTCGCGATGCTCCTCGGAACCCTCTCGGCCCCAAGACTCTCGAGCCGCTTGGGGCCCGGACGCGTGCTCGGTGTGAGCCTTCGGATCGCGGTCGGGGGAGCGGTCCTCGTGGCGATCGCGTGTTGCGTGCGGAGCGACCTCGGGTTGTGCGCCGCGCTCGTTCCCTTCGCCGTGGGCGCGGGTAGCGCCTTCGCCAACGCGACGCAAGTGATCCTGAGCCTGGCGCCGCCCGAGCGCGCAGGTTCGGCTGCCGCGATCAGCGAGACGGCCTTCGAGCTCGGCGGAGTGCTCGGCATCGCACAGCTCGGCACGCGCCTGGGAACGGCGTCGGGGCCGCTGGGTGCGAGCCTGGCGCTCACGGGCGCCGCCGTCGCTCTCGGCGTGGCCGCGCTGCTATCGGGGACTTTGTCTGGAGGCACCCCCCCTCACGCGTGGGCTCCAAAGACAATGGAGAGCAAGAGGCTGTTTGGGTAGCGGCACTCGACCCGAGACAGCTGTTTGCGAAGGGACCATCTCGAAAGGGGTCAGGATATCCCGTAGTCAGCGGACCGAGGAGAATCGCCCGTGACGCTCTTTGTCGGACGGCGGAGTGCGTTGACCATTCGCCGTTGACGAATTGCTCGATCTTCTCCAGAGTGTCAATGAAAGAGAATGTGGGTACGGCGTCGCCGTCGGTGACGTCTGGCGGCAACTGTGTTTGCCTTGCTTGTGCCTGCGACGTCGCGAACCAGGAGAATGCAGATGAACAGGTCCCTGAGATCCGGGTTCCTCGTCTTCGCCGTGCTGACCTCGACGGCAGGGGTGGCCCTCGCCAGCAAGACGGTAATCAAGACCAAGGGCGCCGACGCGAGCGGATCGTTCGACGTCCAGGATGTCGAGACCTGCGCGGGCGGCACGACCGCCTTAAGCACGACGTCAGTTGCTATCGACATGTTCGAGTCCACCACGACCACCAACGGCGTGTCGAGCACGGTCCTGCAAGCATCGATCGGTGTCAGCCGGTTCGACGGTTGCAACTTCGTGTTCTCGTTCGGCTCCGGGCTGTTCCAGGGGGTCGGAAGCCTCACGGTGACAGCGCTGCAGACGGGCAAGATAACCGGGCACTTCTCCCTGGACGACGGAACCGTGCTGGACGTGAACCTCACCCTGACCGGGTCCGACACGACCAGCCTTGGGACGAGCGCGCGACGCTCCATCCTGGGCGAGGTGATGACCATTCAGCGTTCGATCGGGACGTCTCGCACCGCAACCCTGTCGGGGACGGTCTCTGTCGACGGTCGGAGCATTTCCACGGCGCAAGCGACCTCGACGGACGGGATGCTCGCCCGCAACAGCGGCGGCGAGATCACCATCATCAAGCCCTGACCCCGGAGACCATGAACATGCGCACCACATTTCGAATTTGCGGCCTGGTCCTCGGCTTGCTGGCGCTGTCTGCCCCACTTGCGCGGGCGGCGACCGTCACCCGCGTCGTCACGAGCGGAACCACAGCCAATCTCAATTTGGTCGTCTCCACTCCAGGGGCCCGGCCCGATTGCAGCGTTGACGTCTGGGTGGTCCTTGGTGCCTCCACGTCGGTCCAGCGTTCCGACCACACGACGTCCGTCGGGGCTCTCGGCTTCGTTCAGCGTCTGGACAACTGCACCGGCGAGTTCGAGTTCGGGTCGTTCAACGTGGCCCTGCCGTCGACGGCGTTCACGACGGGAAGCGGGACCGCCGCCCTCAACGCGACGATTCCCGTGACCCTCGATTCGTTTGGCCCGGCCGGAGGCACGGTCAACCGCACCCTGGTCG
>Ga0209849_1000056_pt1 | contig 13934 bp, 8 predicted proteins | sample OrgsoiDNA2013048_FD_185798 | JGI IMG/M metagenome (GOLD analysis project Ga0209849, IMG submission 185798) | Permafrost soil microbial communities from the Arctic, to analyse light accelerated degradation of dissolved organic matter (DOM) -... | ecosystem: Environmental > Terrestrial > Soil >... | reverse complement strand
GCCGCGAAACCGATCAGGATCGCGGCATTTCGGATGTTCATTGGGTCAGCGGCTCCAGTTGGCTCTATTGTACTATGGCTCCCAAACTGAACCTTTATAAAGCGGGAGTGATGCCGAAAGCCTGACGTACGAGAGTTTCGACGCCGGGCGCGCATCCGAAAGCCGTGCCCCGGTCGATGCGCCGTGAACCGTAGTCGCGCGTACCATCGATGGGGTCGATAATCCAGCGGCGGCCGCTCGAACCTTCCTTGGTCGAGCCTTCTTCACCGAGGATGCCGTCGCCGGGGAATTCGCGTTCGATAGCTTCGCGGATGAGGCGCTCGTTTTCTCTGTCGGCAATTCGAGTTCTCGCTGGTAGTTCATCGACTACCATGATGCGCAAAAGTGCCAGGCGCGGCGCAAGCCGATTCAGAAGCAACGTTGAAACTCGACCGCATGATCGACCGCCCAGTCGTGGAAGGAACGTGCCGGAGCTCCGGCGATCTCCGCAACCGTGGACGTAACGCAGCCAGGGCGCACGGAAGTAACCGTAGCCCCGGGCAACTCCCGCCCCGATGCTAGTATGAGGTACTGAGTTTTCGTTAGGTCAACGGATTAATGATTCAGCGAGCGATTACCGTCTGCACGGTTCTGGCATTGTCAGTGACGGGCTTTCTTCTCTCGCGGATGGTGACCGCGGCTCCACAGTCGCAGGAGGCCAAGGCATCATCCCAGGCTCAGGCGGATAAGTCGAGCGGAATGGCCTCGGGCGGCGCTCACGCCGCCATCCTCGATGCCCACAACCGTCCCATCACCGCCGGCGGCTTCGTCGACAGCGGACCCATCGTGTTCCAGGATATCTCTGAGAAGGCGCGGATAACCGGCTGGAAACATAGCATGGGCGGCACGCCGGAGAAGACCTTCATCATTGAGGAGAACGGCTCGGGAGTTGGCCTGATCGATTACGACAACGACGGCTGGCTGGACATCTACCTTGTGAATGGCTCCACCTATGAAGCTCTTAAGGGAAACGCGCCACACCCGCACGCAGCCCTCTTTCATAACAACCACGACGGTACCTTCACAGACGTCGCCGCCAAAGCGGGCGTCACCAATGAGCGCTGGGGTTTCGGCGTGGCAGTTGGCGACTATGACAACGATGGATGGCCGGACCTGTTCGTAAGCAACTTCGGCAAGAATCGGCTCTACCACAATAACCATGACGGCACCTTCACCGATGTAGCGGAGAAAGCCGGCGTTACACTCGGCAACTGGTCCAATGGCCCCACATTTGGGGATTACGACGGCGATGGGCGACTCGACCTTTTCGTCCCTGGATATATTCACTACGATGTGAATCGTCCGCCGCTGCCCGGCACCGAAGTGACCGGATTCCGCTATTGCGTATTTCGCGGAGTCAACATCATGTGCGGCCCGCGCGGACTTCAGGGTGAGCCGGATCGCTTGTTCCACAATAGCGGAGACGGTACGTTCACCGATGTCAGCGAGAAGGCCGGCGTGGCCGACAAGGCTTTGCACTACGGCATCACCAGCCTGTTCGCGGATGTGAACAATGACGGCAAACCGGACCTCATCGTCACTAACGACTCCACCTCGAACTACCTTTACCTGAACAAGGGCGACGGCACCTTCGAAGATGCCAGCTACGCGAGCGGATTCGCTTTCGACGAGAACGGTCACGAGAAGGCCAACATGGGCCTTGCCATCGGCGATCTCCGCAACACCGGCTGGCTGGACCTCTACGTCACGGCGTTCTCCGACGATTACAACCCGCTTTACCGCAACGACGGCGACGCCAACTTCAGCGAAGTCAGCTACCAGTACAAAATCGCCGAGCCGACCATGCCGTTTCTCGGGTGGGGCGACGCGTTGATCGATTACGACAACGACGGCTGGCTGGATATCTTTGTGGCCAACGGCCATGTTTACCCATTCGTCGATAAGAGTACCTGGGGCACGACCTACGCACAACGCCAACTTCTCATCCGCAATCTGAAAGGGGCCAGGTTCGAATTCGTGCCACCCGTGAAGGGTACGGGCCTTGCCGGGCTCTATGTGGCCCGGGGAGCCGCTGTGGGAGACCTTTTCAACACCGGCAGAATGGATGTAGTGATCAATCAGTTGGACCGCCCGCCCGTTCTCCTGCGCAACGTCAATGCGGACACCAACCATTGGGTCGGCCTGAAGCTCATCGGCGGAGCGAAGAGCCCGCGCGATGCGGTGGGCGCCACCGTGTATTTGAAAGCCGCCGGCACCCGGCGCCGCGGTGATGTCTTGAGCGGCGGAAGCTACGCCTCATCCCACGACCAGCGTGTTCATTTCGGCCTGGGCGGCAGTTCCAATGTGGAAGACGTCGAAATCCGCTGGCCGAGCGGCGCCGTGCAGCACGTTGCTTTGCCGCGCGTGGACCGCTTCTTCACCATTGAAGAAGCCAAAGGCATCGTCCCAAGCGTCTATGACCAGCCCGCACCGAAGACGGCCAAATAGTCACGCGGCGTGGCGCAGGTGGCCCCATTAACTCGCGAATCGCGCCGCACTCTGCCCCCTGCGCCTATTTCCGCAACCCGCCCGCTTCCGCCTCTTCCACCACGACAACTCTGTCGCCGGCCACATTCGACAGTTTCTGCACCGTGCCGCTTGGCCAGCGGATCTCCACTGTCACAGCGGCAGCATCGGCCCCCAGCCCAAAATGCGCGCGGCGGTCGCTGGATGAGCAATAACTGCTGGCGGTGGTCACCGTCTGCCACTGCTGGCCGTGGGGCGTTTCCACCCGGACCACCGCCCCTATTCCATCGCGGTTGCTCTTGCGGCCCACCAACTTCAGCATCAGCCAGTGGTTGGCAGTCGGGGTTTCATTGTGGATGATGTAAGCCGGCCCGTTCACGGTGGTGACCACCAGGTCTAGCCGGCCGTCGTTATCGATATCGCCCACGGCGAGGCCGCGCGCCGCCCACCGCTCCGCGAAGATCGCTCCGGAATCGCTCGAAACATCCACGAAGCCTTTGCCCGTATTGCGCGCCAGCAGGGAACCTTCCTTATACTTCAGCCCGGGGCTGGACGCCTCGATGGTGTCGAGAACATGGCCCTGCGCCACGAACAGGTCCTTCCAACCGTCATTGTCGTAATCGAAGAAACGAAGCCCCCAGCCGGAATGAAACATGCTCATGGCGCCGATACCCATCAAATAAGACGCGTAGGAAAACGACCCATCCTTCGAGTTGACGTAGAGGGCATATTTCTGATTAGCGAGAGTTGAGACCACCGCGTCCGGCCACCCGTCGTTGTTGAAGTCCGAAAAATCCACGCCCATTCCCGAGTAAGTGCCGCCGTCCCCATCCACGGCGATCTCGCTTTCCAGCGCGACTTCTTCAAACGTTCCGTTCCCCTTGTTGTGAAACAGGAACTCCTGCATGGCATCGTTGGCGATGAAGATGTCCATATAGCCGTCGCGGTCGTAATCCGCGATGGCTACTCCCAGACCCTTGCCGGGCATGGTGAGGCCGGCCTGGCGCGATACGTCCTTGAAGCGGCCGCCGCCCTCGTTGTGAAAAAGCAGAATCGTATCCGGCTGGAACAGGTCGGGATGGCAGTAGGCCCGCTGTCCTTCCCGCCGTTCACCGCACCACAGTTCGGGGAAGTCCCATTTCATGTAGCGCGCCACCACCAGATCCAGCCTGCCGTCATTGTCGTAGTCCACCCATGCCGCGCTGGTGGACCAGCCGGAACCGGCCACGCCCGCCGCGTCGGTGACGTCGGTGAAGGTACCGTTTCCGTTGTTGTGATACAGCGTGTTTCGTCCGTAGGCCGTGACGTAGAGGTCTTCGAATCCATCGTTGTCGAAATCGCCCACCGCGACTCCCATTCCGTATCCCACGCCCGCCACCCCGGCCCGCTCGGTGACGTCTTCAAACGTTCCATCCTTTTTCTGGTGGTACAGCCGGTTCCAGTAGGGCGGCCCTTGTTTCCCGGGCACGTAGCCCTTCGGCGACGGGTCGTTGATGCGCGCGCCGTTCACCAGATAGATATCCAGCAGGCCGTCGTTGTCGTAATCGAACAACGCGACGCCAGCCCCCATGGTCTCGAGCAGATATTTTCTGGACGTCGGATCGGCACGATGCACAAACTTGATTCCGGTTTTGTCCGTGATATCCACGAACTTCCCAGCCGGTCCCGGGTGGACCCTGGCGTCGTCCGCCGCCAAGCCCGCAAGCACAGCGGCGAGAGCGGTGGTTACCAGCAGAAGCCCGCGTTGCGTATTCGCCGTTCGGGCGCGACTCACTTCCGGTCCTCCGCCAGCCGCGTAACGGGAGCGTCGCGCTTCTGCAGACCGGTGGCCACCTGGAACTCGCGGTCGGAGTCTTCCTTCCTACCAAGCTTCTTCAGAGTCAGTGCGTAGTAGTAGTGCGCTTTGTAATACGATGCCGCGGCGGCGATTGCCCGCTCAAGATAGCTTTGTGCCTCATCCAGTTTGCCGGCACGGTACGCCAGGGCTCCCAGGCCGGTGAGAGAGCCGCCGTGCCGGGGATCCGCGTCCAGCACCTTTCTATACCGCTCCGTGGCCAGTTCCGGCTTGCCTTCCTGCGAGGCGATGTCCCCGAGTTGAAAAAGCGATTCCGTCTGCCGCGGTTCCAAGGCGAGCGACCTTTCGAAAGCCGCGCGGGCCTCCGCAACCTTTTGCTCGGATATCAGGATGTAGCCGAGCCCGTACTGCGCGGTGGCGTCGGCCGGCTTCAGGGCAAGATATTTTCGCATCGCCGCTTCGGCTAGCTGGCCCTTGCTCGCTCCCATATAGGCGCGGGCGAGCGCATATAGGGCTCGCGGGAACGTTGCCCGAATGGCCAGAGCCGCGGTGAGAAGGCCTTCCGCGTCATGATAGAGGCCGTCCTCCATCGCCGCCAGCGCCGTTTCCACCAGCAGGTCGGGATCCTGCGGCAGCACCCGATGCGCCCGCAGCATCAGAGCCAACGCCTGTTCCTTGTTCCCGGACCGCACCAGATCCGCCGCTGCCGCTGCCGCGATTTCACGCAGCGCCAAGGCGGCCTGCTCCAGGTCGGGCGCCAGCCCTAGCGCCCGTGCCAGTTCCGTAATGGCATCCTCCGCGCGTGACTTGCCGTAGAGCCGTGCAAGGTTCACGTGGGGGCCCGCCAGCGTGGGCCCCTCCTCGATGGCGCGGCGGAAGAGCGTCTCGGCGTCCACCGTCTGCCCTTGCTCAGTTCTCACTACGCCCAGAAGGTTGAGCGCGACAGGGTCATCCTGAGCGGCCAGCGGCTTCAGCCACTCCTCCGCCGCGGCGAGGTTCCCCGCCCCAATCTGCTTTGCAGCCTCCTGTAACGCCGCCACTCTGCCGGCGGCGTTCTGTCCGAACAGCGGCGCCGTAACCAGCAGCAGAAGGGGTAAGTACAGTTTCATCTCCGTGCCCGGGCATCCCCTGCCCATCAATATGGCGTCGCCGACCGCGTTCCCAGAAGAACCTTGCTCCGCTCGAATTCCCGCATAGCTTCCTCGTTCCTCCCCAGCCGCTTCAATACCCGGCCAAGCTGATAATGCAGCGGCCCGCTGTCGGGCTTCAATGCGAGCGCTTCGCGAAAGGCCGCCTCGGCGCCCGGCAACTGGTCCTGGGTGAGCAGCGCCCTGCCGCGCAGTTGCTGAACTTTGTCCGACTTCGCATCGATCTTCAGTGCCGTATCGAGAAGATCCAACGCCTCCGGCACCCGGGTGTGGTCAATCAGCAGTTCGGCCAGGTTGATGTAGGGTTGTTCGCTCATTTTTCCGTCTTCCTCGCCAATGCGGATGGCCTGCCGGTACGCCCGCGCGGCAAGATCCAGCTTGTTCTGCGCCGCCAACGCGAGTCCCAGATTATTGTGCGCTTTGGCATAGCGGGCATTCAGGTTGATGGCCTGTTGGAACATGAAGATTGCCTTGTCGAACCAGTTTTGGTTGTAATAGGCGCGTCCCAGGTAGTAGACGGCCTCGGCGTCCGCCGGGTTCTCCCGCACCGATCGCTCCAACCACTTCATGGCTTCCGGATAGCTGTCCAGCAGGACATAGTCCAGACCCACAATTTTGAAATCGTCGGGTTGGGGCCGCTGCAGCGCCGCGGCGGCGGAATAGATGGCCAGAGACGCCGCCGGCTGATTCTGCCGGAACAACACGTAGCCCAGCAGGAACTTGGCATCGGCGGCGCGGCCGTAATACTTCAGGTACTCGCGCAGCGCTTGCTCAGCCTCCACATTGCGGTTGGTTTGAATCAGCGCCTTCGCGCGCATGACAAGCGCGTCTTTCCATCCAGGGGCGGGGGTGCAGGCAGGCATTAAGCTTTCAGCGGCCTCGGCGTAGCGTTTTTGCCGGAACGATTCCAAACCCTTCTTGTAGGCCTCTTCCGGGGACTGCCCGGCGCCCAGGCGGGCGAACGCGATTACCCACAAAAGAAGCCCAACTACCGACGCACGGAGCCGCATGGTGGACAGCCTGCTTGGGAAGATTTCAATCTGAGTATAGCCCGGCGATCGCAAGTTTTCAAAACATCGGGCCCGGGTCGCCTTGGTGGGCAACCCGGGCCTGGGTTCACTGCCGTCGCAGCCTTTCTACCGGTTAGCCGGCATACGCTACCACTGTACCTTCAACTGTAACTGAACGCGCCGCGGGGTCTCCAGAGTGTTGTTGGTGTCGATAATACCGAACGACCCATCGTTCGGATTCAGATCGGGCGGCCGGTTGAAGATGTGCCGGTTGAAGGCGTTGATGAAATTCGCCTGCAGCACGGCATTGACCTTGTCGCTAACCCGTATGTGCTTGAGGAGGTTGAAATCCTCGCTCAGGAACATCGGCATGCGCTGCCAGCCTTCGGTGCGCGTCATGCCGCCGAATACGTACCCTCCGCCGGCATTGATTCGTGCCGGGGCGTTCGGATCGGCAAACGCGGCCTTGTTGAACATCGGATCGGTGACGGGGTTGAAGTTCCCGCCAGTGAACTGCGAGCTGTATAGGTTCGGCAGCACCTGGTTGAAGCGTTCGGCGCCGGCGAAATTCGGGATTCCGCTGGCGCAGCAGAAGGACACCGGCTGCCCGCTCTGGTAACGGTGAATGCCACTGACTTCCCATCCGCCGACGATCTTGTCCAGGGCCCCGCCCTGCGCCAGGAACTTCTTGCCCTTGCCGACGGGCAGTTCATAGATGTAGCTGAGCACCAGGGTCTGCGGAACGTCCTGGTTGCTGAGGGCTTTCTCTCCCTTCAGGTCGAACGGATTCTGCGCTGATCCGCCGCCATGCAGCGTGGCAAAGAACGGCAAGGCGCTGTCGGCGTCGGTGAGGGTCTTGGACCAGGTGTAAGCGGCCATCAGGTTCAAGCCGTTGTGGAAGCGCCGCTGCAGAGATGCCTGCAGGGCGTTGTAGGTGGATTGCCCCAGGTTCTCCAATGCGCCGTCCGTGTTGAATCCCAGGTACTGCGGGAAGGGCGTCAGCGAACGGGCCACAGTGGCGCCCGTCGGGAAGCTGGCGTAGGGAAGTCCGATCCCGGCGGCCACCGCCTGCGGGGATGTCACCGTCGAGGTCAGCAGCGCGCCCTTCGAGATCTGGCTCACCGGCAGCGAATTGACCGCGTCGAAGTTGGTGCGCAGATGGGTGCCGTGCGTACCGACATACGCCACATCCAGAATCAGGTCGGTCGCCAATTGCCTCTGGATTTCGAAGCTCCAGTTGGTGACCATGGGAGGCCGCCCATAGGAAGGATCGATGTACTGGGGTCCGCTGCCGTTCAGTTGCGTGGGGTCCAGGGACGGGGGCGGGGTGAACGACGGGAATCCCGTGCGGATGTTAAACGCCGGGTTGAACCCATCGATGCTGGTGAAGCTCGGATTGCTCTGGAACCCGGCGCGGTTGAATCCGCCGAAATCCGCGTAAAGCAGGCCGCCGTAATAGATGCCGAAACCGCCGCGGATCACGGTATTGTGGCCCAATTGCGTGGGCGACCACGCAAAGCCGAAGCGCGGACCAAAATCTTTCTTGTAGATATCGACCCACCGCTCGTCCACTTTACCGTTGCGGCCCGCGCCCGCGCCGGCAAAGACCAGACTGCCGAGGCGCCCGTTGGCTCCCGGGTTAGGCGTGGTCAGGCTGATGTTCGAGGTGTCGCCGTATTTTTCTGTCCGCGGCAGTTCCATGTCCCACCGCAGCCCAAGGTTCAGCGTAAGGGTACGGGTTACTTTGATGCTGTCCTCGAAGAATAGGGCGTCGTAACCCGTCAACCAGTACGATTGCCCCGCATGGGCTGTCAGGTTGGCGTTGCCCACCTGCCCCAGCAGCAGGCTGGCCAGACCGTTGCCGCTCAAGCCAGTGGTGGTGTCGCTGCCGGCGGTCTGGCCGCGTCCGAAGTTGAAGGTTCCGCTCCCGTTGGAATTGTCGATCGGGAGATACTTTTGCATCCGCAGGTCGACCCCGAACTTGATGTTGTGCCTGCCCTTCACCCAGTTTACGCTGTCGCTAAGCCGGAAGCCGTTATCAATGGTATCTCCGTTGACGTTATCGCCCAAATTCGCGGTGGTCGCTTCGCCCGCTCCGATACCTGGAAACACCGGTCCGCCCGCGCCCGTAATGCCCAACAATTGGTCGTAGTTCCCTGCATATCGGACACCCGCTCCGACGTTCTTGCTGTTGGTGCGGTTGAAACCCACATTCAGGTGGTTCAGAAGGGTCGGCGTGAACACGTAGTCGTGCCCGACGCGCACATAGTGAGTGAAGAAATCCTGAGCGCGGCCGTCCAGCGCGGCATTGTTAAACGCCGGCGTGGTCGAAATGCGCGTGTTGTCGCGCGAAGCGTAGCTGAAGTACAGCTTGCTCTTGTCGCTCAGGTTCTCGTCGAGCCGGAAGCTGGTCGACGTATCCAGCACCGGGAAGCTGAAGGGGTAGGTGAAGTTGTTGCCCGCCGCGTTGTTGCTGGTCGGATCGGGATAGAACTTCATGAGGCTGGCCCCGATCGGGCTCAGATTCGCTGCCGGGATCTTGTTCCCCGCAAATGCCGTCCGGCACTGCACCCCGTTGACGGTCCTGGTGGTGGCCGGGTCGAAGATCTGCCCCTGAAAGATATTCGAGCCATCGCACGGGTTGACGGCCAGAACCGTGTTGGTCAGGTCCGCCGAGAAATCGCCTCCCTTCTCCGCCGCGGTTGGAACCCTGATGTTGCTGACGCCTCCCTGGTTCTGGCGATACTGCTCCCAGCCGAAGAAGAAGAACGTCCGGTTCTTTCCGTTGTAGATCTTGGGAATCCAGACGGGGCCGCCGAAAGTCGCGCCGTAATCATGCTGCTTGTCCAACACGCGCGGCAGGCCGGCCTGGTTGTTGAAGAAAGTGTTCGCATCGAGCTTCTCATTGCGGAAAATATCGTAGGCGCTTCCGTGCACGCTGTTGGTGCCCGCCTTCAACGTGAAGCTCTCGATACCGCCGGTGGTTCGCCCCATCTCCGCGGGAAGCGTGGAGGTGGTGACGCTGAACTCGCCGATCGCGTCCACCGAAGGCGCCGTCTCGTCGAACGAGGATCCGTTCTCCGACCGCCCCGTGCTCGCCCCGTCCAGCATCACTTCCGTGCCGTAGGTCTGGCCGCCGTTGATCTTGGACTCGAAGGTTCCGCCGGAGCCGGAGGCCGTTCCAGGACCGATCGCGCCCGGCGTCAGAAATACGAACGCCTCCGGCGAACGCATCGCCTGGACCACGCTCCCCAATGCCAGCGGAAGATCCAGGATCTGCTTCTCACCGACCACCGTCGCCATGACGGAGGTTTCCCCCTGTACCGTCGGCGCACTCCCATTCACGACGATCGTCTCCGTCACCTGCCCGGGGGAAAGCGTGATATTCAACGAAGTCGTCGTATTCAACTGCACCGTGACCCCGGTCGATTGCGCGGTCTTGAATCCCTTGTACTCCGCGCTCACGTCATAAGTCCCAATCCTCAGGTTCGGGAATGTATACGTGCCGGCGCTGCTCGAATGGGCGGTGTAAACCGTTCCCGAGGCCAATTCCTTGGCGGTAATCTTCACATCCGGCGCTACCGAGCCGGAGGAATCCGAGATTGTCCCCGACATCGAACCCTGGTTCGACTGCGCCACCAAAGCCCCCGCCAGCAACGCCGCGAGCAATGTTGCCGGCAGAATCTGTCTGCCTCTGTGCGGGTGATTTCGTTCGTGGAAACGCTCGCAACCGGAGGTCGTCATTTGTGCACCTCTCTTTCTTTGTTTTCGTCTTCTGCAACCGCTCTCTTCATCTTGTCTTCAAGGCTTTGATTTTGGGCCGCATCCGCCTGTTGCTTCAGCCGGACAAACACATCCAGAGCCGCCCGGGATTCCTCCGGCCGATGCAACCGCCGATACAACTGGGCGAGCTGGTAATACGATTGCCGGAACATCTCGGCATTGATCTTCCGCGGGGCCGCAACCACCGCCGCAAAACTGGCCGCAGCCTGTTCGTAGTTCGACAATAACGCCTGCGCCCGTCCCAACTGATACAGAGCCTCGGTGGTGTTGGGCGCCCGCCGCAGCACCTCGGTCAGCAGATCCACCGCCACCGCGGCCTCCGACCGCTCGATACTGATGACGGCCAGATTGTACATGGCGCCGGTATTGTGGGAATCGATCTTCAGTTCGGCCTGGAATTCGGCCTCCGCCGCGGCCAGGTTGTTCTGGATCCAGTAGATGTCCGCAAGCTGCTGGTGCAACCCGGGCTCGTCGGGTTTCAACCGGATCGCCTCCTGGCACTCCTTGACGGCGTCGTCCAGCCGGTCGGCTTCGGCAAACGAGTGCGCCAGCACCTGGTGGACACGCCACGAATTCTGGTCCACCGCGAACATGCGCTCATAGACCTCCTTGGAAAGGAGCATGTGAGCCCTGCCGAGGTGGTAGAGAATATCGATGTCCCTGGGCCGCAGTTGGGCCGCTTTTTCCAGGTACGTCACCGCTTCCGCCGACGCTCCCACCGCCGCTTTCACCACACCCAGCCACATCAGCGCGGTGGCGCTCGAGGGGTCAAGCGTCAGTTCGCGCGTCAGTGCATCAGCGGCTTTGGGATAGTCGGCCTCGCGATATTGCGCGATCCCCAGGAACAGGTTCGCGCCGCGCAAGCCAGGCTTCAACTTCAGGCTTTTCTCGAATAGCGGAATCGCGTCGCCAATTTTGTGTTGCTGAAGCCGGACCAGTCCAAGGTTGAACCAGGCTTCGGCGAAGGCTGGATCGAGCGCGGTGCATCGCTCGAAAGCCGATGCCGCCTGTTCTAAACGTCCGCCCCGCAGCGCCTCGCCGCCCACACGGAATACCTGTACGAATGGTTCGCTCTGCGCCAGAGCGCTCACTACCGCAAGGGAGATCGCGCCTGCGATCGATAAACCTCGACGAATCGCGAACCTGCTCTGCCACATGGAAAGCTCAACGCCCCTCCCGGCCTTGAATGGAGTCGGGAACCTAACCTAGTTGGTTCATATTATGATACCGCTTACAGAAGCCTATACCGGGCTGAGGCGTCTTGTCAATGGGAAATTTCTCGGGTCGAAACAGAAGGCGTTGCAGGACGGTGCTCCGGCGTCTCAAGTTTCGGCCAGGCGACGGCCGCCCTGACGATTGGAAACGCCGGGGCACGACTGGCGATGCCGGCGTCAACGCAGTAGCCCGGTTGGTATGACTCGTGTATATTCATGTCGAGTGCGATCATGCGTCCTAACTTGCGAACTACTCTGCTTAGCGTCGCCGCGATCCTGGCGGGATGCGTCCTCTTCCGCGTTTCCGCGCAGAAACCAGCGACAGGGCCGGACACGATCCTGGTCAAGGTGAATCGTCCCGGCGGCAAGATTTCGCCGAATATGTTCGGGATCTTTTTCGAAGACATCAATTTCGCTGCCGATGGCGGCTTGTATCCCGAACGCGTGAAGAACCGGTCTTTCGAGTTCACCGAGCCGCTTGCCGGGTGGACGAAGGTGGAGGCGGGCGGAGCGGAAGGGGAGCTCGTCATCCGCACCGATGGGGCGCTGAACAAGGACAATCCGCACTACCTCCGTCTGCGCGTGTACAACCCCGGCGCCGGGTTCGGCGTCATGAACTCCGGGCTCCGCGGGATTGGCGTTCAACAGGGCGCCGAGTACACGTTTTCGGCCTATGTCCGCGCCACACGCAATGCGCCGCGAACGCTCCGCGCCACGCTGACGGACGAGTCGGGCGGGAACACCATCGGCGAGGCGACGCTGACCGGATTCGGCGGCGGGTGGAAGAAATACGAGGCCGGCTTGCGAGCCTCGGCCACGGCCGCCCGGGCGCGCCTCAATTTGTTCGTCGAGGAGAAGGGCGAGATCGATGTAGACATGGTGTCGCTGTTTCCGCGGGACACCTGGAAAGGCCGTCCGAACGGGCTCCGCAAGGACCTGGTGCAGTTGTTAGCCGACATGAAGCCCGGCTTTCTCCGCTTCCCGGGCGGGTGCATCGTGGAAGGGCGGCGGCTGGAATTGCGTTATCAGTGGAAGAAGACTCTCGGCGATGTTAGCGAACGGAGGTCGATCGTCAACCGTTGGAACGACGAGTTCGCGCATCGGCCCGCTCCGGATTACTTCCAGTCGTTCGGCCTGGGTTTCTTCGAATACTTTCAGTTGGCGGAGGATATTGGCGCCAGCCCGCTTCCGATCTTGAACTGCGGCATGGCATGCCAGTTCAACTCGAGCGAAACCGCCGCCATCGGGCAGACGGACGAATATATTCAGGACGCGCTCGATCTCATCTCGTTCGCCAACGGGCCGGTCGAGAGCCATTGGGGCGCGATCCGGGCTGCACTGGGCCACCCGGAGCCATTCCACCTGAAAATGATCGGCGTCGGCAACGAGCAGTGGGGGCCGCGCTACATCGAAAGGTACCGCCTGTTTTCGGCCGCGCTGAGAGCGAAGCATCCGGAAATCGCGCTGGTGTCGAGTGCCGGTCCGTCGCCCGAGGGAAAGGAGTTCGATTACCTTTGGTCCAACCTGCGCCAGTTGAAGGCCGACTTCATCGACGAGCATTACTACGCCAGCCCGGACTGGTTTCTTGCCAACTCGAGCCGCTACGACCATTATGATCGCTCAGGTCCGAAGGTCTTCGCCGGAGAGTACGCGGCGCAGACGGCAGGAGTGGCTCGCCCCGATAATCGCAACAACTGGCAAGGTGCGCTGGCTGAAGCCGCGTTCATGACCGGGCTGGAGCGCAACGCGGACGTGGTCGCGATGGCGTCTTATGCGCCGTTGTTCGCGCACGTCGATGGATGGCAGTGGACGCCGAACCTGATCTGGTTCGACAACCTGCGGTCCTACGGCACGCCGAATTACTATGTGCAAAAGCTGTTCGCCACCAACACGGGAACGCGCACCCTGCCGGTGACCATCAACGGGTCGGCGGAGAATGCCCGCCAAGGGCTGTATTCCAGCGCCTCGCTGGACGAGCGGACCGGCGAAGTCGTCGTGAAGGCTGTCAATACGACGAAGATCGCGAGGCCGGTTCGGATCGCGCTGGAGGGCGCGAGCGGGGTGGGTGGCGGCCGTTCGATCATCCTCGGGAGCGCGGATCTGAAGGCGGAGAACAGCCTCGATCACCCGTCCAGCGTGGCCCCGATAGAATCGAAACTCCCGGCCGCGAAGCCGGAGATCCAGATGTTGGACCCGTACTCCGTGACGGTGCTGCGGTTGCCTTACGCCCGATAGGACGCGGTAACCGCCGGTCTTTCTATGAGCGTGTGCGAATCGCAGCCCATTTGTGGAGCCGCACCAACACTCCGTGGCAACATAGACACGCCCGTTAATGCAGTTAGAAACAAGGTCTTGGTCTGGGACACTCAGAGAGATCTCAATTCAGCCTCTTGGCCTTGTTGGCATGAGGCGTGCCAATGGAACTGACGGAGGATAAGGATCGGCCTATCGGTTGAGTATCCAGGTGCAACCGATTACC
>Ga0209849_1000053_pt1 | contig 14104 bp, 7 predicted proteins | sample OrgsoiDNA2013048_FD_185798 | JGI IMG/M metagenome (GOLD analysis project Ga0209849, IMG submission 185798) | Permafrost soil microbial communities from the Arctic, to analyse light accelerated degradation of dissolved organic matter (DOM) -... | ecosystem: Environmental > Terrestrial > Soil >... | reverse complement strand
GATCAGCCACAAGTTTCGGCGACCGTCCGTGGTCGCGACCGTCGAGCGCTTCGGATTCCGTCTGGCCTGGACCGACCAGACCCCGGGCACAGGCCGCGGCGACGCCGAGAACGAATTTGGTCTGTTTCTATTTCGCAAGATTCCGACGCCCGTCCGGGCGGCCCAGGCCGCGCGCGCGGCGGTCGCGGACGCCGACGCGCTGGCCGGGCGAGCCGCGCTCTACCCGAACCCGTCCCTGAGCGCCACCTGGGGAACGATCCCGATCGGTCGGCGCCCGGACAACGTCGCCTTCAGCGACGTCCCCAACTACACGCTCGGGGCGTCGCAATTCTTCGAGATCGGCAAGCGCGGCCCCCGCCAGGACGCCGCCCGGGCCGGGGTCGAGGAGGCCCGGCTCACGCTGCGCGAGCTGTTTCGCGAGCGATTCCTCGACGTGCTGCGCGCCATCGGCGATCAGGCGATCGCGAGCGGGCGGGCTGCGGTGCTGGAGCGCCTGGTGACCGACAGCGCGGAGACCCTGCGCTTGCAGAAGCTGCGGGCCGGCCGGGGTGACGTGGCCGGGCTGGAGGTCGACCGGCTAGAGGTCGAGCACCTGCGATTGCTGTCGTCGCTGGGTGAGGCCCAGGCGGGGATCGAGGCGGCGGCCGCCGCCTGCGCGCTCCTGCTCGGCAACAGCTGCCCGCGCCTCACCTCGCTCGACGATTCCTTGCGCTACCTGGCGGCGGCGGTCCCGGTGCTCGACGCCGATGAAAAGGGGATCGCCCGCCGACCCGATCTGAGGGCACTCGAGGCGACGGAGCGACGCGCACATGCCGAAGGGCTGCTGGCCAGTCGCCAGAAGATCCCGGATCCGACGTTGTCGGCCTCCGTCACCCACGACACCTTCACCGACGCTGGCAACCAACCAAACAGCGTCACGCTGTCCCTGGCCCTGCCGCTGCCCGTGTTCGATCGAGGTCAGCCCGAGATCGCCCGCGCGTCGGTCCGCGCCGCCCTGGCACAGCGACAGCGAGAAGCGCTGGCGGAGGCCGCCCGCCGCGCTCTGTGGGCGGAACGCCGCCGTCTGGACGTCCTGTCCGAGCGGACCCGCCGGCTGGACGAGCAGGCCATCCCCATGGCGCGAACCACCGCGGAGCGGGTCGAGGCGGCCGCCCGCCGAGGAGGCGCCGCGCTGCAGGATGTCTTGCTGGCCCGTCGGGCGATGGAGGAATTGCAACTGGACCGCGTCGACGTTGCGGGACAATCTTTTGCCACGCGCCTGGAGATCAGGCGCGCGGCGGGAACGGTGCCGGAGCCGCCCGAAGGCAAGTGAAATGAGGCCCGTGAAGTGAGGCCCGTGAAGAGATGAGCAGCGCCCCGATCAAGACCACCATTCCCCACCCACCCGAGGAGCTGCCGGCCAAACCACGTCTGGCGGGCCCGCTCATCGCCGTCGGTGCCGCCGTCGCGGCCGGGGCGCTCCTGTTCTTGCGTCCCTGGGCTCACGAGCCGACCCCGGAGGCGGAGAGCAGCAGCAAGAACCTGATCGTGGAAGGCACCACCATCCGCCTCGCGCCCTCGGCTCCGCAGTGGAAGTTCGTCGAGCTCAAGTCCGCCACCGCCGGCCCCCCCCTGCCGCCGGTCCCGGCACCGGGCCGCGTGACGGTCGACGAATCCCGGGCCGCGCCGGTGTTCTCTCCCATCGCCGGGCGCGTGGAGACCATCCCGGTGACTCTGGGACAAAAGGTCCAGGCCGGAGAGCGGGTGGTGGCGGTTCGTTCTTCCGAGGTGCCCGAGCTGCTGCGGGATGTGGCCAGCACCCGCGAGATCTTGACGTTGAAGACCGTGGCCGCCCAGCGCGAGAAGGACCTGGTGGCGTTGCATGCGGTTCCCGAGAAGGAGCTGGAGCTGGCGCAGACCGAGCAGCGCGAGGCCGAGCTGGCCATGCAGGCCGCCCAGGGCAAGCTGCGGAGCCTGCGCGTGAGCGAAGCCGACGGGGGGGGACTGTTCTGGGTCAAGGCTCCACGGGCCGGCATCGTGGTCGAGCGCCGCGGCCTGGTGGGACAGGAGGCTGGTCCCGACCGGGCCGAGCCGTTGCTGGTGGTGGCCGATCTGAGCGAGGTCGTGGTGATCGCCGATGTGCTCGAGACCGACGCCGGCGGCCTGCTTCCGGGCCAGCGCGCGCGCATCACGTCGCTGTCGCTGCCACCCGAGGGTCTGGAAGGAAAGCTCGTCTACGTCGGTGACATCGTCGATCCGGTGCGCCGCACGGTGGCGGTCCGCATCCTGATCTCCAACAGCAGCCACGTCCTGCGTCCGAATGGCTTCGTGCGCGTGACCTTCCAGGCGCCGGGAGGCCCCCGGGTGATCGTGCCGGCCGAGGCCGTCGTCACCGACGATCAGCGCACGGTCGTGTTCGTCTCCGACGGCAACGACCGCCTGGTCCGCAGGCAGGTCCGCGTCGGGCGAACCCGCGACGGCCAGACCGAGGTGGTGGAGGGGCTGGCGGTCGGCGAGCGCTATGCCGCCCGGGGCGCGCTGCTGCTCCTCAACGCCGTCGATCTGGCCCGCTGACGAACGAACCAACGACCGACCGACCGACCGAACCAACGACCGAACCAACTCAACCCCTGAAATGCTCGACGGCATCCTGGCATTTTCATTGCGCAACCGGGCCGCCGTGTTGCTGTTCTCGGCGATCACCATCGTGACCGGGATCGGAGCCTTTCGAGGCCTGACCGTCGAGGCCTTCCCCGATCCCACCGACACCCAGGTCAACGTCATCACGCTCGTCCCGGGGCAGCCGGCCGAGGAGATCGAGCGGCAGGTGGGCATCCCGCTCGAGCGCGCCTTGAACGGCATGGCCGGGCTCTCGCGCCTTCGAAACCTATCGCTGTTCGGCCTGTCGTTCGTGACGCTGACCTTCGCCGACGGGGTGGACGCCTATTTTGCGCGGCAGCAAACCATCGAGCGCCTGCGCGGCGCCGAGCTGCCCGAGGGCGTGGTGGCGGAGCTCGGCCCGCTCGCCACTCCCATCGGCGAGGTCTACCGCTACACGCTGCGGGGCGCGGGGGGCGATCCCATGGCGCTGCGCTCGCTGCAGGAATGGACGGTGCGCCCCCGGCTGTTGAGGGTTCCCGGGGTGGCGGAGGTCGTGAGCTACGGCGGCCTGGTCAAGGAGATCCAGATCCAGCCATCGCCGGCGCGGCTGGCGGCGTTCGATCTACAACTGGAGGATCTGGAGCGCGCGCTCCGCGAGGCCTCGGCCAACGCCAGCGGCGGCACGCTGGAGCACGGCGCCGAACAGTTCGTCATCCGCAGCACCGCCCTCTTTTCGTCGCTGGCCGATGTGGGAGCCACCCGGGTGGCCACCCACGACGGGACTCCGGTGTTCGTGCGCGACATCGCCACCATCCGACAGGGATGGGCGCCCCGTCAGGGCGTGGTCAGTCGGGGCTCGGACTACGACGCGGTCGAGGGGATCGTGTTGATGCGCCGGGGGGAAAATCCCTCGGTGGTGTTGCGGGCGCTGCGAGACTCCTTGACTGGCCTCGACCGCGAGCTGCCCGCCGGCGTCCAGGTGGCCCCATTCTACGACCGCACCGAGCTGGTCGGGACCACCCTGCGCACGGTCGCGCACAACCTGCTCGACGGAGCCATGCTGGTCCTCCTGGTGCTGTTCGTATTCTTGCTGGATCTGCGGGCGGCGCTGATCGTCGGCATCGTCATTCCTCTGTCGCTGCTCTCGGCGTTCATCTACCTCAGGGCGCGCGGCATGAGCGCCAACCTGCTGAGCATGGGCGCGGTGGACTTCGGGATCATCGTGGATGGTGCGGTGGTGATCGTCGAGAGCATCGTGCACCGGCTGTCGGTGGGGCCTTCGCAGAATCGGGGCGACGGAGAGGAGCTGGAAGGCCGGGTCGCGTCGGCCACCCGGGCGGTGCTGCGGCCCACCGTCTTCGCGCTGATGATCATCATCGCGGCTTACTTGCCGATCTTTCTGCTCGAGCGCGTGGAAGGCCGCATCTTCGCGCCGATGGCCAACACCGTGGTGGCGGCCCTGGTGGGCGCGCTGGTCTTCTCGGTCAGCCTGGTCCCGGTGCTCGCCACGTTCGCCTACCGCCGTCCCGGCAAGCACATCGATTCGCCCGTGCTACGGCTGGCGCGGGCGATGTATGTGCCGCTCCTGCGCCGGGCCCTGCGCCAGCCGCTCCTGGTGCTGGCGGTGGCGGGGGCTTCGCTGGCGGCGGCCGGGATGGTGCTGCCCCGCCTCGGGTCCGAGTTTCTCCCCGAGCTCAACGAGGGCTCGTTGTACGTGACCTGCACGCTGCCCTCAAACATCAGCCTGACGGAGGGCCGCCGCCTGGTCCCGCGCATCACCGAGCTGTTCACGCGCTTCCCGGAGGTGGAGGAGGTGCTGTCCCAGCTCGGCCGTCCCGAGGATGGAACCGACGCGACCTTGACCAACAACCTCGAGTTCTTCGTCAAGCTCAAGGATCCCGCGCGATGGCCGACCGGCGTGCGCGGCATCTCCGACGTGATCCGGCGCATGGAGCCGGCCATGGCCACCATCCCCGGGATCGAGGTGAACTTCAGCCAGCCCATTCGTGACAACGTCAACGAGAACATCTCGGGCCAGTTCGGACAGGTGGCCGTCAAGGTCTACGGTGACGATTTGACCTCCCTGCAGGAGTACGCGGAGAAGGTCAAGAACGTGATCGCCGACGTGCGGGGCGTCGCGGATCTCGGCATCGTGAAGAGCGGCGAGGTCCCCCAGATCCAGGTGCGTCCCGACCGCGAGTCCCTGGCACGCCACGGGCTCGACGTCGGGGATTTCCAGCGCATCTTCCAGGCCACCGTGGGGGGCGTCGTGGTGGGCACGTTCTGGGAGGGCGAGATCCGGCGGGATCTGGTCCTGCGCTTCCCCGAGGTGGCCCGCGACGACGTCGAGAAGATTCGCAAGCTCCCCATCGCGGTGGGCGGCGGCGTGACCGTGCCGCTCGAGACCGTCTCGAGCGTCGAGCTGGGCGTGGGGCGCGCCTCGATCAACCGCGAGAACGGGCGCCGCTACATCGGCATCCGGATGAACGTGCGCGGGCGCGATCTGGGCTCGTTCGTGGCGGATGCCCAGCGGGCGGTGGCGGCGCGGGCCAGGCCGGCGGTCGGCACCACCATCGAATGGGGGGGTGAGTTCGAGAACAAGCAGCGCGCCATGGCCCGGCTGGCGCTGGTGGTCCCGGTCGCCCTGGTGATAACGCTCGGGTTGCTCTTCAACGCCTTCCGCGGGCTGGGGCTGGCCTTGCTGACCCTGGCCAACGTGCCGTTCGCGCTGGTGGGAGGCGTGGCGGGCCTGGCGCTGGCCGGCATGCCGCTGTCGGTGGCGGCGGTGGTGGGCTTCATCGCGCTCATCGGACAGGCGTCCCTGAACGGCGTGCTGGTGCTGTCCGCCATCGACGACGCGCGCCGGGGTGGTCTGCCGCGCGAGGAGGCCATCATGCGCGGCTGCGTCGACCGCCTGCGCGCGGTCTTGATGACCGGAGCGCTGGCGGCGCTGGGTCTGGTGCCCGCGGCCACCAGCCGCGCGATGGGCTCGGAGACGCAGCGGCCCATTGCGGTGGTGATCGTGGGCGGCACCCTGTCGGCCGCGCTCCTGACCCTGGTCGTCCTGCCCGTCATGTACGATCTCTTCGTGCGCGCCGGAGCGCTACGACACCGCACCCGCGGCTTGTTCACGCAGCGACCGCGAGGGGTTTGACTTCGAAAGGACGGTTGTCCACCGGCCGATGGCTCTGCGCCGGGAGGCGGGGGCGCGGAAGGACGGGGACGATAGTTGGACCACGGGGGCTGCGCCTCCTTCAGGTTGAAGGCAATCACAACAGGAATACGGTGCTCACTCTCCTGTTCGCGGTCAGACGAAGTCCAGTGATGACCGAGCTTGAGCTGTTTGGTCCGCAGGTAAGCCCGATTCTCATCGGTGGGAGCGGTCAACAGGGGGACCCGCCCCACGATGCGCAGCTGGTACCCTTCCAGTTCCACGAACTTCGCCGGGTTGTTGCTCATCAGGCGCAGGGTGGTGACGCCGAGATCGGTCAGGATCTGGGCACCCACGTCGTAGCTGCGGGTATCGACCGGCAGTCCCAGATCCAGGTTGGCCTCGACGGTATCCCGTCCCTGATCCTGCAGCCAGTAGGCGTGCAGCTTCCCGGTCAGGCCGATACCGCGACCCTCCCGAGAGGCGGGGATTGAGGGCCTCTATTGCGACCGACTGGGCATGGGCAAGACGTCAGAGTGAAATTGCAGCAATGGGCTGTCCAAGGTTCCCTTTCCTAGAAGGCCATCTTTTTGAGATCTGAGGTGCCCACAATCGCGCCCATCGGCGGTCGCCTGGCCGGACCAGCGCTTGAACGAGATGACCTTGGCGTTGGAGAGCTCCAACCTGGCCACAGCCTTTTCACATTCGTTGTCGTAAAGGAACTCGACGTACGACACCGTAAGCTTGTCGCGGCCGAGTGCGAGGAGAACGGGAGCTTGGCTGTCGGGTCCCCACTGCTCGGCACAATCCACTGTCAGTAAGGTGCGAACCACCCCGCTGACGTGCCAATACTCGCGACGCTCACAGTACGGGTCTCCTGGGAGAACGACACGGCGAGCGTCAGGAAACTTGACTCGAACGACAGATGGTCCCGCAACTGGGGGGGTCAGCACTACCTCCCAGCAAAGATCAGATCCATGGCAAAGATATCGAAGCCCCTCGAGCGCATTGCCGTCCGGATGGTTCGTCGACGGCGAAGCGGTTCTCACGCCGGTCCCGCCAACCGCACCTGTGGCCGGGAGCAGGAATGCAACCGCTATAAGCGGATGAAAGTACATGCGCTGAACGGTGTCCTCGACGTCACCCACACACCTTCCTGGGACTTGGTCTCTCCCGCTCCCACCCAAGTGTTTCCCTCGACAGCGGGAACAAATGAGCCGGACTGTAAGGAACCCGTCGCGATACCGGTGTGCTTGTGCAATTTAACGAAAACATCACCCCGTCCGGGCTCCTTGACGACCTTCCGCTCCCTCGCCGCCCAGGTTTCGAGCGCGGAGGACAAGAAGATCTTCGGAAAAGGGTTCTTGATCCGCATCTTTTGGGATGCTTTTTCAAAGCACCACCAAGCGAATTTCGCGCACCAAGCCTGTCCGAGTGCACCGTTCGCGGCTGGCTGAATCTCGTCAAGTTGAAGACCCCGGTTCTGACCAGAGCTCTCGAGAATTCCACGTTTGGCTTCGGAAAACGCGATCTCCACAGCAAGCAGAGCCACATCGCTCATTACCATTCAAAAATTCTCCCTCGGTCAGGGCACGGTCGTGACGTTCTTCAGCAGGAAGATGTAGTCGTTGTAGTCGGCGTTGCCCGCCTCTTCCCAGCCCAGCAAGTAGGCGTGGGGCACCAGTACGCCGGCCCGGTTCTTGAGGGGATAGACGCGCAGGCGGTGCTCGTGAGCCGCATCGGGGGGCACATTGAGGATGTCTTCCGAGTAGACGTAGTCCCCGTTGTTGACGTTCGGCGCGGGCGTCCCGTCCGAGGCCACCCCCCCCGTCGATCTCTGGTTGGTGAAGGCCCAGATGCCGAAGGTCATCGAGCCGGGGTCAAAGGTCGTCGCAGACCCCGTCAGGAGCTTCGGCAGCACCATCTCGCTGTAATTCGAGGTATTCCAGTCCACCCCGAGAGGGCTGGCCACCATCGTGGCGACCACCTTTCCATTCAGCGCCATCGGCTGCGACGCTGCCTGGTTCGCCGCCTGGGTGGCAAAGCCGGGAGTGAATGCGGCGGGCTGAGCGTCCGTGACGACCACTGCCGGTGGTGCCGCACCCGCGCTGCCGCCCGCACCTGCGGCGCCGGCTGCGCCAGCCGCTCCAGCTGCTCCAGCCGCGCCTCCGCCGCCAGCACCACCCGCCGCGCCGCCATGACCAGCGGCGCCTCCGGCTCCGCTCGAACCGCCGGCCGCGCTCATGCCGCCCGCCCCTCCGGCTCCGCCCGTCACGCGCGCCCCCGTCAGCGCCCCGATGGTGTACCACCCGAAGGGGGAATCCCCGGGGGGCGAGAACCTACCCACCGCCAGCAGCTCGACCGGAGCGGTGGGATCGAACTTCGTGAATTTATGAGGAAGAACCTCGTCGGTCTGGTCCCCGGGAGACGGGATACCCATCACGAAGGTGTTCAACGACATCACGAAGGGCGATTCCGGGTTCACGTAGTAACCCAGCGTGGCGATGATCTGGCCAAGCGTGGGCTCGTACCGGGCCCAGTTGAGCGAGGGAAGGGTGGGCGGCGTCTTGGTTGAGTCCGGACCGGTCTCGCTGTTGTTATACAAAGAGACAGCGTAGAGCCCTGCCGTCACACAACCGCCGCCGGTCTGGGCCACCAGCACGGCGCTCACGGCCTGCCCGCCGATGTTGAAGAACCGGTCGGGCGGATTCGTCTTGGTCGACAGGAACTGCACCATGACGTCGAGGTCGGCTCCCGGCGCCAGGGTCGCGGGAAACGCCGTGATCGTCGACGACATCTTGAAGGCCGCCGGCAGGCTGACCTGGTTGTAGGTCTGGAGAAACAAGGTTCCTCCGGCCGGGCCGGGCGTGGCGGGCGGGTTGGCCGTGGGTGCCAGGGTGTTGCCGACGATCTGCAGGCTCGAGATCTGGATCGCGCTCGTCCCTCCATTGTGCAAGCGCATGGTCTGCAGGTTCGGATCGTCGTAGGTGTTGATGTAGCTGAACACCGCCTCGCTCGGAATCACGCGCGAGTCGCCGATGTAGCTCTGATTGACGAAGCCCAGAGTCGGGCTCGCGGCTCCGGCGCCGCCGCCGGCCCCTGCGCCTGCCCCCCCGCCGGCTCCTCCCGCCGCCGGAGCCGCGCAAAGCTGCGCCAGCGTGGGCGCGGCGGGGCCGCCGCCCGCGCCCCCGGTCCCGCTGCCGCCCGCCGCGGAGTCAGGCACTCCAGCGTCCGTCATCGCTCCGCCTCCGCCTGCGCCGCCGGTGCCCGCGTCTGCGGTCCCACACGCTCCTGCGGCCGATCCGGCCCCCCCCGTCCCAGAACCGCCCGAACTGCTGCTGCAGCCCGCGAACGACACCATCGACAACACGACACCGGCCAGACCAACTCGTAGACGCCTCATGGATTACGCCTCCCCGATTTGTGTGAACACGCAGAAACCTGCGCATACTTGCCCAGTTGGGGACGGGGGTCAACAACTAAGAAAGAGCAAACTGTCGGGCCCGGCCGCCAGGAGCGTCGATCGGGGAACGGAATCGGGACCGTGTGCTGGAGCACAGGCGGGCGGTGCGATTGACTGGCTCCGTTTTGGCGCGCATGAATGCACCCAGGCTCCATGAAACCCGACGAAGACGAGGCCGAGCGAGTTCTGGCCAACGAGCTGGCCGATGCGTGGCCGGTGCTGTCACAGCCGGACCGGCTGGAGGCCTTCCAGTCGATGTCGCGACCGGAAGCCGAGGATTTTTTCCTGTCGCGCCGGGCACAGGATCAATACCTGCTGCTTCACTCGGTGCCTCCGGCGGAACGGCGCACCTGGATGCGCTTGCTGGCACCGGACGATGCGGCCGACCTGGTCCAATACGCCGACGCGGACGAACGCGGCGTCCTGCTCGAGCTCCTCGACGAGCCGACCCGCAAGGAGGTGAAGGCACTCCTGGCCTACGAGGAGGACAGCGCCGGAGGGTTGATGAGCCCTCGCTACGCGCGCGTGCGCCCGGACGTCACGGTCGACGAGGCGGTCAGCTATCTGCGCAAGCAAGCGCGGGCGCAGGTCGAGACCATTTACATCGCCTACGTGCTCGACGAGCAGCAACACCTGCTCGGCGTCGTGTCGTTCCGCGATCTGTTCGCCGCCGATCCCACCAAGCACGTACGGGACGTCATGCGCACCGACTTCGTTCGGGTGACCGACCAGGAGGACCAGGAGACGCTGAGCCGGTTGTTCTCCGATCACTCTCTCTCGGCCATCCCCGTCGTCGACGAGGAAGGGCGGATGAAGGGCATCGTGACCGTCGACGACATCGTGGATGTCGTGCAGGAGACCGCCACCGAGGATGCCCAGAAGTTTGGAGGCATGGAGGCGCTCGATGCGCCCTACCTCCAGGTCTCGCTGATCCGGATGATCAAGAAGCGCGGCGGCTGGCTGGCGGCCCTGTTCCTCGGTGAAATGCTGACCGCAACCGCCATGGCCCACTTCGAGGACGAGATCGCGCGCGCGGTGGTGCTGGCCCTGTTCGTCCCCCTCATCATCTCGAGCGGCGGCAACTCGGGCTCCCAGGCCTCCACGCTGGTCATTCGCGCCATGGCCCTGGGCGAGGTCCGACTCCGTGACTGGTGGCGGGTCAGCCGTCGCGAGGTGGTGACCGGGGTGGCGCTGGGCACGCTGCTCGGCACCATCGGCTTCCTCCGCATCGTCCTGTGGCAAGCGGTCAAGCCGACCTATGGCCGGCACTACCTGCTGGTGGCAGCCACCGTGTTCAGCAGCCTCATCGGGGTGGTGCTGTTCGGCACGCTGGCCGGATCCCTGCTCCCGTTCCTCCTGAGGAAGCTGAAGCTCGACCCGGCCAGTGCCTCCGCGCCTTTCGTGGCGACCCTGGTCGACGTCACGGGCCTGATCATCTATTTCAGCATGGCCAGCCTGATCCTGCGCGGCTCCCTGCTCTGATCGAGCTCTGATCAGGCTCTGATCGGGGTTGCCGCGATCTGACCATTCGCCCGGCGAGCGGCGACCGGGCTACGGCGCCGGGACGTTGGTGGCGGTAGCCGTCGCGGGCGGTGGCGTGGAGGAAGGAGCCCCCGCCGCCGACGAGCCGGGGACGGCGGCGCGCACCAGCCAGGCACCGAGGACGTCGATCCCGTCACGCGGGGCGAGGGACGAAAAATGGTCGACGATCCACCCCGCTGCCTCGAGATCCCGATTGCCCCTCAGCAGCGCGCGCACGGGTTCGGTCGGTGATGACGACGTGGAGGCGGTGGCCGTCGCGGTAGCGGCAGCGTGGGTGATTGCCGGCGCGCCGGTGCCCGCCGCGATCGCCCGCACCTCGCTCGGCACCTGCTCATCGGACTTCACGCCCTCGAGCTGGGTCCGGGCGTACGTGTCCTTGCGAGCCGCCAGCGCGCGGGCCGCCGCGAGCTGGACCGGCGGGTTGTTCCTCCTCAGCATCTTGCCCAGGAACTCCGCGGAGGCCGGGCTGGACATCTGTGCCATCTCCGCCGCCACCCAGGTGCCCGCACGGGGATCGGTCTCTCGTCCGAGCAAGTAGAGCTGCTCGAGCGCCAGATCTCCGCCGGCCCGCACCATCCCCGCCGAGGCCGCCGCGCGGATCTCGACGCTCTTGTCGTGAAGCAGCGGGGCCATGCGATACATCTCGGGGCGTCCGGCACCCTTGCGCACCGACGCCAGCACCGCGGCCGCCCGCAGAGCCGGATCCTTGTCCTCGAGGGCCGCCATCACGACGGGACGCGCCACCACCGGCGCGAAGGTCACCAGCGTGTCGAGGGCCGATAGGCGTATCGCGGTGGGTTGCCGGGGATCGGCCACGATGGTCGCCAGTGCCGGGCGGCAAGCCGAGATGTCGGCGCCCGCCCGGGCCACGAACCGGGAGGCCGAGATGGCGATCTCGCGCGCCTGGACCGACCCCGTCCGGAGCGGCTCGCGGATCGCGTCACAGATGTCGATCCCCAGCGCGCGCAGCCCCTGCGCGGCCAACTCGGCGGTGGGTCGCGACCCGAGGGCCGCTCGCAAGCGAGGGACCTGCGCGCGGTCGCCGGCCTCCGCCAGCGCCACGGCGGCGGCCACGTCCAGCATCGGGTCCGGAACCGTGCGGGACAGGTACAGTCGAGCGAAGCGATCCAGCGCCGCGCCGTGATCGCCGTGATCGTTGGTGTCGAGGCCAACCCGCCGCAGCGCCTCGCCCACCCGGTTGCTCATGAGCAGACGCGGCAGAGCCACCTCCAGCGGATCGTCGACGCGTGCGATCCGGGCACCGGCGGCGCAGGCGTGCCAGTCGCGCGCGAAGGTCCACTCGACGTGAGCGTAGCTGTCATCGGAGATCACCTCGGCCACCGGCAGCGGAAACGGCGCGCTCTTGCGAGCCACGTCCAGGGCCGCGCCATCGAGCTCGGTCGAGCCCGACGAATTCTTCACGCTGGCCTCGGCGATGCTGCCGTCCCAGCGAATGGTCAGCGCGAGAGTGGCCCGTCGCGTGGGATCATTGAGCGGGTGGTCGGTCGGGTACGTGGCCGTCACGGTCTTCACGAAATCCTGATTCCAGCGGGCGTGCAAGCGTGCGTGGACCGCCCGCAGATAGTCGCCGATCGGGCCGGGCGTCGAGATCGCTGGCTCGGCCGGCGGCGCGGTTCTTGGAACCGAGGCGACGGCGGCGGGCCGGGGCGCGACGGGAGGCACAGCCACCACGCGAGCCGGAGCGGCTGCTGCTGCTGTTGCGTGCGGGGGGATGGTTCCCGCGTGCGCGCGAGCAGGAGACGAGGCGAGGCCTGCCAGGGCGAGCGCGGTCAAGGAGCACGAACGGCACAGGCGGATGATACGCTGCATAGCCAGGCCATCGTCGGTTCTCACGTGGACATTTAGGCTGCGATTCGTGACGACCGGGGTCGAGGCATGACGGGTGGAGTGAGGGGGGCGTGACGGGTGATGGCGGTGCGGCTCTCCCTTGCGCTCACCGCACCCGAGTTGACGTACATCCTCACGGCCGTCATACACAGGATCAGCAGAAGTGATCCGCATCCACTATTCCAACCGGCTCGAGGAGCTGGTGAGGGCGCTGGCCACCCGGCTCCCGCCGCCCCGGGACCGAGCCGCGCTGTTCGATGGTCCCTGGGTGGTGGTGCCGGGCCGCCCCCTGGAGCTCTTCGTCGATCTCGAGCTGGCGCGACATCGGGGCATCTCGGGCAATGTCGAGACGTTGTCGGTGCGCGGCGTGTTCGCGCGCCTATGCGCGCGGGACCTTCCGGAGCTGGTCCTGATCGAGCGTGGGCACATCGTGGCCGAGCTGCTCGCGGCGCTGTCTTCGACGGCGGTGATGGAAGCCGCGGCGCTGGCACCCTTTGCTCGCTACGTGCTGGGCGCCGGACCCGCGGAGGAAGCAGTGAACCGGCGGCGCGTCGAGCTGGCCCAGGGGCTGGGGGCCCTGCTCGACGACTGGCCCCTGACCAGACCCGAGCGAATCGCAGCCTGGCGGGCTCGCCAGGGAACGGCCGACGATTTCAGCCCGCTCGCGCGCGCGGAGCGTGCTCTGTGGACCGAGCTGTTCGATCCGGCCGGTCGATTCGCGCTGAGAAGTCGGGCCGAAGGCCGGCGATATGTGACCCTGGACGATGTCCTGGGCGAAGATCTGGACGCGAGATGGCACCCCCCCGCGGCGGTTCACCTGTTCGGGCTCTCCGGAGTCCCGCGTGGGCTTCAGCTGCCGCTGTCGCGCCTGGCGGCTCGTACCGAGGTCGAGCTCTACGTGGTCAACCCCTGTCGAGAATTCTGGGAGGACGTGAACACGAGACGGAGGAGATCATCGGCGCGGGCGCCGGCGCCAGCCGCCATGAAGAACGCGCCGAGATCCGATCCCACGTCGCAGGTCGCGCGGCGGCGGCGGGCAACCACGGGTGGTGGACGCGCCGGAAGCACCGCCGGCCCCCGGCAACTCGAGCTCGGCGGGCTCTTCGGCGGGACCAGGGCAGAGCCACCGGAAGGCGAGACCCCCGGCGTTCTCACCGGCGACCACGTCGACACCACGGACGAGGACAATGCCTTTGACAATCCCTTTTTGGAGGCCTGGGGCCACGCCGGTCGCGAGAGCACCCGACTGCTCAATCAGCTGTCGGACGGCGACTTCGACGCCACCTTCGTGGATCCGATCCGCGCGGGCGAGCTCGATCGCGCGAGCAGCACGGACACCCTGCTCCGGCTGGTGCAGCAGGACATCCTCGATCGTCGCCCGTCGCGACGGGCGGGAGCGGCATCGGGTGGGGGAGGCGACGAATCCCTGCAAATTCTGGGAGCCCCGAATCCACGGCGGGAGCTGGAGAGCATCGCCGCCCAGATCTGGGCGATGGTCCGCACCGATGCGGAGGCGCGTC
>Ga0209849_1000052_pt1 | contig 14129 bp, 5 predicted proteins | sample OrgsoiDNA2013048_FD_185798 | JGI IMG/M metagenome (GOLD analysis project Ga0209849, IMG submission 185798) | Permafrost soil microbial communities from the Arctic, to analyse light accelerated degradation of dissolved organic matter (DOM) -... | ecosystem: Environmental > Terrestrial > Soil >... | reverse complement strand
ACCGCCTGAAAGCTAACAGTGAAAAATGCGATCAGTATGGCGACGAGTCCGGCAAGTGCGAACATCCACCAGGTGATGGTCACCCGGTAATTGAATCCCTGCAGCCATTTGTTCATTGCCCACCAGGCAAGTGGCGTGGCGATCACAATGGAAACCAGCACCAGTTTCAGGAAATCCTTCGACAATAGAGCGACTATCCCCGAAACACTTGCTCCCAGCACTTTCCGGATTCCGATTTCCTTGCTGCGCTGTTCGGCGCTGAAGGATGCGAGCCCGAACAGACCCAGACAGGAAATCAGGATCGCCATCAGCGTAAAAGAATTGATGATATTTCCCAGCGTGACTTCCGCTTCGTATTGTTTTTGCACCACTTCATCCATAAACATTTGTTCAAACGGGATACCCGGCAAATGCTGGTTCCAGATGGATTTCATTTTAGATAACAAGGAAGAATAGTTATTGCTGTTCGTGGCAACTACCAGGATATCCATTTTCTTCCAGTCGTTCTCATATTGAAAGAAGAAGGGTTTGATATCGGTATGCAGTGAACTGTAGTTAAAGTCCTTCATCACGCCAACTACTTCTACAAAGGTTACCGGGTCAGGGGCGTATTGCGTATAGAGCCGGGTGCCCGGTGCGGTTTCCGGTTTCAGGCCCAGTCTGCGACAGAGGGTCTCATTGATGAGAACACGGCCCGTATCATTCTGCCGAAAATCGCGGCCGGAAACTATTCGAATGCCATTGGTGTGAAGATAATGTTCATCGGTGGCGATGTTCTGTGCGTCGATGGATGTGGCCATACTGCCTCCGGGCGGATACACGCCATGATCGCGCATTACCTGGATTCCCAGGTAGAGATTAGCAATGCTGGCGTCTTTTACTTCGGGAAGTTTCAGCAAATCATCTTTCAGTGACGCCATCTTGCTTTGCGTTTCTTCTGTATAAAAATCGAAAATGAGTTTCTGATTTTTGTCAAATCCCAGATCCTTGTTTTTGATATAATTGAGCTGACTATAAATGATGATGATGCTCGTGATCAGAACGATGGAAAGTACAAACTGGAAGACCACCAGCGAACGCCGAATGGCAGTAGCCGAAATCTGATTTGTAAAATTTCCCTTGATCACTTTCACCGCCTGAAAAGCGGAAAGATAGAATGCGGGGTAACTCCCGGCTAGTAGTCCGGTTAGTAAAACCAATCCGAAAAGGAAAAGCCAGAGACGGTAATCTGAAAAAAGTGACAGCTGAATATCTGCCTGCGTGATCTGATTCAGCAGGGGCATGGCCAGCATCAACAGGGGCACTGCAATCAGAATTCCTATCAGAGACAGAATGATGGATTCTGTAAGGAATTGCCTTATCAATGCCTGTTTGCCTGCACCGATCACTTTTCGGACTCCAACTTCCTTTGCGCGTTTCGATGCACGGGCGGTGGAGAGATTCATGAAGTTGATACAGGCAATCACCTGTATCATCACAGCGATCAGGATCAGTATATATAAAAAGGAACTGCTGGTCGTTTTGCTGATCTCTATTTCATAACCACCGGTCGTGTGCACAGAATGCAAGGGCTGGAGATGTAATGATTTCTTCATTCCCATTTCACGTATCTGGTCGCCTCCATATTTCAGGAGGAAGGCCGGTAATTTTTTTTCGAGGTCCGCAGCATTTGCATCCGGGCGGATTTTAATATAACTATAAGTGAAATTATTCCCTGCAAATAAATGATTATCGATCACGTAAGCGCCGATGCCTCCGCTGTTCATGGTGATAAACATGTTGGCCTCGATTTGTGTTCTGCCCAGACTTTCATTCACTACGCCGGTTACTTTAAAATCCGTTTTGCCATAACCATTGTGCAGGGTGATCGTTTTCCCAACGGGATCATCATTTCCAAAAAATTTATTCGCAACGTGCTGCTGGAGTACGATGGTATAAGGCTCTTTAAGAGCCGTCGCCGGATTACCATAAACAAAATGGTAATTGAACAAATCGAAGAAAGTGGAGTCAACAAAAAATGCCTTATCCTCGTAAAACGACTTCTCTTTGTACGTCATGAGGTGTTTTACAACACCCAGTGTAGGTACCACGCGGGCAAACTGGATCACTTCTCCAAAATCTTTTTTCAGGGTCGGTGCGATCGGAGGCGAACATGTTGCGTTGTGATGCCTGTCGCCCGCGAGTTCCAGATCGCAGGTGATGCGATAGATGTTTTTCGCTTCGTGATGATGCTGATCGTAGCTGTATTGATCCGCGACAAATAGTATGATGTACACACAACAAAGGGTTCCCAATGCCAGACCGAATATGTTGATAAAACTGTAGGTTTTGTTTTTTGATAAAAACCGCAGGGATGTTTTCAGGTAGTTTTTAAACACGACTCATTAATTATTAGTTATTAATTATTAATTATTAAAACTGTTGTTAAAGCACTTCCATTCTTCCACCCACCTTCGCTACGCTTCGGCGGGCGCAGTACTTCCATACTTGCTACTCGGTTCTTAAACTATCAACGGGATTCGCATTTGCCGCACGAATAGTTTGAATACTCAATGTTAACAAGGCAATTCCTATCATAAACAGAACACTCAACGCAAATAACCACCAGCTGATGGGTGCTTTATAGGCAAAATTTTGCAGCCATTTATTCATTCCCCACCATGCCAGAGGCATCGCGATGAAAGAAGCAATCAATACCAGCTGTATAAAATCTTTCGATAAAATAGAAACGATATTCGTAACCGAGGCGCCGAGGACTTTTCTTACGCCGATTTCTTTTGTTCTTTGATTAGTGGTAAACATTACCAGCCCGAGCAGCCCCATGCAACTAATCGAAATGGCGAGGACGGAAGCCCATTTCAGCAGACTGGAAAGATTCTGTTCGGATTTATAAAATTTAGCAATGTTTTCATCCAAAAAATGGTATGTAAAATCTTCGTCAGGAAATGTTGCCATATATAATTTCTGAATCGATGCAATGGTCGATTTCCAGGTTTGTACTTCCTGCTGATTTAATGCGATATGAAGAATCCAGGAATTTCCCGATTCGCAGGAAAAAGCGGCTGGTTTAATCGTCGTGTGCAGGGATTCCTCGTTGAAGTCAGCCATAACACCGACAATGGGAAGATCATTGATGTTTTTGTTAAGCACATCCTCCGGTTTTTGGATTCCCAGCATGTGCATGCACGTTTCATTGATCACGTATTCATTGGCAGTATCGCTAGCCCTCACATTTCTTCCCGCCAGCAATCTGATATGGTATAATTTCAGATAATTCGTATCGCCATTCTTTTGTCTGACATCAATTTCAATTTCTTTTTTGGCATCCTTGTATTTCATGCTATTTGAAGACCAGCCATCCGCAGCAGGCGGATCGTTTCCAAGGCTGGTGAGTTCAACGCCCGGAAGTTTATTAATTTCTCGTTCCAGACGGAGTCTTTTGGGATTGGATTTCCTGGAACGATCCCATTCAAAAGGAGTATATACGGTAATAATTGCATCTTTTTTGAACCCCATATCCTTGTTCATCACAAAATGGATTTGCCTGACGGCGATCAGTGTTGCCATGGTGAATGCCTGTGCGATCAGGAATTGTGAAATGGTCAGCCCCTTCCTTAAAAGAGCCTTGCGATTACCGCCGGCGCCGCCATAAGCCTGATTTTTTAAAACAAGTACCGGTTTGAAGCGGGACAGTACTAATGCGGGATAAAATCCTGCCAGAATAGTAACTGAAATGGTCAGTATGACTCCGAAAATTATCAAATGGGGCTGATGTAATATATCAAAGTGCAAATCAGCCGGAATAAAATCCGAGAATATTTTCAATAGTAATGGAGTGATAATAATGGAGAGGATAAGAGAGATAAGGGAAATGAAAAAAGTCTCCGTCAGGAATTGAATAATCAATTGCTTTCCGGAACTGCCCAGGGTTTTGCGAACACCGATCTCTTTAGCCCTCCGGACAGACTGGGCTGTAGTCAGGTTAATAAAATTAATACAGGCCAGCGCGAGAAGAAATGCGGCCACAGCAAGCAATCCGTAAAGTACGGGCTTACTAGCGGAATGATCGCCGAACGTGGGGTAAACGGAACTGAAGTGGATATCGTCAAAAGGCTGCAATTTGAAATTTCTGATTGAATTCGCATTGGCGTCCTTATCATATTTTTTTTCGAGCGATTGAATTTGTGATTCTGCTGTTCCGGGCGATACGGTCCTGATGAATAATAAAGATCCGCTGTTGATACTTCCCCAACTTGTCCAGGTATAATTCCTCTGCAGGTTTAAAGAGTTGGCAGTTATCGTTGAATGAGAAATAAAGTCACTAAAAATAAAATCAGAATTTTCACTTAGATTTTTTACTATGCCGGTTACCGTGACAACAATAGAATCATCATAGACGACCTGTTTACCGATCATTTCAGTAAATGAAATATTGGGAAAATATAACCTGGCCCGTTTCTCGGTCAATACCAGGTGAAAAGGATCTTCCAGTGCTTTCTCTGCTGACCCTGCTATCCATTGGTATGGAACCATTTTAAAATAAGATCGGTCTGCCAGAATAATGGCCTGCTGTTGATTTTTGAAGGCTACCCATTTTTTACCCGGTTTTTCCCGGATGGAAACTTTTCCGTTCCCGTTGAATTGGTGAAAAGCAATAACTTCTGAAATGCCGGATACTTCTTTTTTTACTGCGTCAGCAAGCGGAGAAGGTACACCGGGGGTGTGCATGGTATTCCCATAAAATTTACTTTCTGTTACCACCCGATAAAGATGAGCGCGGTCGCTTTCGAATTTGTCGAAATTAAAATCATAGTGGACGATCAGAAAAATGACAAGCGAAGCGCTGATGCCAATGGAAAGCCCCAAAACATTAATAATAGAAAAAACTCTATTCCGGATGAAATTCCTGTAGGCAATGCTGATGTAGGTTTTAAACATCTTTTTTTGGTTGGCGGTTGACAGTTGACAGTTGACAGTTGCCAGTTGGCAGTTGGCGGTTGCTTTAAGCTTTGCGCTTTATGCCTTGAGCTTAAAACGGTCAATAAAAATGCCGCACTGTAATAAGTTAATTACGAATGTGTTGCATTTTATATGTCAATCGAAGATGTTCGGAAACGTACAGAAGGTGTACGTTGAACGCGGAACGCTTAACGCTTAACGCCTAACGCTTAACGCCTAACGCTTAACGCCTAACGCTTAACGCCTTTTAATTAAACAGTAAAATTAATTGATGCAACCTACTTAAACTTTAATCCTTAAAAGCCTTAAACTCTAAATGCGTTAAGCGTTAAGCGTTAAGCGTTTCGCGTTCACCCCTGACTTTCCTGGTCTTGCGCCTGAGATATTTGGCATAAATGATTTCGCTCATTGTTTTATCCTGGAGTTTGCTTTCGAGCCAGGAAATGATATCGAGATAGGCGAATGACCGGGTTTCGATATGATTATATTCCAGGTGTTTGATTTTATTCAATAATTTTTCCAATTCGGATTTGATTTCTCTCCTCGAAATCTGAAAGCTCTTTCTTAAGAATTTGAACATCTCCTCTTCTACCACCGTTAGGTTTTTCATCTTCGCCATGAAACGATATACAGACTTCGTAAGGGACTCCATAAGCTCATAATTGCCCAATTCATAATGCGCCAGTAAATGAACGAGCCGCGCATAACATTGCAAATCGTACCGGAGATCGATATGGTCGTTGATAATTGACTGCAGATAATCTATAGATGTATTATAGTCACCACTTCCGAAATAAAGCGTGGCAATTTTATAATTGAAAACGAGGGTGCGGTGATGATCAATATAGCTGGTGTATTCGGCCAGCTTCTCAGAAATCTCGGGAACCAGAGCCAGACCCTCTTTGAAAGTACCTGTCATCAGATGCCAGTTGATTTTTGCCAGGTTAATATATACCCAGGTATGTATCCTGAAATTATCGTGATGCTGCCCCTGTGGTGTATTGTAATAGTCCTCGAATTTTTTCAGGATGACTTCGAATTTACTGAAATGACGCAGATCAAACAACGCGTTCAGCATATTGTGCATGCCCTTCACATAATGACCTGTTTCGACCGTAATCATCAAGGGTTCCTGCTCAAACAGGTCTATCCATTTCTGCGCGTAACGATAATACATGATAAAGTCCTGGCGAATAAACGCAAACCAGCTGTAGCTCTGGTATAAATAAAGTTTCTCATAAAAATCATCGAGCTGTGAAGTATCCGGAAGAGTATTCTGTTTAAAAAATTCTCTCAGCCTTTTCTCATCAGCCTCATTGCGCGCATGACCATTTTCTACATACCAGCGATAAAGTAACAACGCAAGATTGGAAAGACGTGTCACACGATCAATATGATCACTGATCTCACGTGCTTCACGAGTTAGCTGCTCCGTTTTTTCGAGAGAGGTTCTTGTGATATGCAGCGTTTCTATTTTCTTTTCGAGCGAGATCAGCTGGGCAAGAAAATTCAGTTTGTTATTTGCTTTTGCGATTTCTTTTGCTCTTTCAAGAATCTTCAGTGCCTGATGTTTCAATCCCTTATTATATAGCAACCGCGCATTGTCCATATGCTCACTCAATTGCAGATCGGTATTTTCTGTCGTCTTGAGCAAACGAAGACTTGCAAGCAGTTGTTTATAGAGATGCGTCTTTAAATTTGATAACTGCGATTTGGTGAAAGGAAGTTTTTTTAGCAGGAGCTTTTCATCATAATCCTGCATTTTATCGAGCGCATCAAAGAGTTGAACGATTTTCAGGTCCTCGTTCCCGGAGCTTCTTTTAATATAGAGCTTGAAATGTCTTTTTTCCGATTTCTCCAGCGATTGGATTAGCTGGAATAATATATCTGTAGAACGGTTGGCCATCATTGATAAATTTTGCTGAAACCTTGTCCAGGCAACACTTCCACGAAAAGGTACACAGTTTTGACATGATTAAAACACCCATAAGATGGTTTGAAATGAATCCAGTACCCCCTTAAATTTGTATCAGCAAATGAGAAATAGAATAAAGCAGGCAATCGTTAGGAAGTAAATCGTTAGAGGTCAAGAGAAACGAACTGCAGCATTCTTAAAGTCGAATACTACGTTTTTTCATATGGCAAGCAATCGTTAGAGGTCAGCTGTTTCTACAGCCGACCTTATTTTTTTTCGGCTAGGCAAAGTTATAATAAATATTTTCATTTACAAACAGATTTCCCTTCTTTAACAGCCTCATTGCCAACTGATTATATTTTATTTTAATATGAATAACCTCGGGCTTTAGTCGTTAGGCTTTGGACCTTAGGCTTATATTAGGCTTTGAGCCTTAGGCATATAAATAGTTTTAGGCTTTAAGCCTTGGGCTTTAGGCTTTATCATATTTTTGCGCCTCTTTCGCCGACACAATGCGAATTCAGAGCCGAATGAAGCTGAAAATCATCAAATTTTTTAAGGATTTCCTTTTGTGGAGTGGCATTCTGCGTGTGTTCACCCCTTTTAATCACTTATTTTTCTTTCTTCGGAACTTTAATGTCCTTAGGTCATGGATCAGCCAGGCGAATCGTAATAATCTGCTAATCAATGACTTCTATTCCTGGAAACGGGACTATCCCAAAAGATACCTGTTGTATGAGGCGGTAGCCGACCATTTTAAACTGGACCAGAAAGAGGTTCTTTACCTGGAATTTGGAGTGGCTTCCGGGAGTTCTTTCTTCTGGTGGATGAAAAAAAATACCAATACGAACTCTCTTTTTCGGGGATTTGACACTTTTGAAGGATTACCAGAGGATTGGGGTGGTTTTAAAAAAGGAGCTATGGCCTTTGATCAGGCTCAGGTAAATGACGGCCGGGCTGAATTTATTAAAGGGATTTTCCAGGATTCCCTTTATCCCTTTCTGGAGTCCAACAAGTCCCTGCTGCAAAACAAGCCAAAGATCATCCATATGGATGCGGATCTTTTTTCCTCTACTATTTTTGTGCTCTCCCAATTATATCCTTTTCTAAAAAAAGGGGATATCATTTTCTTCGACGAATTCAATGTAGCAAACCATGAATTCCTGGCTTTTAAAATATTTACAGAATCCTTTTATGTAAAACTGCGTCCGGTTGGTGCGGTGAATAATTTCTACCAGACGGCGTTCATTGTTAATGATTAATTATCAATTATTAATTGTCAATTAGGAAAACAAGCAACGTCTGAATTAATTAATAATTAATAATTATATCAGTTTGCCTTCAGCGCATCTGTCGCTTTTGATCGCAATACGATCCATACCCTCGCACCGATGGTTATGGCACAGATTAGTAATACGCCGATAAACGAGATAGCCAGGGATGACGAACTTACGCCGGCGTTGATGCGGAAAATCAGATCCATTAAAAGTTTGGAAAGTGCGTAACCTCCATAACAGCCAACGACGGCGGATAATAAAATAATCCAGGAGTAGCCCTTCAATACGAGTTGGAAAATATGCCTGTCTTCCGCACCGACTACTTTTCTGATGGCAATTTCTTTCGACCTTTTTAAAACATTTAATGAAACCAATGCAAACATGCTGGTTGCTGCCATCAAAACCGAAATGATGGCGAACCAGAAAAATATTGTCGCGACGCTTTCATTCACCTGCGCAGCCTCGGCAGATAATTCATCCTGATAGTATCCCCTGAAAGGTTTCATTGGATATAGTTTCGCCCAAGCTGCTTTGGTCTCATCAAATATTTTATTCAATGACCCCCGTTTGGCACGGATCATGATTTTAGAATAATTAGAGGGATCAGCCATAACCATGGCAACCGGCTGAACCGGATCAAAAAGTGTGTTTTGGGTAAAATCCTTCAGCACACCAATCACAGTGGCTGCAGATGTGTCACTGATTTTAATTTGCCTGCCGATTGCCTCTTCAGGCTTCCAGCCAAATTCGAATGCCAGCTTTTCATTGATGATCATGGATTTCTCAACATCACCCCTGCCATCCTGGTAAAAGTTCCTGCCCGCAACAAGTTTTAACTTCATCAGTTCAATATAATGATCGCTGGTTTTCATAAAAATGCTTTCATTCTTTATTCCCTTCGCCTGAAGCGGTATTCTCCAATAAGAAAAACCAATATTGTTGACGGTGCCCGCCATTTGATCAATTCCCGGAATCTTGTCGAACGCATCGCGGGCAGAAATATAGGCCGACTCTTTTTGTAAGTCCACACCGATTACATTATTTTTTTCGTAACCGTAATCATAGTCACGTTGAAAAGTCGAGTTCCTTGAGAACGCGACGCCTGCAATAACGGTAATAAAAGAAATGGCAACCTGTAATCCCAGCAACAGACGCGAAAAAAGATTGCTCCCGCCAAACTTTACCGATCCCCTGAAAATATTTGCTGCATTGAAACGGCTGATATAAAATGCGGGATACGCACCTGCGAGCAGTGTAACACCGATGAATATAAAACCCAGAAAAACGATTAGTTTGAAATCGCTGAAATAGGGGGCCTCCACTTTTACGGCTCTGAACATACTGTTGAATGCAGGTAGCCAGAAATTGTTAATGATCATGGACAAACCAATCGCAATAAAAACAATGAAAGCGCACTCCAGCAATTGCTGAAATACGATTTGACGCAACGAGCTTCCCATAACTTTCCTTACTCCCATCTCTTTTAACCTGCTGTTGCTTTTCGCCACGGATGTATTCGCAAAATTCAGACAAGCAGATAGCAGGATAAGTATGGCCAGTATAAAGGGGCCAAAAGTTGCGGAGTCCGCCGGCCGCGTATAGAGCGCGTCATTCTCTACATCAAATTCGTTGGCAACCTGCGAAAGTGGATCCAGTGAAAAGGATTTAAGTTTTATCTCCTGCCTGGCCGACTGTTGAAACGGAATATATCTGGCAAAGTCACGCGCAAGTTTGGGAGCATCTGCAGGATTGGATAATTTTACAAACACGGCATCGGAGAGCCATTCCCATCCATCTTTTTTAGGCACTGATCCATCGGGCATCAGCTGATTGTCGTAATTCGTAATCATTTCGAATTGGATGGAGGAATTTGGCGGGGGATCCCTCAGGATGCCGGTTACTTTGAGTGGCATTTTGAAGGATTCATCGGAATAAAAAATCAGTGTTTTCCCAATGGGGTCTGCATCACCGAAAAATTTCTTTGCGGCTTTCTGTGTGATAACGATCGTTGAATGGTCATTCAATTGAACGGTTCCCATGACAAGTGGAAAATTGAAAAAATCGAAAAACTGTGGATCCGTAAAATGGGCCTGCGACTCGAAGGGTTCGCTTTGATCCGCCTTTACATTGAGACCGCGGCTGTCCCATCGCACCGTTTGCTGAATGACCGGAAAATCATTTTTTGAAACCTGCGCAAGGTATTGCGGACAGTATCCCTTCAGGTTATCATTCCCGGTAACTTTTGTCAGCACACGAAAGATATGATCCGGGTCCTTATGAAAATTATCGACACTGAAACTGTAGCGGTAAGTTTGAAAACCCCATACAATGGAAGCAATACCGACGGCCAGACTAATAATATTGACGCACGTATATAATTTATTTCTCCAGAGATTTCTGAAGATGATGGTGAGATAGTTACTGAGCATTTTTTCTATTTGAGACGCAGAATGCGTTTGGTTTACAAATCATACATGAGTATAATCATCAGGAGGGCACTAATTATATGCCGGGAAAAAAAATAATGATTATCAATGATTTGACGGTGGGACTCTGTTATACAACCTGTTTTTGATACAGAGACTGTCCGGTTTTGATACATTCTAAGCTTGAGGCTTGAGGCTTGAGGCTGGAGGCGTGAGGCTGGAGTCGTGAGGCTGGAGTCGTGAGGCTTGAGAACCTTTGGTGTATCTCGATTAAAAATATTTAAATCAGTTAGAAACTTAAACATACCGGCCTCAAGCCTCCCGCTTACTTCAGAAGTTGGTAGGCAACAAAACTCATCACATACGCGAGACCGGTCATGTAAATAAATTGAATAATGGGCCATTTCCAGCCACGGGTTTCCCGTTTTACAACTGCCAGAGTACTCATGCATTGCATAGCGAAGGCATAAAAGATCATCAGGGAAACACCGGTGGCGAGGGTATATACTTTCGCTCCATCATCCGTTCTGGCGGAAGCCATTCTCTCTCTGAGCGTTTGTGGATTTGCGTTTTTCCCTCCCTCCACACTATATAAGGTAGCCATTGTTCCGATAAAAACTTCTCTGGCAGCGAATGAAGTGATCAGGGCAATGCCGATTTTCCAATCGTAACCCAGTGGCTTAATTACTGGTTCAATAGTCCTTCCCAAAATGCCCGCATAAGAATTTTCGAGCAGGGCAGCGTTTTTCGTTTTCATTTCAGAAACGGGTGCGTTGGCATATTTCTCCGCCACCGCGCGCATACGGTCTTTTGGACCATAGGTGCTCAATCCCCACAGGATCATGCTGATCACGATGATCACTTTACCTGCGTCACGTACAAAAATCCTGGCCTTACTCACCATAGTAATGGCAACATTTTTCCATCTGGGTGCGCGGTAAGTAGGTAATTCAAGAATGAAAAAACTTTTTTCTGTTGAGTGAATAAATTTCTTTGCCACATAAGAAACGACAAGTGCGGCTACGACCCCCAGCAAATAAAGCCCCATCATGACTAGACCCTGGCTGTTGAAAAATCCCCAGACTTTATGATTCGGGATGACCAGGGCAATCAGCATGGTATATACAGGCAGCCTCGCGCTGCAGCTCATGAGCGGCGTCACTAAAATCGTCAGTAGTCTTTCCTTTTTGTTTTCAATATTACGGCTGCTCATGATGGCCGGCACGGCGCAGGCGAAACCGCTGATCATCGGCATCACCGATTTACCATTCAGTCCTACTTTTCGCATAAGCTTGTCCGTTAAAAAACTGATACGGGCCATATAACCTGTGTCTTCCAGCACGGTGATCAGTCCGAAGAGAATCATAATCTGCGGGATAAAGACCAGGATTCCGCTAAGGCCGGCAAGCAGTCCGTTCACCATAAGATCGCGGAACCATCCATCGGGCAGATGATCAGAAACCCAATAACTCATCTTCGTGAATGCCCAGTCGAGCCCATCCATCGGAAACTGGGCGAGCCAGAATACACTTTGGAAAAGAAGGAAAAGTACGGTAAGAAGAATCACATAACCCCATACACGATGCATGAGAATATTATCGAGCCTTTCGGTGAACAGCGTTTTTTGAAGTGGATCAGGCTCAGAAATAGTTTGCTGCATAACCTGGCGGATGCGGTTATAACGTTGTAATATTTCTTCCGCCTGAATCCGGGTATGGTTAAACTGGTTTTCCTCCTCTATATTTTCAATGCGATGATGCAAATCCTTGCTGAATTTGAAAGATTCGTGGTTGATCAGATAATGCAGTGCGCCATAATCGCTGATTTCCGGCATCATTTGCCGCATTTGGGAAACCGCATCTTCGGCCAATGCCCGGTTGGGAATAAAATCCCGTACCGGCGACTGATTCAAGTGCTGAGCGCGTTGGCTGAGAATTCTTTTCAGCTGGAACATGCCCTTGTTTTTGCGTGGATTTACCGGAACGACGGGAACTCCTAGTTCCCTTTCCAGACCGGGCACGTCTATTTCGATTCCTTTTTTCGCAGCCAGGTCCATCATAGTCAAAGCAACGACCACGGGAATTTTCAGATCGATAATCTGTGAACAGAAAAGCAGGTTTCTGCGCAGGTTACTGGCATCCACCAGCAGGATCACCATATCCACTTTTACCTCCTCGTCCTGATGGAGTAAAACTTTATAAGTCACCCATTCGTCGGAACGTTTGGGGTACAGACTATAGGTGCCGGGAAGATCGATGATTTGTGCCTGTTTTCCGGAACCCAGGTCGCTGGAACCGGTTTTCTTATCAATGGTAACCCCCGGGAAATTCCCAACTTTCTGATGAAGGCCGGTCAGGGCATTAAAAAGAGAGCTTTTCCCACTATTCGGATTGCCAACGAGACCAATATGTATTTGATGTTTATTCAATAAGGCTCTGTATGAAGGGGAAGCGAAATTAATTCTTCATTTCCTTAATTATTTACGAGATGCGGTAAATACAGTATGGAAGAATGGAAGTATGGAAGTATGGAAGTGCCGGATCAATTAATAATTAACAATTAACAATTAATAATTACTAAAAGATCAATCCTAATAATAAACAGATCATCACGATGACGGGAGAAGGTAACTTGCTGCGAAGCAAGAGGATAAAGGTTAATATACCGACACCGATATTCATCCATAACATCAGGTTTGACGAAGGGGTAAAATCCTTCATCATATAGAAGCAACTGGCGATCATGATGCCTACCACAACTGCGTTGATTCCTTCCAGAGCCCGGTAGACGGTTGCATATTTTTTGAGATTGGACCAGATCGGGAAAAAGAAAAGCACCAGCAGGGCGCTGGGTAAAAAAATCGCGATTGAACCGATCACACAACCCAGGACCTGCATAGAAATTCCAAGATCCTTCATGGCGATTCCTCCCATATAGGAAGAAACAGAAAATACGGGCCCTGGAATTGCGCGCACGAATCCCGCACCGGTATAAAAATCATCTTTATTGATCTTTACAATGTTGGGATTCCGCTGGATGAGTTTTTGTGATTCGGGCCGGGCAACAAATTGTTCATACATAAAAGGAATCAGTACCTGGCCGCCCCCAAAAACCAGGCTGCCCATACGATAGTTATTTTCAAACAAATTTATGGGACGGCGATGGGGCCAGTTGTTTTTTCTGGCCAATTCACTTGCTATTCCCGCCAGGATAAAAATAAATGCGAAGAGCCAGATATTAGCCCATTTTATCTTACGTGTCAGCACTTCAGTTTGCGGGATACGTTTGCTGCTGATATTGGTGATCAATCCGCCAAGAACAATCACGATCGGAAAAATCCAGGGCGTTTTAAAAAGGAAGAATGTCGAAAGTGCTGAAACAGCCATGATAAAATGGGTGATGGTATTGTGCACGGAAATGCGAAATGCTTTCCATGCTGCATAGGCCAGGAATCCGACGGTCATCGGTTCAACAAAACGAAAAATGTCAGCGCTGCCATTTTTATGATTGATATATTCTATGAAGAATGAAAAAAAGCCCATGAGAATACAG
>Ga0209849_1000051_pt1 | contig 14191 bp, 15 predicted proteins | sample OrgsoiDNA2013048_FD_185798 | JGI IMG/M metagenome (GOLD analysis project Ga0209849, IMG submission 185798) | Permafrost soil microbial communities from the Arctic, to analyse light accelerated degradation of dissolved organic matter (DOM) -... | ecosystem: Environmental > Terrestrial > Soil >... | reverse complement strand
CACCGAGGCCAGGCTCTCGCCCACCAGGGTCACGTTGGCGATGCCTCCGATGTTCTGGAGCGCCCGACGGATACCGGGCTTTCGACACAGCAGGTAGTCCACCAGCGCCACGAGGGGCGCGCCTTCGCCCCCGGCCGCCACGTCGCGTACGCGAAAATCGGAGATCACGGGCAACCCCGTGCGCTCCGCGATCACCGCCGCCTCGCCGATTTGCAGGGTCGCGCCCAGCTTGCCGGCGGACCGGGGATGGTGGACGGCGGTCTGGCCGTGCGATCCGATCAGGTGAACGTCACCCAGATCGACTCCGGCTGCGGCAGCCACCTGGCGGGCAGCCTCCGCGAACGCCTCACCCAGCAAGACATCGAGATCGCACAGCTCGACGGCGTTGGCCTCCGACACGGCGAAGATGCGTTCGCGCAACCCCCGCGCGAAGGGCGTGGTCACGAAGCCGCGTACCTGCGCCGTGACTCCCTCGCCGGCACCGGAGATCTCGCACAGAGCGGCGTCCGTTCCGTCGGCGCTGGTGCCCGACAGGAGCCCGATCACCAACCGCGCGGGCAGCGAGCGAAGCGCGATCAAGCGCAGCAGGGGATCCGCGTCGACCAGGCCGGGCGGTGGGGTCATGGCAGCGCCGCTCCGGTCGGCGAGATGTCCCCGATGATGGCGCGCAGCGACCCTTTGTTCTCGATCAAGAGCTCGCGCGCGCGCGCGGCCCCCACGCGCGCGTGGTGCATGACGATCGCCACCTTGGCCCGTCCGCCAGCCTTCTCGATCAGTCCACGCGCCTCGGCGTCGGGAAGGCCGGTGAGCAGGTGAACGATGCGCACGGCCCGCGCCCACAGCTTGGCGTTGGTGGGCCGCACGTCCACCATCAGGCCCGCATAGGTCTTGCCGAGCAGCACGAATGCCGTGGTCGAGATGGCGTTCAGCACGACCTTGGTGGCGGTCCCGGCCTTGAGCCGGGTCGAGCCTGCGATGACCTCGGGGCCGGTCTGCACATCGACGACCACGTCGGCCAGCTCGGCCGCGTCCTCGGGCGAGCCGCAGGTGACGAAGATGGTGGCGGCTCGACGAAAGCGGGCGTATTCGAGGGCGCTGTGCACGAATCGGGTGACGCCCGACGCGGCGATGCAGCAGACCACGTCGCTCGGCCCGACGGCGATCCGGCGCAGTCGTGCTTCGGCGTCACGCCCGTTGTCCTCGGCTCCCTCCACGGACCGGGTCAGAGCCGACGGACCCCCGGCGATCACGGCGGCCACTCGGGAAGGGGGCACGCCGAAGGTGGGGACGCACTCGGACGCATCCAGGCTGCCGAGGCGACCCGAGGTACCGGCGCCGGCGTAGATCAACCGTCCGCCCACCGCGAGACGGTCGGCGCACAGCTGAGCAGCGCGGCCAATCTGGGCTGATCGGGTCCGCGCCGCGCGCACGCCGGCGATCTCCTCGTCCAGCATCAGCTTGACGATCTCCTCGGGCCGCCAGGTGTCCATCTGGCCGGTCAGGGGATGGCGCGCCTCGGTCGGCAGGGCCGCGAAGTCCGGTGCCTCGGCCGCCGCCGAGACCTTCCGCTCGGCCTGTCGGCGCGCCGAGGCGCGCCGCGCGGGCGTCCGGGGCGCGGGCGGCTTGGGTGCCGCCGGCGTGGGTGGTGGTGCGGTGGGGGAGGGACGGGCCATCAAGGGTGAAGAATGAGGGAAGGCAAGCAAGGATCAGCGAAAGCAAGGATCAGCGAAGGGATGAAAGGCGATCTCGAGCCCGATGATATGGTCTGCCGGTCGGGCCCGCGAATTCGCGTCGCCTGGCGATTGCCTTGTGACATTGGGGGCGGCGCGGGAGAGAGCGCTCAGCGCCGAGTGAGGCCGAGCACGTCTCGCATGTCGTAGAGGCCTGGCACGCGGTCGCGAACCCAGAGCGCGGCGCGGATGGCCCCCCGGGCAAAGGTGTCCCGGGTCGAGGCCCGGTGCGTGATCTCGATTCGCTCGCCGTCGCCCAGAAAGTAGACCGTGTGGTCGCCGACCACGTCGCCACCGCGCACCGTCTGGATCCCGATCTCGGCCTTGGTGCGCGGACCTATGTCGCCCTGCCGGGAGTAGTGGGCGTCGCGCGAGAGATCTCGCCCCGTCGCCTCGGCCAGCGCCTCCGCCAGCCGAAGCGCGGTGCCCGACGGGGCATCTCGCTTGAGCCGGTGGTGGGTCTCGACGATCTCGAGATCGTAGTCGGGGCCGAGCAACTGGGCCGCGTCCGCCACCAGCTGCAGGAGCACGGTCACCCCCACCGAGGTGTTGGGCGCCAGCACCACCGGGATGCGATGGGCGGCCTGGACCAGAGCGTGCTTGGCCTCGGGCCCAAGGCCGGTGGTCCCCACCACCAGCGCCGCCCCGCGCTCGGCCGCCTTGGCGGCGCTGGCTGCCGCGGCGGCTGGCGACGAGAAGTCGATCCACACCGCCGCCACGCCAGCGTCGGGCAGCTCGACGGCGATCCGGACTCCCAGGGGGTCGATGCCCGCCACCAGCCCCGCATCCAGACCGAGGCGCGGGCTACCGGCGTGCTCGACCGCGGCGGTCAGTACCAGACCGGTCGCCTGACCCGCTGTCGGCGCCGACGACGGACCCATCGCCCGGATGATCGCGCACCCCATCCGTCCAGCGGCACCAAGCACCGCTACAGGAGTGGCTCGAGCGTGGGTGCTCATGGCGGGCCCCCCGAGGGCGGAAACAGCTGAAACATTCGGATCGTGCTCGAGCTCAGAGGAGCCCACAGCGGGTCAGGGCGGTCCGCACCTTCTCGCGGTTCGGCCCCCCGAGGGGATAGAGCGGCGGGCGCAGCTCGTCGGCGATGCGACCCATCATGGCCAGCGCCGACTTGACCGGCACGGGGTTGGATTCGATGAACAAGCCCTCTGACAGCGGCATGAGCTTGAAATGCAGCTCTCGCGCCCGGTCCCACCTTCCAGCCGCGGCGGCGTCCCACATCTCCGCCATGTCGGCGGGCGCCACGTTGCTGACGACCGAGATCACGCCCTTGCCCCCGAGCGCGAACAGCGGAAAGGCGGCCGCGTCGTCACCCGACAGGACCACGAAGCGGCTCGGGCACAGCGCCAGAACCTGCGAGGCGCGCAAGGTCGAGCCCGTGGCCTCCTTGATTCCCACGATGTCTGGCAGCTCGGCCAGTCGGGCCACGGTCTCAGGCAACAGATCACACCCGGTTCGGCCTGGCACGTTGTAAAGGATCGTCGGCAGCGGGCAGGCCTCGACGATCTCCTTGAAGTGCCGGTAGAGCCCCTCCTGAGAGGGCTTGTTGTAATAGGGGGTGACCTGCAGCATTCCGTCGGCGCCGACCTTCTTGGCCGCCAGTGACAGCTCGATTGCCTCCTGGGTGGAGTTCGCACCGGTGCCGGCGACGATGGGAACCCGTTTTTGCGCCACTTCGACCACCAGCTTGATGACCCGGATGTGCTCCTCGAAGGTGAGGGTGGGGGACTCTCCGGTCGTCCCCACCGGGACCAGCCCGTCGATGCCATTGGCGATCTGATCCTCGACCAGGCTGCGCAGCGCATCCTCGTCGACGGCCCCCCGGCGGAAGGGCGTGACCAGCGCGGTGATGACTCCAGTGAACATGATGAGCCGAAACTAGCAGCCTTACCCGACCAGAATCAAACGCGCCTTCGGCGCTCGTGGGCAAGGTGGACCGCGGCGGTCCCTCCCCGCGGACCCCTCCCGACGGATCCGTAGGCCGTCGCGGCCGGTGCGGCAAAGCCGCACCTCCCTGTACCGGAAAAGCTACCGCCATCGCCATCCGGAAAACTTGCCTCAATCGTTCACATTTCGATCTGGTAAGGAATCTAGACAAATAGACCAAGTTGTCACCCGCGAGCGAGGGGAACGAATCCACGCGGCCCTCGGCGGCCGGCGGCCACCCGCGCCGAGTGAAGGTCCCTGGTTCCGAGCGTCAGCAGACCCGAGGTATCGTCGAGCACGAGCTCGCGAGTCTCCGTCTCCACGCCGGCGGGTCCGGTCTTGACCAGCAGCACCTCCAGTGCGGGTTCCTGCGTCTCCTCCGGCAAGCGCCACTCGATGGTCAGCTCGCGATCGGACCAGCGGGCCCGGACGCCGGGGATCTCCAGCGCGGCCGGATCCCCGTGGCTTTCCATCGCAGCCACGCGCTCCGTGAGACGGCGTCGCCCGGTCGCGTCGCCCGCGCGCGCCAGCAAGCGTCGGTAGATCTCCAGAGCCTCGGTCCGGTGGCCCTGCCGCAGGCAGAGCTCGGCCATGGTCTCCGTCTCGAAGGGGTTCACGCGACCACCGGTACGAGCTCGCGTGTCTGGGCGACGTCGGCCCGCATCTGCGCGAGCAGCTGGTCAACGGATTCGAACCGACGCTCGTCGCGCAAGCGCTGCACGAACTCCAGGCGGACGGCCTTTCCGTAGAGATCGCGGTCGAAGTCGAGGAGGTGGGCCTCCACGGTCAGTGCTCCGTCGCGCACGAAGGTCGGGTTGGTCCCGATGCTCACGGCTGCCGCGAAGGAGGTGACGCCGGGAACGTCGCGGTCGCGGTCGCTTTCGCCGCCGCCGCCTGCGCCTCGACTGCGAGGGTCGACGATCGCGGCTGGGTCGAGGCGTGGCTCCAGCTCCAGCAGGCGGGCCCGCGCCGCGTAGATCCCTGGCTTTGGAATCAGATCCGCGTCGGGAACCAGGTTGGCGGTGGGATAGCCGAGCCCGCGACCGCGGCCCGCCCCCCTGGTGACGATCCCCGTCAGCTCGAAGGGCCGCCCCAGCAAGACCTCGGCGCCCTCCACGCGCCCCTCGAGCGCGAACTCTCGCACCTTGGTCGATGAGCAGGTGAGCCCATGGATCGAGATGCGGCTCACGATCGACACACCGAAGCCCACGCGGTCGCCGAGCTCCTGCAGCATTGCCGTATCGCCACGCCGGCCTCTGCCAAAGCTGAAGTCGTAACCGACCACCACCTGGTTCGCGTGCAGACCCTCGCCGAGCACCTGGGTGGCGAAGTCATCGGCCTCGATGGCCGCGAAGTCCCGGGTGAACGGCTCGGCCACCACCACGTCGGCGCCGGCGTGGCCCAGGAGCTCGGCCCGCCGTTCGAGCGAAACGATCAGGGGGGGAGCCAGCGCGGGGGCCAGCAAGCGAGCCGGGTGCGGATCGAAGGTCAACACCACCGCGTCGCCTCCCGCGGCATCCGCCAACCGGCGCGCGGTGGCGATGAGAGTCTGGTGCCCGCGGTGCACGCCATCGAAGTTTCCAATCGCCACGGCGGCGCGGGTCAAGGACCGACCGAGGGTCGTCGTCAGATTCTTGCGACCGTGAACCAGCAGCACTCGGCGCAGTCTACATCGAGTAAGGCGTCCAACGCGCCTGCGACGCTCGCGGGGAGCTCGCGGGGCACTTCGATAGGGTAAGACATGAGGGGAGGGGACATGACTGACGGTTCATTCAGGGCCGCCGATTCTTCGCCGGTCGCCACGGCCGGCGCCGACTCGGTGAGCTCGACGACGCTTGCCTCGACGCCTGTCTCCGTCGCCGCCGCTGAGGGACCGGTGATTCTCTACGACGGGCTGTGCGGGCTGTGCGATCGATACGTTCAGTTCGTGCTCAGGTACGACCAGCGGCGTCGCTTCCGCTTCGCGCCGCTGCAAGGAGCCTTCGCGGCGCGGGCACTCGCCCGGCACGGGATGCTTCCGAGCGGTCCCTCCCTCGATTCGGTGGTGCTGGTCGAGGAGGCGGGCCTTCCGACGGAGCGCTTGCGGGTGCGGTCGGATGCGGTGCTGGCCATCGTCGAGGAGCTGGGCGGAGCGTGGCGGCTGACCACCTTCCTGCGGGTGATCCCTCGTCCCCTTCGCGATGCTGTCTACCGCCTGATCGCGCGCATGCGACACCGCCTCTTCGGGAGACTCGACGCTTGCGCGGTGCCGGCCGACCCGGCCGCCGCCGGTCGTTTTTTAGCCTAAATCGACTGGGCCAGCATGGTGGCCACCGCATGCAGCAGCGCTTCCAGATCGAACGGCTTTTCGAGGATTCGGTCGTGGGTCACGCCGAGGTGCGCCCGGCGCTTTGGGGGCACGCCCGTCATGAGTGTGACCGGCACACCCGGGAAGATCGCCTCGATCTCGCTGGCGAGCTTGGCTGGATCCTCGGCTCCCTCCACCACGAGATCGCTGATGATCGCCGCCGGGCGCATGCCCGCGGCGGCCAGCTCGCGCGCGGCGTTCACGTTCGGTGACAGCTCCGCCAGGTACCCAGCCTCGCGCAGGACCTCGGAAACAAGCCCACCGATGTGGGTATCGTCTTCAATGATGAGAATCAGCGGTGCTGCCATTGACTTCGAGGTTCGAGGCCCCAAGAATAGCGTTCCGAGTTGAAGACGAACGACGTTTTTTCTCGGCCGCTTTTTGAGTCTGTCGGTCGGCGCCATTGCAGGCATGAGCGCGACGACCATGAGCGCGAGACTGATCGGAGGCATTCGTGAGCGCTCCGATACGGGCTTCGAAGCAACAGACCAAGTTCATCTTCGTGACTGGCGGCGTGGTTTCGTCGCTCGGCAAGGGGCTGGCGTCGGCGTCCATCGCCAGTCTTCTCGAAGGCAGGGGGTTGAAGGTCACGATCCAGAAGCTGGATCCGTACCTCAATGTCGATCCGGGGACCATGAACCCGACCCAGCACGGTGAGGTCTTCGTGACCGATGACGGGGCCGAGACCGATCTCGACCTCGGGCACTACGAGCGGTTCATCTCGCAGAGGATGACCAAGGCCAACAACGCCACCTCCGGTCAGATCTACCTCAGCGTGATCCAGAAGGAACGACGGGGCGAATACCTGGGTGGAACGGTACAGGTCATTCCTCACGTCACTGACGAGATCAAGCAGCGAATTCTGGCCTGCGCCAAGGGCGAGGACATCTTGATCGTCGAGGTGGGCGGGACCGTGGGTGACATCGAATCGCTGCCCTTCCTCGAGGCCATCCGTCAGCTCAGGCTGGAGGTCGGCTATCAGAACTCGTTGTCGGTGCACGTGACGCTGGTTCCGTACATCGGGGCCGCCGGCGAGCTCAAGACCAAGCCCACCCAGCATTCGGTCATGAAGATGCGCGAGATCGGGATCCAGCCGGAGATCCTGCTGTGCCGCTCGGAGCGTCCGCTCGAGGTGGCCCTGCGGAAGAAGATCGCGCTCTTCACCAACGTGGCGCCCGACGCGGTCTTCTCGGCCGAGGACGTCGACTGCATCTACGAGGTGCCGATTCGTTTCCACCAGCAGGGTGTCGACGACAAGATCGCCGAGCTGTTGAACATCTGGTCGCGCGCGCCCGAGCTCACCGGTTGGGAGCGCGTGGTTCATCGCCTCAAGAGCCCCCAGGCCGAGGTCGAGATCGGGCTGGTCGGCAAGTACGTCGATCTGACCGAGTCCTACAAGAGCCTCAACGAGGCGCTCATTCACGGTGGTATCGGCAACGATTGTCGCGTTCACCTCAAGCACATCGACTCCGAGGAGATCGAGAAACGGGGAGCCGGACCGGTCCTGGCGGGGCTGGACGGAATCCTGGTGGCGCCGGGTTTTGGCAGCCGCGGCATCGAGGGCAAGATCGAGGCGGTCCGGTACGCCCGCGAGAACCAGGTCCCCTTCTTCGGCATCTGCCTCGGCATGCAGGTGGCGGTGATCGAGTTCGCCCGCAACGTCGCAGGGATGAAGGGGGCCAATTCGACCGAGTTCGACCCCCAGGCGCCGTATCCGGTGGTGGACTTCTTGCCCGACCAGCGGAAAGTCACCGAGAAGGGCGCCACCATGCGGCTGGGCTCCTATCCATGCGTGCTCATGGGAGGAACCGCCGCGGCCGCGGCCTATGGCACCCGCGAGATTCAGGAGCGGCATCGGCATCGCTACGAGGTGAACAACGAGTTCCGCGAGGCCTTGACGGCCCGGGGCATGGTGGTGTCGGGGACCTCTCCCGACCGCCACCTGGTGGAGATGATCGAGCTGCCGAACCATCCCTACTTCGTGGCATGCCAGTTCCATCCCGAGTTCAAGTCTCGGCCCCAGACCCCGCATCCTCTCTTTCAGTCGTTCATCGCGGCCGCTCTGAAGGCACGCGTGGCCAAGCCATCATCTTCCCGCGCGGATGTGGCGGAGCACGCCGCGCCCCGCGTGTCGTGAGAGCCGCACTCGCGTTGGCCTTGGCCCGGCGCCCGCAGCTCGGGACCTGAGACCCTCTCTGCTTGGGGCTGGCGGCCGGTGCTCGCCAGCTCGGCCCGCGGGTCATGCCGTGCGGGCGCCGGATAGCACATACTCGGGCGATGTCCAGGGGGCAATCCTGGATTACTTGCAAGTGGCGTACCATCTCCCAGCATAGAGCTTTACCGAGCTTCAGCCGAGTGTTACTAAAGAGAGCCTCCCGTACCGACCCGCCCCTGACACCCGGATTGCCCAAGCCGCCCAAGCCGCCATGTCGATGGAAATAAAACAACACCTCAAGCTCTCTCAGCAGCTGGTGATGACGCCCCAGCTGCAGCAGGCCATCAAGCTGCTGCAGCTGTCCCGCATGGAGCTGGTCGACCAGGTTCGTGAGGAGATGCTGGAGAACCCGATGCTGGAGGACAGCGGCGAGAACGCCCCCGATCCCAGCAAGTCTGCGGACGCCAAGACCGTGGAATCCGCCAGTGACGCCGAGAGGGTCGGCGAGACGGAGTTGCCGGTGCCCGAGTTGCCGGGCGAGGCCCAGGGGACCCAGGAGGTCAAGGCCGATTCGGGGGCAGGCGAGGCGGTCGCTGATTTCGACTGGGAGAGCTACCTCGAGAACCAGGCCCAATCGGCGCCCATGCCCTCCTACAAGTCGAACAACGAGGAGATGCCCTCGCTGGAGGCGACCCTGACCCGGGGCACGTCGCTGTTCGACCACCTCGAATGGCAGCTGAAGCTCGGCCACTTCACACGCGAAGAAGACGGCATCGGAATGCTGATCATCGGCAATCTGACCCAGGAAGGGTATCTGCAGGAGCCGGTCGAGGACCTGGCCGAGGAAGCCGGAACCTCGGTGGAGCTGGCGGAGGCCGTGCTGCGCAGGATCCAGGAGTTCGACCCGGTGGGGGTGGCGGCCCGCAGCCTCAGGGAGTGCCTGATGATCCAGGCCAGACATTTCGGGCACGACGACGAGATCCTGGTGGCCCTGATCGAGCGACACCTGCCCAACCTCGAGAAGAAGAACTTCGCCGCCATCGCCCGGGACCTGAATCAGCCCGTCGAGGAGATCTACGAGGCGGCCAAGGTCCTGCGCGAGCTCGACCCCAAGCCCGGGCGCCAGTACACGGCCGAGGAGCCGACGTACATCACGCCTGACGTCTTCATCCACAAGGTGGGAGACAAGTACTTCGTGGTGGCGAACGACGACGGCTTGCCCAAGTTGAAGATCAGCGATTTCTATCGGACTGCCCTGGCCGGCGGCGCCAAGGCCAAGGAGTACGTGCAGGAGAAGCTGCGCAGCGCGCAGTGGCTGATTCGATCGATCCAGCAGCGGCAGCGCACCATCGTCCGGGTCACCGAATCGATCCTGAAATTCCAGCGCGACTTCTTCGAGAAGGGAACCGCTTACCTCAAGCCGCTCATCTTGCGAGACGTGGCCGACGACATAGGGATGCACGAGTCCACGGTGTCGCGCGTGACCACCAACAAGTACGTGCACACGCCCCAGGGCATCTTTGAGCTGAAGTACTTCTTCAACTCCGGGATCTCGCGGACCGATGGCGACGATTTGGCCTCGGAGGCGGTCAAGCTCAAGATCAAGCAGATCATCTCGACCGAGAGTCCCAAAAATCCGCATTCGGACCAGAAGATCGTGGAGTTGCTGCGCGATCAGAACATCGAGATCGCACGCCGCACCGTGGCCAAGTACCGCGAGCAGCTGAGAATCCTTTCCAGCAGCAAGCGGCGCGAGATGTTCTGAGTGCGCGGGCCCGGTCCCGGTCGGCCCGGAGGCACTTGATGATTTTTGCGTGCGCGGTGGTACCGGCGTGATGCAGAATCATGTACAAACGTCTTTTCAGCCACATCTTAGGATCCCGATAGGCGGTGCTTGAATGCAGCTCTCGACCACTTTCCGACACATGGACGCATCCCAGGCGGTGCGTGAGTACTCCGAGGAGAAGCTGGAAAAGATCCGCAAGTACTTTCACAAGGATCCCATCGCCGCCCACGCCGTGTTCTCGGTGGAGCGTGGCTTCAACCACGTGGCCGACATCAACATCACCCTTCCGAGCGGGCTGGTCATCAACGCCAAGGAGACCACCGAGGACATGTACTCCTCGATCGATCTGGCGGTGGCCCGCATCGAGCGTCAGGTTCGCAAGTGGAAGGAAAAGATTCGCGATCACAAGCCGCACGATCAGCAGATCTCCTTACGAGAGAGGGTGATCCTGGCCGCGACCATCGAGCCTCAACCTGGCTCGCCGCTCGAGGACACCCAGACCCCTCGTTCGTTCGAGGTCTCGGCGCCGCTGGCCCCGGCCTTCAACGTCATCAAGGAAGAGACCTTCACGGTGCCGACCCTGCGCATCCACGACGCCGTCATGCAGCTCAACCTCCTCGACAGTCAGTTCCTGGTCTTCACCGACGTGGATTCGCACCACGTGTCGGTGGTTTATCGACGCAGCGACGGGAACTACGGTTTGATCGAAACCGGCCGCCCCAACCCCCGCGTCTAGCAGGTATCGGACTTGAAGGTCACCGATTTTCTCGGCGCCGACATGGTCGTCGCCGATCTGGTCGCCGACAGCAAGGCGGGGGTGCTGGCCGAGCTGTCTCGGCACCTGGCCGCCCGGGTGGACGGTGTGGATCCGGAGGTGCTGCGCAAGGTCCTCGAGGAGCGCGAGCTCCTGGCGTCGACGGCCATCGGCGACGGGATCGCGATACCCCACGGCAAGATGGATTCGGTCGGGCGGTTGGTGGGGGCGCTCGGTCGTGCCCGCAAGGGCATCGAATTCGAATCCATCGACGGGCAGCCGACCCATCTGGTGTTCATGCTGGTGGCACCGGCCAGCTCGACCGGGGTCCACCTCAAGGCCCTGGCCCGGCTGTCGCGGTTGTTTCGCGACGCCAGCTTTCGGGAGCGGTTGATGGCGGCCGCCGACGCTGTCGCCATGTACCAGGTGATAGTGGACGAGGACGCGAAGTACTGACTGACGGGGGAGCCGGTCGGGTACACTGGTCCGCCATGGATTTGCGATGACCGGTGGCGGCAACATACCCATCCTGACGGTCCGCTCGCTGCTCGAGGAGCAGGCCGGTCTGCGGCTGGTCTTGCTCGCGGGGGAGATGGGGCTCGGCCGACGCATCACCGTGGCGCGCATTCAGAAGCCGGGGCTGGCCCTGGCGGGGTTCGTGCGCCAGGTCCACCCCGAGCGGGCCCAGATCCTCGGCTCGACCGAGATTTCGTACATCGCCTCGCTGCCCGATGGGGTGGCCCGCCAGTCGGTAGAAGGGTTCGTGGCCCTGAATCCGGCCTGCATCATCGTGACCAAGGGTCTGGATGTCCCGAGCATCCTGCTGGACGCCTGCGAGCGCACGGGGGTGCCGCTCTTGCGCACGCCCATGATGTCGTCGCACGCCATCGACGCCATTCAGACGCACCTGGAGCTGCAGCTGGCCCCGACCGCCAGCATCCACGCGGTGCTGGTGGATGTCCTGGGCGTGGGAGTCCTGCTGCTGGGCAAGAGCGGCATCGGCAAGTCGGAGGCCGCGCTGGATCTGGTCATGCGCGGACACCGCCTGGTTGCCGACGATCTGGTCGAGGTGCGACGGACCTCGGGTGACGTGCTGGTGGGCTGGGCCTCGGAGCTCATCAAGCATCACATGGAGGTGCGCGGTCTCGGCATCATCAACATCAAGGACATGTTCGGCGTGGCCGCGGTCCGGGACGAAAAGAAGATCGAGCTGGTGCTTGAGATGATGCGCTGGGATCAGAACGAGGCCCACGATCGCCTGGGGCTGGACGAGATGGTCTATCCGATCCTGGACGTCCCGGTGCCGCTGTTGCGGGTGCCGGTGAGCCCGGGGCGCAACATCAGCTCGCTCATCGAGGTGGCGGCGCGCAATCGACTTTTGCAGGTGCGCGGCCACCACTCGGCGCGGGAGTTTCAGGAGCGGCTCGACCGTGCGCTGGCCGACGCACGGGACAACCGTTGGCGGGATGACGTGGAATGACCGACCATCGCGGCTCCTGTCGCAGCCGACCGGTCGTGGCGATCCCGGTGGATGCCCCCGCCGATGCCCCCGTCGGTGCCCCTGTCCGCCGGGCACCCGGAGGCGCGGCCACCGCCGCAGGGGCGCTCTCGTGAGGCTGGTGATCGTCACCGGCGTCTCGGGCGCGGGCAAGTCCACGGCGCTCCGGGCGCTCGAGGACCTGGATTTCTACTGCGCCGACAACCTTCCCTTGCCGCTGCTCCCGAAGTTCGTCGAGCTTCTGTCCACTCGCCAGGAGGCAGAGCGGGCCGCGCTCGGGATCGACGCCCGCTCGGGTGATTTCCTGGCCGACAGTCGACAGATCCTGGCCGGGATTCGAGAGGCCAAACACAACCTGGAGATCCTGTTCCTGGACGCCCCCGACGAGGTCCTGATTCGCCGATTCTCCGAGACGCGGCGCCGGCACCCGCTCATGAGCACCGACATCCGCGCGGCTCTGGTCGAGGAGCGCCGGCAGCTCGCCCCCATGCGCCAGGAGGCGGACGCCGTGATCGACACGGGCGGCCTGAACCTGCACGCGCTGCGGGCGCTCATCCAGGATCGGCATCGGGAGACGGGCAAGCAGCTGGCGGTCAACTTGCTGTCGTTCGGCTTCAAGCACGGACTGCCCTCCGAGGCGGACATCGTGCTCGACGTGCGCTTCTTGCCCAATCCCTTCTTCGTGAAGGAGCTGGCGCCGCTGACCGGCGAGGACGATCCGGTCCGACGGTTCGTGCTCGATCACCCCGATACCCAGGCCTTCCTGGCCAAGGCCATCGAGCTCTTGCGGCTGTCCCTGGCCGGGTTCGAGAGGGAAGGCAAGGCCCACGCGACCATCGCCATCGGGTGCACCGGGGGCCAGCACCGGTCGGTGGCCATCGTCTGCGAGCTGGCCGGCCGCCTCGGCGACGGCTTCGCCATTTCCGCCCGACACCGGGACATCGGCCGCGGCGGGGCAGGCTGAATGGCGTACACTACGAACCTCGAATGATGGCGGGCAGCTTCACGCAGCGTCCGATGGTCGGTCTGGTCGTGGTCACTCACGGCGGGGCGGCGGACTGTCTTGTGCAGGCGGTGGCCGGGATCCTGGGTCCCTTGCCGGCGGCGGTCCCGGTCTCGATCTTCATGGACGAGACCTTCGACGAGACGCTGGAACGCATCGGGCGTGCCTGCGACGAGGTGGACGCGGGAGCGGGGGTGGTCTTGCTGGTGGACCTGCAGGGCTCGTCGCCCTATCAGGCCTGCATGGCCATGCTGGACGGCTCCCGAGCCGCCGAGGTGGTGTGCGGCGTCAACCTGCCCATGCTGCTGAAGCTGGCGACCATCGATCGCTGCGAGCCTCGACCGGCCGAGCTGGCCCAGCTCCTGCGAGATGTCGGCAAACGTTCCATCCGTTTGGGTTCGGAATTGACCGGACGGGTATCCTTCGAGGAGATCGATCGATGAACGCGAAACGAGAGGCGAAGATCCGAAATCGGCTGGGAATGCACGCACGGGCGGCGGTCAAGTTCGTTCAGCTGGCGAACAAGTATCGCTGCGAGATCAAGGTGCTCAAGGACGGCAACGAGGCCAATGGCAAGAGCATCATGGGCCTGTTGACCCTGGTGGCCGCTCATGGCACCTCGATGACGCTGGTCTGCGAGGGGGACGACGCCGAGGGCGCGGTGGTGGCCCTGGCGGAGCTGGTGGACAGCGGCTTCGGCGAGGGGATCGATCCCTGATGGAGCGACTGACCGGCGTCGCGGCGTCGCCCGGAATCGCGATGGGCGTCGCCCACGTTCTGGGCAGCCGCGTCGAGGTCCACGAACGACGGATCGCCGCCGACGCCATCGAGGCCGAGCTCCGGCGGTTCGATACGGCTCTGGCCCACACCGACGCGCAGCTGGCCAAGATTCAGGAGCAGATCGCGGAGCGCGAGCACGACGATCATCAGTATCGGATCCTCGAGGCCCACCGTCTGATGCTGCAGGACGTCCA
>Ga0209849_1000050_pt1 | contig 14268 bp, 10 predicted proteins | sample OrgsoiDNA2013048_FD_185798 | JGI IMG/M metagenome (GOLD analysis project Ga0209849, IMG submission 185798) | Permafrost soil microbial communities from the Arctic, to analyse light accelerated degradation of dissolved organic matter (DOM) -... | ecosystem: Environmental > Terrestrial > Soil >... | reverse complement strand
GCGGGTAGATGGTCCCGTTGGCGCTGAACATCACCACGAAGCGGCGCGGGGCCACCCCCGCCGCGCGGGCCGCGCGCCCCCCACCGCCCGGAACCATCGCCTCGAGCGCCGGCAATCCGACCGCGATCCCGGCGGCCCGCAACAGGCTCCGCCGGGCGATCCGCGGTCGATCGGTCAAGATGGTGGTCACGGCATCCCCTCCTGGCGGCGGTAGCGGAAGGCGTCGGTCTGGGTGAGGGCCACCATCAAAGCCCGGACGTCGCCGTCCGCGGCATCGAAGGCCCCGGCGAGCTCGGCCAGCGTGCAGGCGTCGGCGGTCGTCTCGCCGCGCCCATAGGCGAATCGAAACCACTCGGTGGCGTAGCAGCGCCGGACCTCGGCGCTCGCGGCCAGCTGCGCCGCCAAGGCCGGGGCGCCGTCGAACGGCCCATCCACGTCGGTGCCGGTCAGCATGCCCGAGCCATCGACGGGCAAGCCGCTCTCGGTATCGCGCCAGTGGCCGATCCCGTCGTAGTGCTCGAAGCCGAAGCCAATCGGATCGAGCAGGCTATGGCAGGTGGCGCACAATGGGTCGGCCGTGTGCGCGGCGAAGCGGTCGCGGGTGGTCAGTCGGGGATCGAGCGTGGGCGGGCGGATCTCGATGTTGCTCGGGGGAGGCGGGGGCGTCGTGCAAAACAGCTGCTCGCGGACGAAGCGTCCGCGATGAACCGGCGAGCTCTGGTTGGCCTTGGCATAGGCGGCCAGGATCGAGGCCTGCGTGAGCAGGCCCGCCCGGTTCGCGGAACCCAGGCCCACCTCGACGAAATCGCCGGTGCCGGGATAGCTCACGCCATAGAAATCGGCCAGCCGGCTGTCGACGAAGGAGTATCGAGCCGACAGCAACGCCGAGAGGGTGCCCTCGCGGTTCCAGATCACCTCGTCGATGAAGCGCGAGGTCTCGGTGCGGAAGTCATCCCGCAGCGCCAGATCGAAGGTCGGATAGACCACGCGATCCTTGTCGAGCTGGTCGAGCCGCGACAGGCCCAGCCATCCCGCATGGAAGGCGGCCGTCACCTCGTGCGCGCGCGGATCGGCGAGCAGCCGCTGCGCCTCGCGAGAGAGATCCTCGGGGAGGGCGAGCCGGCCTTGCTCGGCGGCGGTCAGCAACGATTCGTCGGGCGTCGAGCCCCAGATCAGATACGAGAGGCGCGTCGCGGTCTCGTAAGGCGAAAGCGGCACCGCGCCGGCCAGATCGGATGCGACAACCGGGGTAAGGCCAGGGGTAACCGCGGGCCCGGCGGCCACGCCGAGCTCGATCCGGTAGAAAAACTGCGGACTCTCGAGCAGAACCTCGACCACGCGGCCGATTCCCTCGGCGAACCCGGCATCGGTCTGTCCGGCGGCAAGGCCGACATTGGTCTGTCCGGCGGCAAAGCCGCCGTCGGCCTGACCGGCCGTGAAGACGCCGCCGAGGGCCGTGATCTCGGCGGGTTCCAGGGGGCGCCGCCAGGCCCGGCGGCCGAAGTCGCGAATGAAGCTGACGGCGCAGTCCGGATCGGCCGTCGTCCCTCCGCCTCCGCCTCCGCCTCCGCCTCCGCCTCCGCCCGCACAGGGCAGAAAACGCCCGAGATCCTGGACCACCGCCGCCGAGGCCTGCTCCGCGAGGGCCACGGTCTGCTCCACCAGCAGATCGCTCGTTCCCAGCACGTCGGCGTTGTTGTCGAAGCCGAGCGCCTGCTCGTCCGGTGGAAGCGACGAGGTGTCGACCAGGCCAGGCCCGAGGAGATCGCGCAGCGTGCGCCCGTACTCGGAGCGGGTCAGCCGCCGCAGCGGCGTGGGCCCAGAGCTTCGAGAGATACACAGCGGAGCCGACCTCCCCACGGTATGTGCGGCGGGAGCCTCGTCTCGACCGTGACACCCCATCATGATCGCCGACAGGGCCGCCACGGCCGCCAGCGCCTTGACGGCCCCCCCGACTCCCCTCGACGCCGCGCGAACGCGTGCGGTCGATGTCGATCCGTGGCTGCTCGGATTGTCCACGCTCGTGTTCATGGCCAGGGCCCCCTCTTCCTCGTTCGCGCTCGCGCCCGGTCGTTCGCGCCGTCGACGCGGTGTGCTCAGACGAGACAGAGCAGCAACACGCATACCGAAGGAATCGCCCCGTTCCGCCGCGGATCCCGCGCTGCCGAAGCGTCCGCGGGACGTCCGCCGGACGTCCGCGCCGTGTCGCGGGGACGGTCTTTGGCGCGGACCTTCCTTCACGACGGCCGAGCATCGATTCGATTTGGAGGTGAGCTGACGTGATTTCGGAGACGGTGGACTAGACGTTTCCGTAATTTGGTGTATTGCGACGTCTGAGCCCTCCGTGAAACCGACCGATACGCGCGACCCGTCCTATTTTCACAAGGTCGTCGACTGCCAGTGGGCGTGTCCGGCGCACACCAACGTGCCCGAGTACATCCGCCTGATCGCGCAGGGACGCTACACGGACGCCTACCTCGTGAACCGACAGTCCAACGTCTTCCCGGGCATCCTGGGGCGAACCTGTGACCGGCCCTGCGAGCCGGCCTGCCGCCGGACCCGGGTCGATGGGGAGCCGGTGGCGATCTGCCGGCTCAAGCGCGTGGCGGCCGATCTGCGCGACGACATCACCGCCCAGTTGCCCAAGGCGCCGGCGCAAAAAAATGGCAAGCGCGTGGCGTGCATCGGGGCCGGCCCGGCGTCGCTGTCGGTGGCCAACGACCTGGTGCCGCTCGGCTACGAGGTGGTGATGTTCGAGAAGAGCGCCCGCGCCGGCGGACTGATGCGCACCAACGTCCCCTCGTTCCGTCTGCCCGAGAAGGTGCTCGACGAAGAGGTCGACATGATCCTCAACATGGGCGTCGACATTCGCTACGAGACCCCCGTCTCCAGCCTCGAGGCCCTGCTCGACCAGCGCTTCGACGCCATCTTCGTCGGCACGGGCGCGCCCCGGGGCAAGGATCTGGATCTGCCGGGTCGGAAGGAGGCGGCCGACCGCATTCACATCGGGATCGACTGGCTGGAGAGCGTGGCCTTCGAGCACGTCAAGGCGATCGGCGAGCGCGTGCTGATCATCGGCGTCGGCAACACCGCCATGGACTGCTGCCGCACCTCGCGGCGCCTCGGCGGCAAGGATATCAAGGTCATGGCCCGGCGCCCCCGCCAGTTCTTCAAGGCCTCGCCCTGGGAGCTGGAGGACGCCGAAGAGGAGCTGATCGAGATCGTGGTCAACCACGCCCCCAAGCGCTTCGTCGTGGAGGGGGGCAAGCTGCGCGGCATGGAGTTCGAGCGGCTGGAGTGGAGCGAGGACGCCGCCGGACGCGCCACCTCGAAGGTGATCGACACCGTGTTCATCCCGGCGGATGACGTGATCGTGGCCATCGGCCAGGAGAACGCCTTCCCCTGGATCGAGCGCGACAGCGGGATCGTGTTCGACAAGTGGGGCATGCCGGAAGTGGACAAGGTGACCTTCCAGTCTTCGCGCCCGGGCGTGTTCTTCGGCGGCGACGCCGCCTGGGGACCAAAGAACATCATCTGGGCCGTGGCCCACGCGCACGAGGCCGCCATCTCCATCCACAACCACTGCCAGGGGCAGGCGGTCAGCGATCGGCCGGCCCAGGGCATGAACCTCATCACCCAGAAGATGGGCCTTTACGAGTGGAGCTACAGCAACGACTACAACCCGGCTCATCGCGCCAAGATGAAGCACGTCGATCTGCGCGAGCGCTTCCGCAAGCTGAGCCTGGAGGTGGAGCTTGGCTTCGACATCGATCAGACCACCCGCGAGGTCGAGCGCTGTCTGAACTGCGACATCGAGACCTCGTTCAAGGGCAAGCTGTGCATCGAGTGCGACGCCTGCATCGACATTTGTCCCGTGCAGTGCCTGACCATCACCCCCAACGCCGACGAGCCGGAGCTGCGGCCCGCGCTGACCGTCCCGGCCCAGAACACCGAGCAGGCGCTGTTCGTGTCGGGCGCCCTACCCCAGACCGGACGGGTCATGGTCAAGGACGAGGACCTGTGCGTTCACTGCGGATTGTGCGCCGAGCGCTGCCCGACGGCGGCCTGGGACATGGAGAAGTTCGAGCTGATCCTTCCTCACGCGGGGCAAAACGGTGCATCAAGAAAGACTGGTTAGGACCAACGACTTCGCGCTGAAGATCGCCAACGTCAACGGGACCGGATCGGCCAGCGCGAACGGGCTCTTGATGCAGGCGATCTTCCGGATGGGGATCCCGGTCTCGGGCAAGAACCTCTTTCCCTCCAACATCCAGGGCCTGCCCACCTGGTACGAGGTGCGGGTCAACAAGAACGGCCACACCGCGCGGGCGCTCGACTACGACCTGGTGGTGGCCATGAACGCCGAGACCTACGCGCGCGACGTCAAGGAGGTGCGGTCGGGAGGTTACCTGCTCTTCGATTCGAGCTGGCCGCTCGACGAGGCGCTGGCGCGCCCGGACGTGACCTTCCTGGGTGTCCCGCTGGCCCGGATGTGCAACGAGATCTTCAAGGAATCGCGCGAGCGCATCCTGATGAAGAACATCGCCTACCTGGGGGCGCTGATGGCGCTGCTCGACATCGACACGGACATCGTGAATCAGATGCTGGAGGAGAAGTTCTCGAAGAAGAAGGCCCTGATGGACTCGAACCACCGCGCGCTCAAGGCCGGGTTCGAGTACGCGCGCGATCATCTCGACTGTCCGCTGCCGATTCGACTCGAGCGGATGGCGGCCACCGAAGACCGCATCCTGATCGATGGCAACACGGCCCTGGCGCTCGGGTGCGTTTACGCGGGCGTGACGGTGGCGGCCTGGTATCCCATCACGCCCTCCACATCGGTGATGGACGCCTTCAGCGGGTTCTGCAAGCAGTTCCGGAAGGATCCCGAGACCGGCAAGAACAACTACTGCATCCTGCAGGCCGAGGACGAGCTGGCGGCCATCGGCATGGTGATCGGCGCCGGCTGGAACGGCGCCCGCGCCTTCACCTCCACGTCCGGGCCGGGGATCTCGTTGATGGGCGAGCTCATCGGCCTCGCGTACTACGCCGAGATACCGGCGGTGATCGTCGACATCCAGCGCACGGGACCGTCGACGGGCATGCCCACGCGCACCCAGCAGGGGGATCTGCTGGCCTGCGCCTACGCCTCGCACGGCGACACCAAGCACATCCTGTTGTTCCCCTCCAGCCCGGATGAATGCTTCACGGCGGCCATCCAGGCCTTCGATCTGGCGGAGCGGTTTCAGACTCCCGTCTTCATCCTGTCGGATCTCGACATCGGAATGAATGACTGGGTCTGCCCGCGCCTGAAGTGGGATGACGCCTATCGGCCCGATCGGGGACGGGTGCTGGACGCCAAGCAACTCGAGGAGATCGCCAAGTACTTCCGCTACTCACCCGAGAATGACGATCAGGTGGCGGCGCGGACCTTGCCGGGCGTCAGCTCCAGGGGCTCGTTCTTCACGCGGGGATCGGGCCACAACAAGCTCGGCCACTACACCGAGATCCCGGACGAGTATCAGGAGGTGATGGATCGCCTGCTGCGCAAGCATCGGGCCGCTGCGCGGGCGGTCCCGCCCGCCATCATCATGATGCGTGCCGATGCCCGAGCCGGTGTCTCGAAGCTGGGCATCGTGTCGCTCGGGGGCTGCGATCCGGCCGTGCGCGAGGGCATCGAACTCCTGGCCGACGCGGGAATCGACGTCGACTACCTGCGAGTGCGGGCCTTCCCGTTCGGGCAGGAGGTAGAGGATTTCCTCTCCACCCACGATCGCGTCTTCGTGGTCGAGCAGAACCGTGACGCGCAGTTGAAGTCGCTCCTCACCCTCGAGACCAAGGTCAGCAAGGAGAAGCTCGAATCCATCCTGGTTTACGGGGGATTCCCGCTCAGCAGCCGCTCGGTCGTTCAAGGCGTGACCAGGGCCCTGGCCGCCACGGAGGCACGCTAACCGATGGCATCGATCAAGAAACCGCCCGTGATTCACCCGCACTCCCGCCCCAACGCGGTGGGGTTGACCCTGCGCGACTACGAGGGCTCCATGTCGACCCTCTGCGCGGGGTGCGGTCACGATTCGGTGACCGCCGCCGTGGTGCGCGCCTTCTACGAGATGGACACGCCGCCCCACATGATCGCCAAGCTGAGCGGCATCGGCTGCTCGTCCAAGACCCCCACGTACTTCGTCGCGGGCGCCCATGGGTTCAACTCGGCGCACGGGCGCATGCCCCCCATCGCGACCGGTGCCAACGCCGCCAACAAGGATCTGACCTACATCGGGATCTCGGGAGACGGGGACTCCCTGTCGATCGGGCTCGGGCACCTGTCCCACGCCATCCGGCGCAACGTGAACATGCTGTACCTGGTCGAGAACAACGGTGTCTACGGATTGACCAAGGGACAGTTCTCGGCGTCGGCGGACATCGGGACCAAGAGCAAGCGGGGCGAGGCCAACCGGCAGAGCCCGATCGATCCGGTGGCGCTGGCCATGAACATGGGGGCCACCTTCGTGGCGCGCAGCTTCTCGGGCGACAAGGAGCAGCTGGTGCCCCTCTTGAAGGCTGGCCTGGCCCACAAGGGCTTCGCCCTCATCGACATCATCTCGCCCTGCGTGACCTTCAACGATCACGAGGGGTCGACCAAGAGCTACCTTTACACCCGGAAGCACCTGATGCAGGTGATGCGCGCCGACTACGTGCCGGCGGCCGCCGAGATCACCGCCTCGTATCCAGCGGGGACCTCCACCAGCGTGGCGCTCCACGATGGCAGCGTCGTGAAGCTGAGCAAGGTGGCGCATGATTACGACTACTCGGATCGCCAGAAGGTCATGAGCCAGCTGCGCGAGATCCAGGCCCGCGGTGAGGTCCCCACCGGGCTTCTGTACCTGGACACCAGCTCGGTCGAGATGCACGAGCTGAGCGCCACCGTCGACGTGCCCCTGTCGCGCGTGCCTTTCGAAAAGCTGTGTCCGGGCAGCGCCAAGCTGGAGGCGCTTCAAGAAGCCTTCCGCTGACGCGTCGGCCATGGGCAAGGGCGCGACGATGGACGCGACGATGGACGCGACAACGACGGGCGCGATGAGCCCGACGACGGGTCGCCGGTTCACGGCCTACAAGTGGCTGACCGGCCTGGGAGCAGCCGGGGTCCAGGCCCTGATCTACTTCGGGGTGGGCCATCTCACTTTCGCGCGCTCCACGGAGCTGCTGCGCCTGCGCCTCGACGACGCCATCCCGTTTTGGCCCTGGACGTCCTGGCTCTACCTGCCGATCTACGCCGGGATCTTCGTGATCGCGATGTCGACCTTCCAGACCCGACAACACTTCGATCGCGCGCTGTGGGGAGTGGCTCTGATCATGACGCTGGGTCTGACCGGTCACCTGTTGGTTCGCGCCGAGTACCCGCGGCCGGTGCTGAGGCCCCCCTTCGCGAATGTGTCGGAGGTCTTCCTGGCCTGGGTTCAATCGATCGATCGACCAGGCAACGTGTTTCCTTCTCTGCACGTGGCCCACACGTCCTCGCTCGCCTTGATCTTGCACCACGAGCAACGGCTGCTCGGGCGCTGGGTCATCGGGCTGGCCCTGGTCCTGGCGGCGTCCACGCTGACGACCAAGCAGCACTTCATCCTGGACGTCGTGTCAGGCTTCGCGCTGGCGGGACTGGCCAGATGGCTGGTCCTGCGCGGAATCCCGGCGCCGGGGCCCGCGCCGTCCACGTCCCCGGCGCCGTCCACGTCCTTCTCCTGAGCCCCTCGGGCTCCACGACTCGACTTCCGGGTTTCACGTCCGGGCTGGGAGGGTTGGAGTGGCTCGGATTGTTGCCCGGCGAGCAACGCACCGTGGAGCTGAAGGCAACACCTTTGCGCACGATCTGCGGCAAACGCCTGCAGACGCAAGCTGTCCGAATGGCATGTCCGATGCACACCGACATGTCGTCAGCCTGGAGCCAGGCAGATTCGGTATGCAGCGGACTGCCACACACATCACGCCGGAGCCCTCACCGGACACGCCCGAGACGCCGTCGGGGGCCGAGTCGCCAGATGCGGAGGCCATCCCGATCCCTGTTCCCGTTCCTGACCCGACCCAGGAACCACAAGGCGAACAAGAACCGCCGGGTGACCTCCCAGCTGATGAGGTGGTGGTGGATGACCGGGTCGGCCGGATCACCCTGCGGCTTCATCGCGGGGCCGTGTTCAGCCTGCCTCCCCACACAGCGACGTTGGCGCTGCTTTTCCTCGTCTCCGTGGGAGCTAGCCTGCTGGCCCTCGAATTGTTCGGCCCTCCCGACCTCGAAGCTCCCTGGCGTCCCCGGGCCAGGCCGGCGGTCCACCTGTCGGCTCGTTCGTCGCACGGATCGGCAGGGGCTGACCCTGACCTTTCTGCCATGCCTTCACCTTCTGTTCCTCATTCAGCTTCAGCGCCCTCCTCGCCTCCTTCGTCTCTCGGGACACCCGACACCGCGGCGCCCGCGGAGACGGGATTGGGTCCGGGCGAAGTCCCCGGCGGCGAATCCCAAGTGGACACCGACATGCTGACCTTCGAGCGGGCCGAGGATCTACGCCCGCAGCGCGCCAACGGCGCGCGCCGGCCTGCGGGCGTCGCAAAGCCGCCTTCTCAGTCGACCCAGTCAGACCGGGACCGGGCCGCTCGTATCCTGGCCCGGGACCCCGACGCCACCCTTTCACTCTGGGACGACTGAGCTGAGCTAGCAAAGTTGCACCTAAGAGGGACTATTTCGGAAAGCTGAAGTTGATGACGCCGTAGCGCGACGGCGCTTGGATCACACGACGTCGAAGCGACCCAGGTTCATCACCTTATTCCACGCCGCCACGAAGTCCTGGACCATCTTCTCCTGCGCGTCCGAGCTTCCATAGACCTCCGCCAGGGCGCGGAGCTCAGCGTTCGAGCCGAAGACGAGATCGACGCGGGTGCCGGTCCACTTCAACTCACCGGTCTTCCGATCGCGCCCCTCGAATACGTCCCTGGCGTCCGACACCGGCTTCCACTCGGTGGCCATGTCGAGCAAGCTCACGAAGAAGTCGTTGCTCAGGGTCTCCGCCTTCTTCGTGAAGACGCCGTGTTTGGACCCTCCTGCGTTGGCGCCGAGCACCCGCAGGCCGCCGACGAGCACCGTGAGCTCGGGCGCGCTCAGAGTCAGGAGCTGGGCCTTGTCGATGAGCAGATCCTCGGCGGACACCCCGTACCCGCCCTTCAGGTAGTTGCGGAATCCGTCCGCGATCGGTTCCAGCACGGCGAAGGACTCGACGTCGGTCTGCTCTTGCGTGGCGTCCATGCGTCCCGGTGTGAACGGCACGGTCACCTGGTGGCCGGCGTTACTGGCCGCACGCTCGACGCCTGCGCAACCCCCGAGCACGATCAGATCGGCGAGGGAGACCTTCTTGCCCCCGGACTGACCTTGGTTGAGCTCGTCCTTGATGCCTTCCAGGGTCTTCAGCACCTTGGCGAGTTGCCCCGGCTGGTTGACCTCCCAGTCCTTCTGCGGCGCCAGGCGAATCCGGGCGCCGTTCGCGCCCCCGCGTTTGTCGGAACCACGGAAGGTTGACGCCGACGCCCACGCCGTGGAGACGAGCTCCGAGACCGACAGGCCGGAGGCCAGCAGCTTTGCCTTCAGCGCGACGATGTCCGCCGCATCGATCACCTCGTGGTCCAATGCGGGAATGGGGTCCTGCCAGATGAGCTCTTCGGCAGGGATCTCCGGTCCGAGATAGCGGGCGCGCGGGCCCATGTCTCGGTGGGTCAGCTTGAACCACGCGCGGGCGAAGGCGTCCGCGAGCTCGCCGGGGTTGGCCAGGAACCGACGAGAGATCTTCTCGTAGGCTGGGTCGAAGCGCAGCGACAGGTCGGTGGTCAGCATGGTCGGCACGTGCTTCCTCGATGGGTCGTGCGCGTCCGGGATCGTCGCTTCGGCGCCCTTGGCGACCCACTGGTGCGCGCCGGCGGGGCTCTTGCTCAGCTCCCATTCGTGCGCGAACAAGTTCTCGAAGAAGGAGTTGCTCCATTTCGTCGGCGTCTGGGACCAGGTGACCTCCAGGCCGCTCGTGATCGCGTCTCCACCCTTTCCGGAGCCGAAGCTGCTCTTCCAGCCGAGGCCCTGCAGCTCGAGGCTGGCGGTTTCGGGGTCGGGCCCCACCAGCTTCGTGTCACCGGCCCCATGGGTCTTGCCGAACGAGTGGCCGCCAGCGATCAAGGCGACCGTCTCCTCGTCGTTCATCGCCATGCGAGCAAAGGTCTCCCGGATGTCCCTGGCTGCAGCCACCGGATCCGGGTTGCCGTTCGGCCCCTCCGGGTTGACGTAGATCAGGCCCATCTGCACCGCAGCCAGGGGTTCCTCGAGATCGCGGTCGACGGAGTGGCGCTTGTCCTCGAGCCAGACCTTCTCCGCCCCCCAGGTCACGTCTCGATCCGGTTCCCAGACGTCGACGCGACCGCCCCCGAATCCAAAGGTCGCAAAGCCCATCGACTCCAGGGCGACGTTGCCGGTCAGGATGATCAGATCTGCCCAAGAAATCTTGGAGCCGTATTTCTGCTTGATGGGCCACAGCAGCCGTCGCGCCTTGTCCAGGCTGACATTGTCAGGCCAGGCGCTGAGCGGCGCGAAGCGCTGTTGGCCCCTGCCGCCGCCACCACGACCGTCCCCGGTCCGGTACGTGCCGGCGCTGTGCCACGCCATGCGAATGAACAGGCCCCCGTAGTGACCGAAGTCGGCCGGCCACCAGTCCTGCGAGTCCGTCATCAGCGCCGCGAGGTCCTTCTTCAGCGCCGTCAGGTCGAGGCTGTTGAACTCCTTCCTGTAGTCGAAGTCCTCGCCCATGGGGTTGGACCTGTCTGAATGCTGGTGAAGGAGGTCCAGCCGCAGTTGCCTCGGCCACCAGTCACGGTTCGTCGTACCGCCACCGGCGGCGTGACCGAATGGACATCGCGCTCCAGCAACCGTCGTGCCCTCCTGCGATCGGCTCGAAGTTGCATTGTCGTTGATGGTCGGCATGGGATCCTCCTTGGTCTTCAGGTTGGGCCGCGCCGTCTGATAGTTCCAAGACAACATTCCTATCTAGGTCATAGTTTTAAACTATCGACAGGGCCCGCCGCCCGCTCTCCGCTCTTCACGCTGCGCCAGCCGTGACCGACAGGCACCGGAGCGATACCCGGATCGAAATTCCGGTTGAGGTACTACTGCTCGTGTTTTTGACCGTCGCCGTGATCGTGCGAATGCTCGTGGGCTTCATGGCCGTGGCCCTCGCCGTGAGCGTGGGAGTGGGCGTGGTCATGGGCGTGGTCATTCTCATGATCGTGGTCGCAGCCGGGGCCGTGATCGTGATCGTGCGCGTGGGCGGCCTCGTCCTCCGCGATCTGCTTGCGGACGTCGTCCATGTCCAGGGCCTTGACCTTCTCCACCAGATCCTCGAGGGCGTGACCCGGTATCATGCCGGGGCGCGCGAAGACCATGATCTGGTCCCGAAAGACCATCAGGGTTGGTATGGATTGAATCCCGAAGGTCCCGGCCAGCTCGGGCTGGGCCTCCGTGTTGACCTTGCCGAACACCAGGTCGGGGTACTTCTCGGACGCCTGATCGTAGATCGGTCCGAAGGTTCGACAGGGGCCGCACCAGGGCGCCCACCAATCGATCAAAAGGATCCCGGGTTTTTCGACGTGTGCCTCGAAGGTTTCTCCGGTCAGCTCGACGGTGGGCATTTCATCCTCCGCCGGGCAGTATGAGCTACGCTTGGCCGGTGGTCGAGGTTCTGGAGCTGACGAAGACCTTCCGGGTCCACCGCCGCGCGCCGGGCGTCCGGGCGGCCTTCGGCTCGGTGTTCCACCGGCCCACCGAATCGGTCAATGCCGTTCAGGGCCTGTCTTTCCGCATCGGTGAAGGGGAGCGGGTGGGGTTTCTCGGGCCCAACGGTGCCGGGAAGACCACGACCTTGAAGATGCTTTCGGGCCTGCTTCACCCGACCGCCGGCCGGGTCACGGTGGCCGGGTACGTGCCCTTCCGGCGCGATCCCGCCTTCCTCAAGCAGATCACGCTGGTGATGGGCCAGAAGCAGCAGCTGCTGTGGGATCTCCCGCCGGCGGAGACCTACGCCATGAATCGCGCGCTCTACGAGATCCCGCGCGCACAGGCCGAGGAGACCATCCGGGAGCTGGTGGCGGTCCTGGAGATCGGGGATCTCGTCAACAAGCCGACCCGCCAGCTCTCGCTCGGGGAGCGCATGAAATGCGAGCTGGTCGCCGCGCTCTTGCACCGGCCGCGCGTGCTGTTCCTGGACGAGCCCACCATCGGCCTGGATGTCTCGATGCAGGCCAAGATGCGGGCCTTCATTCGCCACTACAACGAGCGCTTTCGGGCGGCGGTCTTGCTGACCAGCCACTACATGGACGACGTGACCGCGCTTTGCCCGCGGGTCATCGTGATCGATCACGGCAAGCTGATCTACGACGGGGATCTGAAGGTGCTCGTGCGCCAGATCCGCCCCGACAAGCGACTCACGCTCCGTCTGTCGACGCTGATCGAGCGCGCTGCGCTCGAGAAGATCGCGACGGTGATCTCCTACGAGGGCGGCCAGGCCGTCCTGTCGGTGCCGCCCGAGAGGCTGAACGTCACGGTGCAAACCGTGCTCGCCACCTTGCCGGTGATGGATCTGGCCGTCGAGGATCCGCCCCTCGAGGAGGTGATGCGGGAGATGTTCAAGGGTCCGGTCCCTGCCGCCGAATCGGTCGACCCAACCTCGACGCGCGCCGACGAGGCGGGCGTCGGATGAACGCTGTCGGGACCAGCCTCACGAGCCTCCTCGGCGAAGCCCGGCGGGCCGCGCGCGCCTACCCCACTCTGCTCCGGGTGGGGCTCTCCGAGGTGGTGGCGTACCGGGCAGAGTTCGTCGTGTGGATCCTGACCACCAACATGCCGTTCGTGATGCTGGCCATCTGGCACGCGGTTGCCTCCGACGGCCCGGTGGGGCGGTTCGGGCAGAAGGACTTCATCGCTTACTACCTGGGTGGATGGGTGATCCGCCTGCTCACCAGCACCTGGCTGGTGTGGGAGCTGAGTATGGAGATCCGCGCCGGGACACTGTCCGCGCGCCTCTTGCGACCGCTGCATCCGCTGTTCGCGTTCTCGGCGCAGCACCTGGCGGCGCTGCCCATGCGCCTCCTGATCGTCACACCGGTGGTCGCGGCGCTGGTCTGGCTGGCCGGCGATCGACTGGCCATCCGGGATCCGCGCATCCTCCTCATCTTCCTCGGCGCCATGGTCGGCGCCTGGCTGCTGATCTTCTTCGTCATGGTCCTGCTGGGCTCGCTGAGCTTCTTCCTCGAGAGCGCGGTGGGCGTCTTCGAGGTGTGGCTGGCGCTGTTCGCGGTCATGTCCGGCTACCTCGTGCCGCTCGAGCTCCTGCCGGCCTGGGTGGGCCGCATCGCGCGCCTGTCACCCTTCGATTCCATGCTGGCCTTTCCGCTCGAGACCCTGATCGGCCTGCGCAGCCTTGGCACGGCCCTCCGCGATCTGCTCACCCAGTGGGCCTACGTCGCCGTCCTGGCCGCAGCGGGCCTGTCCGTCTGGCGGCGAGGGGTGCGGCGCTACGTCGCATTTGGTGGTTGACGCCGCCACGAAGGATCAGGGCCCATTCGCACGCTCACCCGATACGCCCGGCTCCTCGCGCTGCAGATGCGGATGTCCGCGGTGACCGCCATGCAGTACCGCGCGGACTTCCTGTTGAAGGGCATCATCTCACTGGTGTGGCTGGGGGTGGCGCTGATTCCTCTGGTCAGTGTGTTCCACCAGCGCTCGAGCGTGCGCGGCTGGACCTTTCCCGAGGCCCTGGTCGTGGTGGGGTGGTTCTCCCTGATGAAGGGCATCCTGGAGGGCGCCATCAGCCCCAGCTTGACCAGCGTGGTCGAGCATGTCCGCAAGGGGACGCTGGACTTTCTCTTGCTGAAACCCGCCGACGCGCAGTTTCTGGTCTCGACCGCCAAGTTCGAGCCCTGGAGGGTGATGGACATGCTGGGAGCGGTCGCGGTGTTCGGGTATGCCTTCCACACCCTCGGACACGCGCCGCGACCCGCGGCGGTGGCGGTGGCCCTGGCGCTGCTGGCCGTGGCCATCTCGGTGCTGTATGCGTTGTGGATCCTGGTGGTCAGCGCCTCGTTCTGGGTCGTCAAGGTGGACAACCTGAGCTACCTGTTCGGCTCGCTGTTCGATGCCGGTCGCTGGCCCATCGCGGTCTTCCGGGGCGCCCTGTGGTTCCTGTTCACCTTCGTCTTTCC
>Ga0209849_1000048_pt1 | contig 14517 bp, 11 predicted proteins | sample OrgsoiDNA2013048_FD_185798 | JGI IMG/M metagenome (GOLD analysis project Ga0209849, IMG submission 185798) | Permafrost soil microbial communities from the Arctic, to analyse light accelerated degradation of dissolved organic matter (DOM) -... | ecosystem: Environmental > Terrestrial > Soil >... | reverse complement strand
GGCCGCCGCTTCCGACCATTTGGATTGATTGGCCTTGGCGAGCGCGACCAGGAATCGCGCCGCCTTCCGCTCGTCCGATGAGGCGGGCAGCCGGATCGCGCCACGCAGGAAGCCCGCCTCGGCGGCGCCCCACTGTTCCTGTCGAAAGGCGATCGCCGCCTTGTGCAAGACCGGAGAGCCGAAGAACGGTTGCAACCAGGTGGAATCGAACGGCACCGGCCTGTCGACCCGCTCCGATCGCCGTGAGGCCGCTGGCGGCGGCGGTGGTTGCTGGGCGCGAGCGGCGGGCGTCGCGGGGATCTTGACGACATCATCGCCCTCATTGGCGTCGGCGTCGTCTTCCTTGTCCTTGTCCTTGTCCTTGTCCTTGTCCTTGTCCTTGTCCTTGTCGCCCTCGGTGGGCCTGTCGGGTTCCGGCGACTGAGAGGCGCCTGCGCGGGTCGAGCCCAGACCCGTCAAGGCCAGTAGCAAGACGGCGTGGGAGGGTTTGCACACCGCCCGAGAGTATGGATCGCGCCCGCCGTCGGCAACTTCTCGTCAAGGCGGTGGGTGGAGGACCTTTTTGGGGCGTTATTTGGGGACGTGTACCGACACGCGGTTGCGTCCACCCTGCTTGGAGCGATAGAGCGCCTCATCCGCGGCGGCGACCAGCGCGGAGGCATCCTTGATGGTGGGGTCGGGCATGCCCGCCAGCCCCACGCTGATGGTCACGGGAATCAGCTTGCCGTCATAGCCGAACTGACGTCCCTCCGCCGCCCGTCGCAGCCGCTCGCCGATCACCTGCGCCTGGGCGAGATCCGAACCCCGGCAGATCACCGCGAACTCCTCGCCGCCATAGCGGGCGAACACATCCTCGGTCCGGAGCGACATCATCATCAGTGCGGACAGCTCGGTCAAAACTGCGTCGCCACCCGGGTGACCGTAGGTGTCGTTTATCTTCTTGAAGTGGTCGATGTCGAACATGACCAGCGTCAGCGCCGAGCTGTGACGAACCGAGAACATGAACTCGCTCTCGAGACGATCCGTGAAGTACTTCTTGTTGAAAGCCTTGGTCAGCCCATCGCGCAGCGCCGATTCGTACATCTGGCGCTGGAAGACCTCGTCGAGATTGTCGTGATAGGTGAACTTCAAGATGGTGGTGGAACCGACCAGGATCTTGTCGCCGTCGGCCAGCGGTCGGGTGTTCACCTTGACCCCATTGCAGAAGGTTCCGTTGGTCGAGCCGAGATCGTGCAGGTAGACGTCGTTTCCTTGCACGACAATCTCGGCGTGCTCTCGCGAGATCCCGTCGTCGATCAAACGAATCTGAGCCTTGCCACCGCGGCCGATGATGGTTCGTTCCTGATCCACCTTGTACATCTCGCCGACCGCCGAGCCCGCCAGCACCACGAGGTAGGCGCGATCCCGCTTATCGGCCTTGGCCGAAGCGGGTGGTTCGAACATGCGCGTCTTCTCGTCGACGACCATGAGGCCTCTTGGATCGTAACACAGTGGGTTACGGCTGGTTCATCGACGGGTACCTAACTTTCTGTAGGTCCAGGGACGACAGGCCATCCCGCCACCCGTCGCCGGAGCTGCCCCGAGATGGCCCGAAGCAGGGATCCCCGGGCGGGGAGCGCAAGGGCCTCCAGCGCGTCCTCGCACTCGCCCAGCAGGACCCCCAGGCGCTGCTCGACCTGGCGGGCATGGGCGGGGTGATCCCCGTCCTCACGATCGTCGTTGTGCTGGAAGGCCAGACCAAAGCGCTCTCCGAATCTTCCCACCGCCGCGACATCATCCAGGCTCCCACCGGCTGCGGCCGCCCCGACCTCCGCGGCGGCGCGAAAGAGGGCTGCCGTCTTCTCTCCGTGCAATCGCTCCAGCGCCGCGAGTTCGGTCGGTGGGGGCTCGCCCAGATCGCGGGCTTGACCGCGGACCATCCCGTCGCCACCCGCGCCCCGGGCCAGGGCTCGGATCGCGCGAACGAAGTGCAAGGGCCTTTCGCTCCGCTCCCCGGCCTCCGCCAGCCAGTCAAACGCCAGGGTCAAGAGCGCGTCCCCCGCCAGGATGGCGGTGGCCTCACCGAAGACTCTGTGATTGCTGGGCTTGCCGCGACGGAAATCATCGTCGTCCATGGCCGGCAGATCGTCATGGATCAGCGAATAACAGTGGATCAGCTCCACCGAGGCCGCCGCCACCAGGACAAAGTGGTCGGTGGCCGCGGGCGTGTCGAGGGGGCGGGGACCCTCGAAAATCGCCGGTACCCCGAAGGATCCCCGGCCAGCCACGGCCTCCGCCGCCGCCAGCGCCACCAGCGGCCTCAGTCGCTTGCCAGGGGCCAGCAACGAGTATCGCATCGCCTCCACCAGGCGTCCGGGATCGTCCCCCGGCTCGCGGGCGGGCAGCCGGGTCTCGAGGATTCGCTCGATCTGCGGCCGCCAGAAGCTGGTCCAGGGACCGAGCTCGATGGAAGGGTCAGTCTTCATCACTCGCAGGACCATCGAAGGGCACGGTTCGCGGCGCGGTCGTGCTGGCGTCCCTGCCGGCCTCCTTGCCCGCTTCCTTGCCCGAGCTCGACCCGCCCAGCAGGACCTCGACCTTGCGCTCGGCCGAATCCAGGATCGTGGCGCCGCGTCGGCACAGACCGATTCCTTCCTCGAAGAATTTGAGGCTGTCCTCGAGGGAGAGATTTCCACCTTCGAGCTTTTCGACCACGCTGCGCAGTCGCACGAGGATCTCGTCGAACCGCTCACTTGGTCCGTGGGTGCTCGGCTGCGCCGCGCTGGCCTGGCCCGCAACCGACCCCGCCGAGGCCGCCGCCACGCCCTGAGACGCCGTCGCAACTCCGGCGTCCTTCCCAGCTTCTTCAGAGGCTGCCATCGCGCTGTTTGTACCACGAGCACAAACCTCGTGTCCTCGCGGCACCATTCGATAGAATGACGATCGTGGTGGGGAAAGCCGCAGCGGAAAATGGCAAGGGGGACGTCAAGAGCCCATGGCGATCATACCTGCGCAAGCACGGTCTCAAGACCACCCAGCAGCGCGAGGCCATCGTCGATGCCTTTTTCCGGAGCTCGGGTCACGTCGCGCTCGAGGATCTGCTCAGCCGTGCCCGCCGGACTCACCCGGGAGTGGGGCTCGCCACCGTGTACAGGACAGTGAAGCTGCTAGAGGAGGCGGGGTTGGCGGCCAGCCGTCAATTCCAATCCGGTCATACCCTGTACGAGGTAGCCCAGGGTCGGGCGCATCACGATCACCTCATCTGCCGCCAGTGCGGATACATCGTCGAGTTCGAGAGTGACGAGATCGAGCGCCTCCAGATCGCGGCCGCGCGCAAGATGGGGTTCAACGTCCTCAGCCACCGCCACGAGCTGTTCGGCCTGTGCGAAAAGGCCCAGGGTGTCGCCAACGGCCGGTGCCCGGCCGAGGAGGCCGCTCTCAAGAAGCCCAGCTCATCGAGCCGGCCGTAGCGCGGCTTCGCCCGTCGCTCAGGTCACCAGACACTGCAAGGCCAGTACGGTCACGTTGTCGGTTCCCCCGGCCTCGTTGGCCGCCTCGACCAGCCCGGAGACTGCCTGCTCCAGATCGGGCGTGGTCTTGAAGACCTTGGCGATGGTTTCGTCCTCGATCATTCCCGAGAGGCCGTCGGAACAGAAGATGTAGACGTCGCCGTCCTGGATGTCCTGCACGTGGACGTCGACCTGGACCGTGTCGCGCATGCCGAGCGCCCGCGTGATGACGTTCTTGTGGGGGAACTTCCGTTGCTCCTCGTCGGACATGCCGGGCTTGGCGTCCTTGTAGTCCTCCAGCAACGAATGGTCCCGCGTCATCTGCTGGATCTGCCCGCCCCTCAGCCGGTAGCAGCGCGAATCGCCGACGTGAGCGATGTAGAGCTTGTCGCCGACGATCTGACCGCCCACGATGGTGGTCCCCATCCCCTTGAGGCGCAGATCCTTGAGCGCCGCCTCGAAGATTCGCTGATTGGCGAGCTTCACCCCCACCACCAACCGGTTCTCGATGTAGGACAGGTGGCGGTCCATCTTGTAAGGCCAGGTGACGTCGTCGTCCTTGGTCCGCGTGAAGAACTCCTGGATGGATTCGGCGGCCATCTTCGAGGCCACCTCACCCGACGCGTGTCCGCCCATTCCGTCGGCGACCAGGAAGAGCTGATCTTCCTCCAGCAACGAAAAGTAATCTTCGTTGTGAGTGCGCTTCATCCCGACGTCGGTCTTGGCTGCGTAACGGATTCGCATGGGTCGGGAAATTCAGACTAGCGACCGGGGTTCGGATGGTCAAATCATCCGGGGGACCAGATAGACGACAGCTGCCGGCCGAAACTCGTTTCTCCATTCGATGAATTGACATGCCGAATCCCCCTCGGTAGGGTACTGCTCAAATGTCTAGTCAGGCCTTCCGGACGCGCGCCGCACTCCTCGCAATTGGCGACGAGCTCCTGCGGGGCGAGGTGGCAAACACCAACGCTGCGTTCCTGTCGGAGCGCCTCTTCGAGATCGGCATCGAGGTGGGTGAGCAGTTGGTGGTCTCCGACGATCCGACCGCCATTCGAACCGCCTTGACGCGCTTGCGGCCCAACTATGACGTGTTGATCTGCACCGGTGGGCTCGGCCCCACCGAGGACGACCGGACCGTGGACGTGATCTCCGACCTCCTGGGAGTGGATAGCCCCGCCCACCAGGCCTCCCTCGAGGCCATGAAGCAGCGATTCTCGACGCATGGCTTCGATATGACCCCCAACAACCTGCGGCAGGTTCGCATCCCGGCCGGGGGCGAAGCATTGCCCAACGCCGCGGGGATCGCGCCCGGGTTTCGCATCTCGTTGCCGGGTGCCGACGGCTATTTCCTGCCCGGAGTGGCGCGTGAGATGGAGAAGATGTTCACGGCCGAGGTGGCGCCCCGGCTGATTCGCCTGGTCGCCGAGAACGGCATCGGGCGGCCCGCGGTTCGGACCTGGCACATCTACGGCATGGGAGAGTCTCACATCGATCATCGTCTGGCTGGATTGCTGGCCAGCGTCGAGAACGCGACCTTGCACTTTCGAACCTCGTCTCCCGAGAATCACGTCAAGGTCATCGTCCGCGATCCGGATCCCGAGCACGCCCAGGCCGTCCTGGAGCGGATCGATCAAGATCTGCGCAAGCGGATCGGCCCCGGTATCTACGGCATCGACGACGAGACCTTTGCCGTGGCGGTGGGCCGCGCGCTCATCGGGCACGACGCCAAGCTGGCCCTGGCCGAGTCTTGCACCGGCGGAATGGCTGGCGAGCTCGTGACCTCGGTGCCGGGCTCGAGCGCCTACTTCCTGGGTGGCGTGATGGCCTACGCCGACAACGTCAAACGCCAGGTGCTGGGCGTCAAGGAGGAGATCCTGGCGGACTTCGGGACGGTCAGCGAGCCCTGCGCGCGCGAGATGGCCGAGGGGGCGCAGAAACTTTTTGGGTCGACGCTGGCGGTGGGGATCACCGGCATCGCGGGTCCGGGAGGGGCTACCAAGGACAAGCCGGTCGGGACGGTCTGCTTCGCCTGTGTGGGCCCCGGGACGACCAAGACGGCCACCAAGCTCTTCGCGGGGGGCCGGCAGCAGGTGAGACGGGCGGCGGCCTATTTTGGATTGGATCTGGCGCGGCGGTACTTCGACAACCGCAAGCGATGATTTTCGTAAACTGATTCCCGAGGAGGACAAGAGATGGCGACCATGGACAAGAGCGAGGCTCGCGAGGGCAAGGTAGACACCAAGCTGACGGCCGTGCCTGCGGTCACCGCGGTCACCGCGGCGCCGGTCGCGGCGCTGGCAGCGGTGCGCGAGCGCGATCCCCAGCGCGACAAGGCCATCGATCTGGCCGTGTCGACGATTGAAAAACAGTTCGGCAAGGGGAGCATCATGCGGCTCGGCGAGAACGCCGCCGCGCCCGAGGTGAGGGTGGTGCCGAGCGGCTCGCTGGGGTTGGACATCGCGCTCGGGGTGGGGGGCCTTCCCCGGGGTCGGGTCGTCGAGATCTACGGCCCGGAGTCCTCGGGCAAGACGACCCTGGCGCTGCATGTGGTGGCCGAGGCCCAAAAAACTGGCGGCATCTGCGCGTTTGTCGACGCCGAGCACGCCCTCGACGTGGGATACGCGCGCAAGCTCGGGGTGCGCACCGACGATCTGTTGGTCTCGCAGCCCGATTGTGGCGAACAGGCCCTCGAGATCACGGAGATGCTGGTCCGTTCCGGGGCCGTGGACATCGTCGTGGTCGATTCGGTCGCCGCCTTGACACCGCGAGCCGAGCTCGAGGGTGAGATGGGAGACGCGCACGTGGGTCTGCAGGCGCGCCTGATGAGCCAGGCGCTGCGAAAACTGACGGGAACCATCTCCAAATCGAGCACCCTCGTGATCTTCATCAATCAGATCCGGATGAAGATTGGCGTCATGTTCGGCAATCCGGAGACCACCACGGGCGGCAACGCCCTGAAGTTCTACTCCAGCGTCCGTCTCGACATTCGCCGGGTGGGCGCCCTGAAGGACGGTGACAAGGTGGTCGGCAACCGGACGCGCGTGAAGGTGGTCAAGAACAAGATGGCGGCACCGTTCAAGGAAGTCGAGTTCGACATCCTGTACGGCGAGGGCATCAGTCACGAAGGCGATCTGATCGATCTGGGAGCGGAGTGCGGAGCCGTGGAGAAGTCGGGTGCCTGGTTCGGCTTCGAAGGGGAGCGGATCGGGCAGGGCCGCGAGAACGCCAAGCAGTTCTTGCGCGACCACGCCGACGTCGCGCGCCGGATTGAAATCAAGGTTCTCGCTCACCACGGAATCAAGCGCGATGTGTCGGCCGGGGCGTCGGAGTCGGGGGCGAACGGGGCGGCGAGTGGGGCCGGCGGAACCATCCATGCCCTGCTCGCCCAGCCCAAGCCCGCCTCGGAAAAGAAACCGCGGTAGCCGGGCGCAAGGGGCCTTGGAAGGCCCCCTGCGAGACCCCCCACGGAGTTGCTTGACGGCGAGGCCGGTCCAGCAAAGCTGGACCTCCCCGTGCTTGGATCGACGACGCGGTCGTCGGAGATGCTTCAAAGGTTCGTTGGGCGGGGGCGGCATGGCGGAATCGTTCTCGGGCCGCTAGAATGGCAAGCGATGGCCTCTGCCAAAAAGAATGCTCCTGAAGGACCTGTCGAGGTCCCCGAAATCATCTCCATCTTGCCGCTCCGGAATTCGGTGCTTTTCCCCGGCTCGATCATACCCATCGACGTGGGCCGGAAGAAGTCAGTCCGGTTGGTCGAGGAGGCCATATCGAAGGAACGGCCGGTGATCGGCATCGTCACACAGCGCGACTCGCGTACCGAGGATCCGGGCCCGGGAGATCTTTACGCCGTCGGGTGCGCGGCTCGCATCCTCAAGGTCATAAAGCTCGCCAAGGACAACTTCTCGGTCATTCTGCAGGGAGTCGCCCGCATTCGCGTCGTCGAAGGGGTCGGCGTCGACCCTTTCATGACCGCGCGCGTGCAGACGCTGCCCGATCAGCAGAGCGGCGAGGTCGAGCTGGACGCCCTGGTGATGAACCTGAAGGATGTCGCCAAGCGTGTCATCAAGCTGATGCCCGAGCTTCCCAAGGAGGCGTCGGCGCTGGTGGACAGCGTCACCGAGCCTGGGCAACTGGCCGACCTCATCACCTCCAACCTGGATGTTCAGGTCGACGAGAAGCAAGACGTCCTCGAGACCTTCGAGCTCAAGACACGGCTGCGCAAGGTCCTGCAATTCCTGTCCCGTCAGCACGAAGTGCTGAAGGTGCGGGAGAAGATCAACAGCCAGGTGCAGGAAGAGATGGGGCGCAACCAGCGCGAGTACGTTCTGCGCCAGCAGCTCAAGGCCATCAAGGAGGAGCTGGGCGAGATCGACGAGTCGGGCGGAGATCTCGACGACTTTCGCGAGAAGGTCCTGTCGGCCAAGATGCCAGCCGACGTCGAGAAGGTGGCCATGAAGCAACTGGAGCGGCTCAAGGTCATGCAGCCTTCGTCGGCCGAGTACACGGTCACGCGCACCTACCTGGAATGGCTGGTCGAGCTGCCCTGGTCGGTCGCCACCGACGACAAGCTGGACATCCAGGCCGCCCGCGACATCCTCAATACCGATCACTACGATCTCGAGAAGGTCAAGAAGCGCATCCTCGAGTATCTGGCGGTCCGCAAGCTCAAGTCCGACAAGAAGGGTCCCATCCTGTGTCTGGTCGGCCCCCCGGGGGTCGGCAAGACCTCCCTCGGGCGATCGATCGCCCGCTCCCTGGGGCGAAAGTTCATCCGCATCTCCCTGGGAGGCGTGCGCGACGAGGCCGAGATCCGGGGTCACCGTCGCACTTACGTGGGCTCACTGCCCGGACGTCTGATCCAGGGGATGAAGAAGGCCGGCTCGAACAATCCGGTCTTCATGCTCGACGAGATCGACAAGCTCGGCCATGACTTCCGTGGCGATCCGGCAGCCGCCCTGCTGGAGGTGCTGGACCCCGAGCAGAACCACAGCTTCTCGGACCACTACCTGGAAGTTCCTTTCGACCTCTCGAAGGTCATGTTCGTGGCCACCGCCAACATCCTCGATCCGGTTCCACCGGCCCTGCGAGACCGACTCGAGGTGCTGGAGCTGCCGGGCTACACGCGAGAGGAAAAGCTCAATATTTCGCGCCAGTTCCTGATTCCCAAGCAGCTCGAGGAGCATGGCCTGTCCAAGGACAAGGTGGTCTTCGAGGACAATGCCGTGGCGGAGGTCATCGACAGCTACACCCGTGAGGCAGGTGTGCGGAACCTCGAGCGCGAGATGGCCAACGTCATCCGCGCCATCGCCGTGCTGGTGGCCGAGGGCAAGTCCGGGGAGCTGGAGCGCATCACCATCGAACGGATCGCCGAGTTCCTGGGACCCGCCAAGCACATGTCAGAGGTGGCGGAACGAACCGCCGAGCCAGGAGTGGCGACAGGGCTGGCCTGGACTCCCGTCGGTGGGGACATCCTGTTCATCGAAGCCACCAAGATGATCGGCAAGGGGCAGCTGGTCCTGACCGGTCAGCTGGGAGACGTGATGAAGGAGTCCGCCCAGGCCGCGCTGTCGTTCATCCGCTCGCGAACCAAGTGGTTGGGCCTGGAGGACAACTTCCTCGAGAAGATTGACCTTCACGTCCACATCCCGGCGGGCGCCATCCCCAAGGACGGCCCCTCCGCGGGCGTGACCATGTTCGTGGCGATGGCGTCCCTCCTGACCAACAAGCCCATCCGGAGCGACGTGGCCATGACGGGAGAGATCACGCTGCGCGGGCTGGTGCTTCCGGTCGGTGGAATCAAGGAGAAATTCCTGGCCGCCCACCGGGCCGGGATCAAGCGGGTCATCCTTCCCGAGCGCAACCGCAAGGACGTGAGCGAGATCCCCGAGCAACCCCGCAAGGAGATCGAGATCATCTACGTGAAGCGCATGGATGAGCTGCTGGAGTACGCCCTGACCGAGATGCCCAAGCTCGGACTCATGACAACCTCCTCCTCGGTCTCGCCCCCGCCCGCTCCCATCTCTCCCCCCGCTGCCTGACGCAAGGTCTTAGCTCCGACGACCGCGTGGTCGATCCAAGCACAGGGAGGTCCAGCTTTGCTGGACCGGCCACGCCGTCGAGCAATTCCGTGGGGGTCTCGCAGGGGGCCTTCCGAGGCCCCTTGCGGCGGCAAGTCAGGGAACGGCGGGAGTGTCCTTCTCCGGGAGCTCGAAGATCCGGCGAAAGACTCCGTGGCCGAGATAGATGAGCGGCGTGAGCAGGACGGCCATGGCCAGCTTACCGACATAGTTGTTGGCGGCGTTGGCCACGATGAAATGAAGCGAGCGGGTCCCCACCAGGAACACGAAGCTGACCGATATGCTGTCGATGGCCTGGGACAGGACCGTCGAGCCTGTGGCGCGCAGCCACAGCAGTCGGTGCCCGGTCAGGCGACGCAGCACCTGAAAGATGGAGATGTCCAGCAACTGCCCGATGATGTAGGCGGTCAGCGATGCGACGTACAGGCGCGCCGAGGTCCCGAACGCGCCCCGGAAGACCGCGTCGGAGATGGGCGATTCGGGGCTGGTGGGCAGCGCCAGCGCCAGGTTGATGGTCCCCCAAACGAAGATCGCCGCGCCCAGACCGGCGTAGGTGAGGCGGCGTGCGCCGTGGGTCCCGTAGAATTCGTTGACCACGTCGGTGAGGACGAAGGTCAAGGGGAAGGGAATGATCCCGGCCGAGAACGTGCGACCGAAGAAGACGAAGAATTTGCCCCCCACGAAGTCGCCCGTGATCAGAGCGGCGACGAACAGGGCGGTCAGGAAGACGAAGACTCGCTGCTTTCTATCCAAGGCTGCTCCTTCCGCTGTCGCCTAAAAAATCGGGAAGGACGTGACCCAGTAGTAGTCGGTGACGCCTCCCGAGGAAAGGCCTTTGGCGATGCCGAACTGAACCTGGCTTTCGAAGTAATACCCAACCTTGAAGTCCAGCCTCAGCTCGACCCCCGTGCCCACCCGCCAGCCGTGGCGGGTCACATCGCCGAAGAAGGCGTTTCCCACGTCGGTGAACACGGCGCCGTGGACCCGGCGCAGGTAGATGGGGAAGGTGGAATAGCCCCTCTCGATCATCAGCAGGGGGGCGCGGTATTCGCTGGAGAACAGGTGAAACTGATCTCCGCTCACGAAGCCTACGGGATAGCCCCGCAAGAACAGGCAGCACTGGCGCCGCTGATAGAACAGGGCGCGCACGAGATCCTGGTGCTCGAAGCCGCCGAGGGCGAAGATGGAGCGGTTGTCCCCGATCCCCACTCCTCCCGCGTAAAGGAGGGCCAGCGCATGCAGGCGGGCCCAGGGAGGCGTCAGGTACTCTCGCCAGTTCCAGTTCACGATCGTGGTGTGGAATTTGCTGCCGATGCTGGGGTCGGACACCGTGAGGCTCAAGGCCAGGCTGCGGCCCTCCTGGTTGCTGATCGACGAGCCCCAGGCGTGGGCGTTGGAGTAGGACCATGACAACCCGAAGTCGGTGTTGGGGCCGGTCTCGGGCGGCACCGTGATCTCGCCGGTGGGATCCGCGATGGGCAAGGAGTCGGCGGGGCCATACTGAAAGTACTGGTAATAGAACGACAGATCTCCCGTCGATTCCACGGTTCGAAGCACCGGCAGGCCCACGCTTCCCGACAGGGAGATCTGATGCTGGCGGTAGTCCTGCTGATGCCCGTTGACGCTGAGATCGTGGCCGGTGGCGGCGGCCCGCGAGACCGCCAGGCCGAGCTGCGGCCAGAACCGGTAGTAGTTATAGTTGGCGCTGAGGGCCGGATCGCCCGCGGTCGGGATCAAGGCCGACAGCGTGATTCCGTGAAGCGAGACGGGATCGCCGATCTGCAGGGTCAGGCCCAGCGCCGGTCCCAGCCCCAGATCATCGCTCGAGACGGTCGGGACGCCCCAGGCGCGCGGGTAGAGGTACTTCCAGGCCTGATACTCGGTCTCGTGCTTGGCCGCCACGGTGGGTGACGCGGTCTCGATCACCGCGGCGTCGTCGCGCGCGTTCACGAAGGGCTCGGCGGGCTTCCAGGTCTCGGGGGCGTAGGGCAGCGCATAGAGGTCATATCCGATGGCCGAGAAGCCCGTGAAGACGATCGTCCGCAGGTCGGGCGACACTGTCGGCTGGAACGCGCCCCCCAGGACGTTCGTGACCTGAAAGGTCCGGTTGGTGGCGAGTTCCATGGCGAAGATGTTGTAGATGCCGGTGCGATCGGAGGACCACAGCACGAATCTTCCGTCGGGCGAGAAGCGGGGCTCGATGTCGATCGCGCGATCGAGCTGCAGGGCCCGGTCCTTTCGCGTGGCCAGATCGAAGACGTGGATATCGTGAAACCCACCCGGCTTGAAGCGGGAGTAGGTGATCTGTTTGCCGTCGGGCGACCAGGCCGGCGAGTATGCGATCTCCCCGAGCGCATTCGGGAGCAGGACCCGGGGGTTCCCGCCCTCGATGGGAAGCACCGCCAGCAGGTGGCTGCCCGTGGTGCTACCGATGGTGCAGGCCACGCTCCGACCATCCGGCGAGACATCCGGCTGGTGGGTGCGGCGTCCGTGGGTGAGTTGCCGCACCACCCCCGTCCCCAGATCGAGGTGGAACAGGTCGTCCCAGGTGGTGCTGTCCGAGCCCGCGACCCGCCTGGGCAACGGCATGGGGGCAATCTGCTGAAAGACCAGTCCGCGCCCATCGGGGGTCGGCGAAGCGGCGCCCACGCCATGCGCCTGGAAGAGCTCGCGGGGGGCTTGCCCGTTCGGGTCCAGCTGCACGTAGGCCGGCCGCCGATCTCGGGTCTGGCGCAGGTAGACGACGCCCCGGCCATCGGGGAAATACCGCGGCACCAGGCCGGGACTGGGGACGCCGCCCACCGCGCCATCCCCGTCGAAGGTCAGGCGCCGGGTGGGGGTCAGGCCCCGATGGCGCGCCTCATCGACCTGGACGGCGTAGCGTCGCTGGAGCTCCTCGCGCCAGTCATCCCAGAGCTGGTCGTATCGCTCGCCGTAGACCTCGCGAGCCACCCGGTTGAGGCCGAAGGGGATCAACCGGCTGCCGTAGCGATGCGACAGCTCCGCCAGCTTCTCGGAGCCGAACCGGTCCTCCAGGTACTTCAGAAAGTGGGAGCCATAAAGGTACGCGGCCTCTCCCTGGGGAAAGGCCAGGGGCCCGTTCGACACCGCCGAGATGTCGTGAAATCGATCCTCGAGGATCGCGGTGCGCAGGTACATGTCGTAGAGCGAGCTGCGAATACGGCCGCCGGTCGTCACCCGAGATTCGTTGAGCACCGCCAGCCCCTCGATGAACCAGTTGGGCTGAACCAGGTTGGGCGCCGAGATCTTTCCGAAGATCAGATCCACCACGCGCGGCAGTCCCAGGATGGTGTCGAGGTGCACCACGTGGGTCAGCTCGTGAGAGATGAGGACATTCAACCAGTCGTCGAAGTCGTTGAGGCTGGACAGCGGCTCGGGTGGGACGCCGTAACCGTAGATGAAGTTGTTGGGAAGCGAGCTGGCGAAGCCGTTGGCGCTGTCGGTGGCATCCACCAGCGTGATGTCGATGCGCCCCCCAGGAAGCCAGTCGAGGTAGCGGGTCAGGCTCTCGTGCGCGCGCTCGGCGATCCCCGCCGCTCGCTCGGCGATGTAGCGCTCGCCCTCGTAGAAGTGGATCCGGAAGTGCGGTGTGTACAACGTGCGCCAGTGGACCACCGGCGCGCGGGCCGCGAACGGATCGTCCTCGTCGTCCTGCTGGGCCCGCGCGACTCCCATCGGAGGTCCGAGGCACGTGATGACGGCCAACGCCGCCAGCAGCGTGCCTGTCCGTCGGACCATCGACGCATTGTAACCGGATCAAGTTCTCTTGGACTCGGTCAGGTTGCGGTACGAGCGCAGGTGACGCAGAGCCGCCTCGTAACGGCCGGCGAGATCGTGCAAGCGCGCAGCGTTGAAATGCGCGTCGGCGTGGTTGGGATCGACCCGCAGGGCCGCCTGGTAGGTCTCGAGCGCATCGTCGGGTCGCCTGCGGTCCTCCAGCACCACGCCGAGGTTGAAGTAGGCGGTGGCGTCATGGGGCCGCAGCGCCATGGCGGCCCGGTATTCCTGCTCGGCCTGCTCCAGGTCCCCGGCCTCGTGCATCAGTCGCCCGAGGTTGACGTGGGTGTCGGCGTGATCCGGATCGAGGGCCAGCACGCCGAGGTAAGCGGCGCGGGCGTCCGCGGGCGCTTCGTCTTCCAGCCTGCAGCCCCGGCGGTACAGCTCCTCGGCGGTGGCGGGACCAGGCGTCGTTTCGTCGGGCGTCGCGATCGACGACGACGCCGGCGGGGGAGAGGGGCGCGGGCGAAACGAGGAGATCGGGGTCTCCCGCGGTGTGGTCTCGTGCGACGTGACCTCTGACCTGACGTCCGACCTGACGTCCGACCTGGGCTCGCCGCCGAACGACAGCAGTCCCTGTCCCGAGTCGGCGCGCCAGGTGGTTCCGCCGTCGCGCACCAGGACGTCTCGTCCATCGGCCTCCAGGCTCACCCCGGTCAGGGGCCGCTCGGTGGGCAGCCTGCGTCTCAGCTTGAGCAGGGCGTCCCGTACCCGCCGCGGCGGCAAGCGGTCGGTGACCAATCCCTCGGCGGTTCGAAGGAGCAACAGGTCCTGAAAGGAAAATCGGAGCTCGCCGCCCTGGCCGCGCTGGGGGCAGAGGAGGCCCGCCCGCACGTACGCCCGCAAACGGGCCGGCGAGAGACCGAGCATGCGGCTGACCTGTTGCGTGCTGAACCCGGTATTCACGGCGCCGCCGCGATGATAGCCGGAAGCCGCGTCAGCGTCGCGCCGAGCGCTTGCGGACGTCCGCGGTCTTGGTTGAGGGTGACAGCTTCTCGGTGATCGCCGTGGTGTCGGCCGCAGCCTTGTCAGCGGCCGGCACAGCCCGAGAGGCGGGCTTGCGGGTCACGATGGCACTCGGCGCCGAGGCCTGGTCACGAGACTTTCGATCACGCCGCCCGTCACCGCCGGCACCCAGGCTGGCCTTCAAA
>Ga0209849_1000046_pt1 | contig 14664 bp, 11 predicted proteins | sample OrgsoiDNA2013048_FD_185798 | JGI IMG/M metagenome (GOLD analysis project Ga0209849, IMG submission 185798) | Permafrost soil microbial communities from the Arctic, to analyse light accelerated degradation of dissolved organic matter (DOM) -... | ecosystem: Environmental > Terrestrial > Soil >... | reverse complement strand
AAGTGAGCTCATGACCGCGCGCACGGCTGAAAGCAACCGGGCGGCAGCGGCGATGGGCCCCGGCGCGGGCGGACCGGATCACGACGAGAAGCGGATCGCCCTCGCGCCCGCGGAGATGCGGCGCTTCAAAGACGGAGGCGGGTAAGCGAACGCTGCAGGTGCCGGACTTTCTCCGGGTCTACTTGCTCGCGCTTGCGGAGGGGAAGAGGGCAGAGGACTTGCTCTTCGGGTATCACGATCGGAACTGGCCCAGAAAATGGGTTGGAAAGATCTGCAAGGCGGCGGGGGTGCCGCGAGTCACGGCTCATGGCATGCGTGGCCTTCACGGCACGCTGGCGGTGGAGACGGGGATGAGCGCGCATGCGGTGGCGGCAGCGTTGGGGCACGAGTCGATAGCGACCACGCTCCAGAGCTATGCGAAGGCGGGAGCCGGGGCAGGGGCACGGCAGAGGAAGGTCCTCACCGTGCTATCCGGCGGGAAGGCGGGCGATGAAAGCGCCGCCTGAATGCAAAACGTTTGCTCTCGAATCGTTTTGCAGACGCCTTGCGGCGAAAAAAACCTGAGTAATATCGTGGAGCTGAACGGGATCGAACCGTCGGCCTCCTGAGTGCGATTCAGGCGCTCTCCCAGCTGAGCTACAGCCCCAACGGCCGGCGACGAGTCGCGAGCCGGCGCCATTCTACGCACCGGCGGTCGCGATGCAACCCTGCGGCGCGATGGCTGCCCGATGGCGGGTCGGCGGCAATCTCTGGTGATAGGTTTGGCGGGCTTGAGAGACAGGACGACGACGGGAGCGAAGCGGGTGCGCGCGGATCTGGCCCTGGTCGCGCAGGGGTTGGCACCGTCGCGCGAGCGCGCCCGGGCGCTGATCCTGGCAGGCGAGGTGCTGGCGGGCGATCGGCCGCTCGACAAGGCGGGTGACCTGGTGTCGTCCGAGGTGAAGTTGCGGTTGCGTAATGCGCCCATGCCTTTTGTTTCGCGGGGTGGGGTGAAACTGGCGCACGCGCTCACGAGCTTCGCGGTCGAGGTGGCGGGACGGATCGCCTTGGACGTGGGGGCTTCCACGGGAGGCTTCACTGACTGTCTCCTCCAGTCGGGAGCGGCCCGGGTTTACTGCGTCGACGTGGGCTACGGGCAGCTCGTTGCCAAGATCGCCTCCGACGAGCGGGTGGTGATTCGCGATCGAACGAACATTCGGCACGTGACTCCAGATCTTCTGCCCGAAAAGGTCGACCTGGCGGTGATCGACGTCTCCTTCATCTCGTTGGCCCTGGTTCTTCCGGCGCTGCCGCCTCTGCTCCGGCCCGGCGCGTCGGTCATCGCCCTCGTCAAGCCCCAGTTCGAGGTCGGACGGGCCCGCGTAGGCAAGGGCGGCATCGTGCGGGACGAGACGGCACGCGCGGAGGCCCTCGCGGGAGCGGCCGCGACCGCGCTCAGGCTGCGATATCAGGTGCTGGGACATGTCGTCTCGCCGATCACGGGTGGCGGCGGCGGTGGCCATGGCAGTGGCAAGGGCAACATCGAGTTCCTCCTCCACTTGCGATGGCCGGGCTGACCCCGCCTTCCCCTTGGGGGTGACAACGCGAGAAGCTGGTCGGGCAAGACCGGCGGGGAGCTCAGGGCCGGGCGGGCCTGTCCTCGGTTGATCTTGCGGCGCGCAAAGTGCCAACTCGCGGCGCTGACGCCACCCCGGGGTTCGGTTATCCTGCCCCCGTGCGCATACTGGTCACCGGAGCCGCCGGCTTCATCGGCTCTCATCTGTGCCAGCGACTGGCGGTGCGCGGTGACGATGTCACGGGCCTGGACAACTTCGACCCTTTCTATGCGCGTTCCTTGAAGGAGCACAACCTGGCGGAATTGCGCGCGGCCCTCGTTTCCCAGACAAACGCGATCCGGTCAGGTGCTGCGCCGGGGGCCTTTCAGTTCGTGCAAGGGGATATCCGTCGCCCTGAGGATCTGGCGACGGCTTTTGCCGCCGCGCGGCCCTCGCTGGTCGTCCATCTGGCGGCGCTGGCGGGCGTGCGCCCCTCCATCTCGAACCCGGCACGCTACGTGGATGTCAATCTCGGGGGCACGCAGCAGGTCCTGGCGGCCTGCCAGGTCCACGGGGTCTCCCGGGTGGCATTTGCCTCCTCCTCGTCGGTCTATGGCATGGACAGCGCGGTCCCGTTTCGCGAGAGCGATCCCTGTTCGCATCCGATGTCGCCCTATGCCGCTACCAAGCGTGGGGGCGAGTTGCTCGGCTTCTCGGCCCACCATCTGACCGGTCTAGGCGTCACGAACCTGCGCTTCTTCACGGTCTACGGTCCACGGCAGCGGCCGGACCTGGCCATCCACAAGTTCACGCGCATGATCGCCACCGGGAAGTCGATCGAGCTATATGGCGATGGCAGCACGTCCCGTGATTACACCTGGATCGACGACATCGTGGACGGCTGCATGGCGGCGGTCGATCAGCTGGCAGCGGCCGCGGTGGGGGCGTACCGGACCTACAACCTCGGTGGTTCGCAGGCAACCTCTCTCTTGGGGCTGGTCGACATGATCGCAGCGGCGCTCGGTCGTCGCCCGGAGATCGTCTGGCAGCCCGAGCAACCCGGCGACATGAAGCGAACCCTGGCCGATCTCACGTTATCCGCTCGCGAGCTGGGGTACCAGCCACGCGTCCCCATCGAGGAGGGGATCACCCGATTCGTCGACTGGTACCGCCTCGCGAATCCCTGAGCCGCCGGCGCGCGGCGGCCGACGGCGCGCGCAGCGCAATCCGCGGCCCGCAATCCGCGACGATCCGTGCTGCCCGCGAGTGCCGAGTGGGCATCAATCCCCGCCCGGGTTGTAAAAGCCCGGCAACCGAGGGCCCCGATCGCGATTGCGATCGCCGCGGTCGCCGCCCCGATCGTTGCGGTTACGAAACTTTTGTCCGCCACCGCGCCGCCTGCGCGAGCCGCCGTTCCGATCATTGGAGCCGTTGCCGTTGCCGTTGCCACCGCCATTACCACTACCATTGCCGGCCAGCTTGGCGCCCGGGCCGCCTCCGCCCAGGCCTCGGTCGCCGCCCTGATTGACACCCTTGCTGCCGCCGACGTGTCCGTTCCCCGCACCCACTCCAGGGCGACTGATCTGTGACGAGCTTGCTGATCTCCCTCCCGGGCCGTTGGCGCTGTTCGGCCGCGAGATGGGGGGCAACGAGATCGCCTCGGCGACGCGCCATTCGACGTAAGGTCGGATGTTGGCGTCGCGAACCGCTTCCCAGGCTGGCAGGAAGGGATCCGCGAGCCCCGGCGGATCGACCACGGCGCCGTCGCGGGTCCGGGACGGAACATCCGCCGGTTCCGCCGGTTCCGCCGGTTCCGCCGGTTCAGCGACTGCCGCGCCGTTGGTCGCCGGTTGATGGCCAGCGCCCTCGGCGGCTTGATCGGCCGCCAGGTGGGCATTCGTATCGATCTGAGATCGGAGCTGAGATCGCGACCCCAATTGTACGTCGCTGTCTTCGACATTCCTCGCCGGGCCCGCACCCGCGTCCACCAACCACAGCGCCAGATCGTCGATCACGGGCTCCCCTGGCATCAGCTCGCCAACCCGCGCATCGTTGGCCGGGTCGGGCGTGGTCCAGATGGCAGGATCGAAGGAGCTCTCCGCTTCGTTCGCGGGAGGCACCACCCCCATCGGAAGCGGCGGTAGAACGTCGGTCGGAATCGCGGTCGCGAACGAAATCGTCGCGGAAATGGGGGTGCCGGACGAAGCCGGCAAAAGGCCCGCCGAGGGCGCTGGAGCCGAGATCCCCGGTACATCGGGGCGCCGATCGGGCCGATCGGCCCGACCACCCGGGCTTGGCCCGTGTCGCATCTGCTGCTGGGGTTGTTCATCCCCACCGCGCCGCCGTCGTCGTCGTGGCCGCGCATGAAAGTCCGTGGCGGCGTGCAGCCCGTGGCGCGCGTCGTCCGATCCGGGATCGAACACCTCGCTGTCCAGGCCCGCGCAGGAGTCGCACAGACCGCACTTTTCTCCCTCGGGCTCTCCAAAATAAGCGCGCAGCATCTGCACCCGGCAGCGCTGGGTATTCATGTATGCCAGCAGGGACGCCAGCCGTCGTCGATCCGAGATGCGTCTGGCCTCGAACACCGAAGCGGCCTTGTCGATGGCCTCCCGGGTCGGTTTCGGCTCAACGCCCTTCCAGCGCGCGGCCTTGACCTCCTCGGCCACGCCCATGGCCTCCAGCACCGACAGCACGACCCGCACGCGCCTCTCGGGAAGCGCCATCGACATGGCCAGATCGCGCACCGAAACTTCCTTGCCCTCGTCGCTCCAGGCGTAGAGGCCCTCGGCGACCATTCGAGCCTGGGCCTTGGTCGGATGAGCCTCCTTCAGGAAATGCTCCTGGATCTCGATGTCCTCGGGCTGGAAAAGCAGGACGCAACGTGCGGGTTTGCCGTCACGGCCGGCCCGGCCGGCCTCCTGGACGTACGACTCGGGCGAGCCCGGCATTTGATAGTGGATGATGTAACGAATGTCCGGCTTATCGATGCCGAGGCCGAAGGCGTTGGTCGCCAGCATCACGACCTTGCGGCCGGATTGCATGAACGAGGCCTGGGCCTTTTCTCGCTCGTCTCCCGTCATCTTGCCGTTGTAACGCTCGACCGGAATCTTGCCGTGGCGAAGCGCGACGTACAGTTCGTCGACCGCCCGGACCGTGGAGCAATAGACGATGCCCGGCCGCCGCAACCGCGAGATCAGCTTGCCGAGCTGGCGCAGCTTGTCGGCCTCGCCGGCCACCTTTCGCACATCGAAAGCTAGATTGGGCCTGTGAAACGAAACGCGGCACACCTTGGCGTCGCGCATGCCGAGCTGGACCAGCACGTCGTCCGAGATGGCAGGCGTGGCGGTGGCGGTCAGGGCCAGGATGGGCGGTCTTCCCAGCACCTCGGCGGCGCGCCGCAGGCCGAGGTACGAGGGACGAAAATCATGTCCCCACTGCGACACGCAGTGCGCTTCGTCGACGGCGAAGAGCGAGAACTTCACGCCATCGAGCGCGGCTTGCACCACCGGTGAGCCGATCGACTCTGGCGTGATGATCACCAGCTTGATCTTTCCTTCGCGCACGGCCTCGAGATCGGCGGCCCGCTCCTTGGCGGTCCGGGTGGAATCGATTCGCGCCACCGGTACACCGGCCGCTGCCAGCTTGCCCACCTGATCCTCGATCAGGGCCAGCAGGGGAGACACCACGATCGTGGGTCCGGGCAATACCAGGGCCGGTAGCTGATAGGTCAGCGACTTGCCGCTTCCGGTGGGCATGACCGCCAGGGTGTCTCGTCCCGCCAACACGGATTCGATGATCTCGGCCTGGCCGGCACGCAGCCCGCGCAACTTGAAGACGTCACGCAGCTTCTCGAGCGCCACCAGCAAGGCCGCGGAGGGCGGCGCGGTGGGCGCCGCGCCTGACGCGAACATCGCGTTCAACGGAACCGTCAAGGCCGCCTCCAGGTGAAGGGCCGCGTCTGCGCGCTCGATCAGCCGCCTGGTCGGCGTCACATCATCATCGGGCTCGGCGGATCGCCTGATCACCACCGTCGGGATGCCATCGTCCGGGTTCACCGTCCCGCCGGCCTGGTTTTCGAGCGGACTTTCGTCAGCGTGATGCCGTGCGATTACCCCCGCCACCGCCCCGCCGCCCTCGGTGCTCTGCTCCGACGCCACGGACTCCGGTGCCACAGCCTCTGATTCGGGCGACTCGGTCAACGACGACGACGATGACGATAAGGAAGGCGAAAGTGGCTCGATGTCGGCCGCCCTCGGCGAGCCTTTCAAGAAATCATGGGAACTCAGGCTTTACTCCTATACCTACGACGGCGCCCGCCTAGGGCATCGACCATCCGACGCCAGCGCGCCCGCCACAACCGCTACCAAACACCAACCAATTCACCCTGCAACCTAGCCACCCTGGCACCAAACCGCCCTGCCACACTCCCCGTGCCACCGTCATTTTCGGGGCCGCGTCCTGCAGGGCCCGCATCCCCGTTCGCCGGTGCGGCACGTGGCCGCAAAGCACAGGCGATGGGAAGAACCTAACATAGGGTTTTTGCCAGCGCCAGAGGTTGTTCGTAATTAGTCAATTTTAAGTCAACTATCAGAGTTCCTTGCGGATTGCCTCAGGGATCGCCTCAGAGCTTCAAGAGTCGCCACGTCGTTGCGCACTCGAGCCGGAGACGCCGCGCCGCGCGCGGGTGGTGATGGGCAAGCTCGGCAACCGAGGTGTGGCACGGCGGTTGCGAAATGCCACTTGATGCCTCGACTGGATGTCCTTCCACCGGACGCCCGCCCTCGCGAGCGCCTGGTCGCGCATGGTGCTCGCCACTTATCCGATGTGGAGCTGCTGGCGATCCTCCTCGGCTCCGGCTCGGTGGGAATCACCGTGCTCGACGTGGCCCAGTCGCTGCTCAGCAGCGCGGAAGGACTCTCGGGCCTGGCGCGCGCATCGCTCGATGAGCTATGCGGCGTGGCAGGAGTCGGGCTGGCGCGAGGCGCGGCGGTCCAGGCCGCCCTCGAGCTCGGGCGGCGCTCGGTCGGTGAGCGGCCGGCACGTGGCCGCCGCATCGCCTCCGCCGCGGAGGTCTGGACGCACCTGCGGGCGCGCCTCTGCGTCTGTCCCGTCGAGGAGTTCTGGGCCCTGGCGCTTGATGTCCGCCACCGGGTTCTGTGGGAGACCTGCCTGGCGCGGGGCTCGCTGACGGGCGTCGAGGTCCATCCGCGCGATGTCTTTCGCCCCTTGATCCGAGGTGCGGCCGCGGCGGTGATCTTTTGCCACAACCATCCGTCGGGCGATCCGTCGCCATCTCGTCAGGACCTGGAGCTGACGACGCGTCTGCGAGATGTCGGCGAGCTGTGTGGAATCGCAGTTCTGGATCACGTGGTGGTGGGCGCCGACGGATTCACGAGCCTGGCGCAGGAATATTGGACGGCGAGGTGAGACCCCTTACAATCAGGCCGATGAGTTGCCGGCGCCTTGCCTCCCCCGTGGCAAGGTCGATCTCGGCAAGGTCGATGCTGGGGCCGGTGGTCGTGACCGTCTTGTCGACGGCCATCTCGACCCCGGTACGGGCCTTCCCGGACTACTTTGGGTTGCGCGGGTTGGCCATGGGGGCGGCCGGCCGGGCGGACGCGCGCGGCGGTGAGGGGCCCCTGTTGAATCCGGCCGGGATGTCGCTCGCGCGACTCTACACCGCCGAGGGCGGGTACCAGTTCATCAGCCGCGAGGGCGGACATCTGGCAAACGCCTCCATCGTGGATTCGACCTCCGGGTTCAATCTGGCCGGTGGCGTCTTCTACTCGTACCGGAGCGCGTCCCCGGCCGGCGGCGGCCACTTGACCGGGCACGAGGCCGGCGTCTCGCTGTCCTTTCCTTTCGGGGATCGGGTCTTGCTTGGGATCAGCGGCAAGTACCTGCATGTGTCCGGCGGACCCCTGGAGCCCGACGGTTCCAGCCAGCACTCGGGGATCACCGCGGATGTGGGGGTGATCGTGAAGGCGGGATCGATGCTGACCATCGGCGCCGTCGGCTACAATCTGCACGATCTCTCGACGGTGCAAGCCCCGGTCGGCCTGGGGTATGGCGTGGCCGTCACACCGTTGCCCGATCTGGTCATCGCGCTCGACGGGGCGCACGATTTCACGACCTCCGATCCCGGGCGCGGGATCACCACCACCGTCGGGGGCGGAGCCGAGTACATGTTCGAGCATCGCGTCGTCTTTCGAGCGGGCGGGGGCCGGGATGGCCGCTCGGAGCACGACTACGTCTCGGCTGGGCTGGCCGCGGTGTCGGAGCTCGGTGCCGTGGACTTCGGCCTGCGTCAGGACGTGAGCGGCGATGGAAGGCTTACCTTCATCGCGGCGGGCTTGCGCCTGTTCGTGCCGCAGCCCTGAGGGGGCGCGGCCGATCGGGCGTTGGCGTCGCGTGCGTTAGACTGTCCTGCGCCGAATGGCATTTCCTCACCTCTCCGGGAACTTTCATGCCGCGCGAATGTCTGTAACCGCGTGGAGGCGACACTCGGTCTGGCGCGACGCGTCCGTGGCGGAAGGGTGCAATTCGGCAGCAGACGGGTCTCCTTCGAGATGAGCGTGGCCGAGCGCCTGCTCATCGCGCGGCTCAAGGAGCGCGACGAGCAGGCCTTCAACGAGGTGGTGCGAATCCATGGGGACAAGGTGTTCAGCCTGGTCTACCGGATGATCGGCAATCGGGCCGAGGCCGAGGACCTGGCCCAGGAGGTCTTCGTCACGGTGTTCAAGACGGTGGACGGCTTCCGCGGCGAGTCCAAGTTCTCGACCTGGTTGCTGCGCATCGCCGCCAATCATTGCAAGAACCGCATGAAGTATTTGGCCCGCCGGCGCACGGACGGCGGTGGCCTCGACGACATGCCCGAGGGGGCGATGGCCGACGCGGGACGGGCGCCGATGCAGTCGCACATCGATGCTCCGGATGTGCTCCTGGAGGCGGCGGAGCTGGAGAGGCTCATGCAACGGGCAATCGAGACCCTGGATGAGGAGCATCGGCTACTGGTGGTATTGCGCGACGTCGAGGAGCTGTCCTACGAGGAGATTGGCGAGGTGTCCGGGTTGCCCGAAGGAACCATAAAATCTCGTCTGCACCGCGCCCGCATGACCATCAAGGAGTACCTGGCGCGCCGCACCCGTTGATGGTTCAACGGGCCCGAAATCGTCAATCGTCAATCGTCACAACCTGGAGAAGAACACAGTCAGCATGGACCACCACGGCGCTCGCGAAATGTTTTCCAGCTTCGTCGACGGCGAGCTGGGCGAGACCTCGCGCCGCGAGCTGGAGCAACATCTCGAGGCGTGCATCCAGTGCCGCACCGAGCTCGAGGAGTTTCGTCGCGCGGTGGGGGGACTGGCCCGTCTCAAGCACGCGGCGCCCGATTCATTCTTGCCGAAGATTCAGGAGCAGATCTTCGTGCGCTCTCGCGGTCGCTTCTTTGCGGGACGCTGGAAGCTGTTCGGCCGCATCCCCTTCGAATGGGTCTCGCTGGCGATGATCATCGCGATGCTCGTCTACTACATCATCCGTCTGCGCGGCGCCCCCACCGGCGTCCGCCCCGCCCTCTGAAGCCCGCCGGCCCTTCAATCCACGTAGGCCAGGATGACCTTCAGGTACTGGCCCTCCGAAAATCCCGCCGGCAGTGGGTGGTCGGGAGCCGCACCGCGAGTCTCGAAGATGCGCACCTGCCGCCCGGCCTGCTTGGAACCGGCCGCCAGGATTCGTTCGAATTCGACCAGGTCGACGTTTTGCGAGCAAGAGCAGGTCACGAGGATGCCACCGGCATCGAGCGCCCTCAGGGCCAGGGCGTTGAGGCGCTCGTAGCCCTTGCGCGCAGCGTCCAGATCCTTACGGGCGCGCGCGAACTTCGGCGGATCGACGATCAGCAGATCGTACCCGCCTGGCGTCGCGGTCTCCAGGAAGCGAAACACGTCGGATTCGACGGGGTCGACCGACAGGCGATTGGCGGCGGCGTGGGCCTGGATCCGTGTCACGGCCCGGGACGAGCTGTCGACGGCGGTCACCGAGGTCGCCCCCCCGCGCGCCGCCTGCAGCCCAAAGCCTCCCGCGTACGCATAGCAGTCGAGCACCCGGGCACCTTGCGCCAGGGTCCCCACCCGCACGCGATTTTCTCGCTGATCCACGAACATCCCGGTCTTCTGGCCCGAGAGCGGTTCGACCTCGAGCTTGATGTCGTCCTCGAGGCACGAGATCTGCGTGCGCGACACGCCGCGCGCCACGCGCGATGTGGCCGAAAAGCCTTCCAGCTCGGCGTAGCTCTGTGCCGCGACCTCGAAGATGCTGGTGGGCGAGAGCTCGGCCTCGAGCGCGTCGAACAGCATCGCACGACGCATCGACATCCCGAGGGTGGTGATCTGCACGACGGCCGCATCGCCGTACATGTCGACGACCAGCCCGGGGAGATCGTCGCCCTCGCTGTTGACCAACCGATAGGCGGTGGTTCGGCCGGAGGGTAGACCGAGGCGGGTCCGCAGGGCTCGCGCAGAGGCAATGCGCGCACGGAAGAACGCCGCGTCGATGGGCACGTCGCGGCGGGTCAAGAGCCGGACTGGAATTTGGGAGCGCGGATTGAACAGGCCTCGTCCAATCAGGCGACCGTCATGATCGCAGAGCGACACGGCATCCCCCGGAGCTGCCTCACCCTCGGTCCGACTGATGGCGTTCGCGTAGACCCAGGGATGACCGAACCACAGCGGCCGCGCCCGGCCCTGCCGCAGCACCACGCGCGCCCTCGAATCACGCGCGGAACCTTCGGGTTCAGGCGCGGCCGGCGGCGGCGGGACGGGAACGTTCGCGGAAGAGGCCTCGACGGAAGACATCCGGAGAGTATAGGGCCGGCGTCAACCCAGCGTGTCGCCCTCGTCTTCCGCGCCTTCGTCGCGTCCGTCGCCCGCGTCGATCTCCACCAGCTTGGCGCTCAGGTCCTCCGAACCGGCCGGCCGGTACTCGGCAGGATCGATCTGGTATCGCCGCAAGGTTCGCGAGATCACCGCCCATTGACGGCCGAGGTGGTTGGCGACGTGCGCGACGTTCCCGTTGAACTTCGACATCAGCGCTCGCAATTCTTCCTCGGTCGGGACCGCGCGGCGCAGGCGGGGAGCGGCTACCCCGCCGCTGGAACGCGAGCCCGAGCCCGAGCCGGGCCGATCGGCCGAAGGGACCTCCAGGGCCTCGACGATCGACAGCGGCAGGTGATCGAGGGTGATGGTCTCGGTGTCTCGGGACAGCAGCTCGGCCTCGATGATCACCTTCTGTAGCTCACGAACGTTGTGGGGCCAGTTGTACAGGAAGAGCGCCTGGAATGAGTCCGGGGCCAGGGGCCGCTCACAGCCCACCGCTCCCAGAAAATACGAGACCAGGTGTCCCAGATCCTCGCGTCGCTCGCGCAAGGGCGGCAACTGGATCGGCTGCGCACCCAACCTCCCCATCAGCGCGTCCTGGATGGCCGGCGATCCGGTCGAGCCCGCCACCCGACTGCTGGCGGCGATGATCCGGACATCGGCGGTCTCGAGACGAGTCGAGCCAATGGCCATGTACTTGCGATCTTGAAGGAAGCGCAGCAGCTTGCTCTGAACGTCGAGCGGCATCTCCGCGAGCTCGTCGAGGAACAGGGTTCCCCCGCTGGCGGCCTCTATGAGGCCCGGCTTTCGATCCTTGGCGGTCGAGTGTGCCCCCCGCTCGTAGCCAAACAGCTCGCTCTCGACCAGCTCACGTGGCAAGGCCGCGCAGTTGATGGCCATCATCCGGCCCCGTCGACCGCTCGTGACGTGGATGGCATTGGCGAACACCTCCTTGCCGACTCCCGTCTCGCCCAGCAGGAACAGCTCGCTCGGCGAGGGAGCCAGTCGCTTGAGCTTGCTGCAGATCGTCGCCAGCGCCGGGCATAGCGTGGCGACGGGGGCGAGGGGATCGGCGAGATCGGCCTCGACGGCGGCGATCTCGACGTCGGTCATAGTCCGAAACACCAGCACCTGGGAGCCGAGGAACAGGACCGAACCTTCTCGCAGGACGGTAGGCCCGGTGATCGGTCGACCGTCGACCATGGTTCCGTTGGTGCTGCCCTTGTCTTCGATGACGAAGGTTTCGCCATCGAGGGTGATCTGGGCGTGATAGCTCGACACCGAGCGGTCGGGCAGCGTGACCACGGTGCGCAATCGTCCCGGGGGGGGGCGGCGGCCTATCTCGGCCCCGGCCCCGAACAGCGGCATGAGGCGTGCGCGAGCGAGGCCGGCGATGTCCGAGGCGCTACCCACGATGGCCAGGGTCGCCATACGCCCCGCGTCACGACCCACCGCCCGGGTCGGCACGGTCCGGCTGATCTCATCTCGTGGGATCAAGATGTTGCGACTCGGCATGACTTAACGTAGCAGGACTATCTCAACTCAGGGGACTATCTCAACGCGGCGGGTTACCCCCGCAGCATACGGAGGGTAGGTTAAGGTATACCCTTTTCGTCAGTCTTGAGTGATGGGGAAAAATTCAAGAAGGCCCTCGATGACTCCTCGGGACCGAGTGTCGACGATGAGCCGCCTTCGGTTGAAGGGCCCTCGGGCGAGGTGCCTTCGGGCGACGGGCACGTTGCAGAGGTTTCGGTCGAGCTTTCGGCCGGCTCGTCCCGGATAGTCGCGCACACGATCTCGGGCGATTCCCTCGACGAGGAGACGGCGGTCTCGGCGGGCGCACGAATTCGGGAGGCTGAACACATCCAGCCCGGATTCGTCCTGGCCCAGCGGTATCAAATCGAGGCGGCGCTCGGCGACGGCGGCAGCGGAACCGTGTATCGCGCCTGGGATCGGATCCTGGGGAATCTGGTGGCGGTGAAGATCCTGCATGCCCAGCGGGCCCGTGAGAAGAGCTGGATCAAGCGCCTGGCGCGCGAGGTCAAGGTGGCCCGGGCGGTCGGGCACCCCAACGTGTGCCGGGTCTTCGAGCTGGGACACGCCGAAGGGCACTGGTTCGTCACGATGGAGCTCGCGACTCACGGCTCGTTACGGGACATGTTGCGCTCTCCCGATCAGGTTCGGTCTCGCCCGCTCCCGGAGCGGCTGCGCAATATTCGCGAGGTATGCGCGGGGCTGGCCGCCATGCACGCCGTCGCCATCATCCACCGCGACGTCACACCCCAGAACGTGCTTGGCATGGCTGACGGACGTCTGGTCCTGACGGACTTCGGCCTGGCCATCGAGAGCGGCGATCAGACCACCGTGCACGGAGGAACTCCTGCCTACTTGCCGCCGGAGGTGGCGCGGGGCGAGCGCTCCGATCAGCGCTCGGACGTGTTCCAGCTCGGCATGATCATGCACGAGGTGCTCACGGGCGTGCGTCCGAGCTGGGCGCCCGATGGAAGCCGCTTGATCTTGGCGGAGCCCTCGACCGGCGCCAGCCCGGTCGAGGAAGAGCTGGTTCGCTTGATCAGCGACTGCGTGAACACCGATCCCGGACAGCGGCCGCCCTCCGCGGTGGCGGTGGCAGGCCGCGTCGCGGCGGCGGAGGTCGCGCGTCCCGCCCCGGTGGTCTTTCGCATGGCCACGCGGGCGCGGCGCTTCGTTCGAAAGCACAAGCATTTGATGTGGGCGGCCGCCGGGGCCGTGGTGGTGGTGGGCCTGGTCAAGACCGCTCAGGTTGCCTCGCGCCCCGCGCTGTGCCGGGGCGCGGCGCAACAGCTGGCCGGGATCTGGGATGGTCCGCGCAGCGCGGCGGTCCAACTGGCCTTCGCGAAGAGCGGGAAGACCTACGCGCAAGAGACCTTCGACCGGGTCCGCACCATCCTGGACCAGTACGGGGTGGCCTGGGCCGGGATGTACACGGATGCCTGCGAGGCCACCAACCTGCGCGGCGAGCAGTCGGGCGAGGTGCTGGATCTGCGCATGGCCTGCCTGAAGGACGAACAAGGCGAGCTCCGGGCACTGGTCGATCTCTTTTCATCCGCGCAGGGCGAAGTGGTGTCGCGGTCGATCGGTGCGGCGTCGGCGCTGGCGCCTGTGAGCCGGTGTGCCGAGGTGCGAGTCTTGCGCGCCGTGGTGCGGCCACCCGACGATCGTCAGACGCGCGCCAGGGTCGAAGACCTCAGGCAGCGCCTGTCGGAGGTGAAGGCTCTGTACGGCTCGGGTCGGTTGGTGGAGGCCTCACGGCGGTCCAGGCCGCTGGTGGCCGAGGCGCGGGCCATCGGGTACGAGCCTCTGCTGGCCGAGGCGCTGGCCGTCCTAGGACGCGCGGAGTACCTATTGAAGCCGAATGCGGAGGCCGAGTCGGTTCTCGACGAGGCGATGTTGGTGGCCGAGGGCTCGCGGCACGATCGCGTGTTGGCGGAGGCGGCGGTCGACGTGGTCAACATGATGGGCGTGATCGGAAACCTCGAGAAGCTGAATCAATTCGTCCCTCGCGCGGAGGCCACCCTGAAGCGCATCGGGGGCGACCAGCGCTTGCAGAGCTGGATCTACGCGGCTCTGGGCCAAGCGTTGAACCTGAACGGACGATACGCCGAAGCGCTGACGATGCATCAGAAGGAGCTGCAAACCAAGCTGTCGGTCTTGCCGGCCACCCACTGGGACGTCGCACTCTCGATAGGGAATATCGCCAATTGCTTGCAGTCATTGGGACGCAATGATGAGGCACTCGCACAAAACGAGCGGGCGATCGCCATCCTGGAGAAGGCTCTGGGTCGGGAGCATCCCGACCTGGCGCTGCACGTCTATAACCGAGGTGAGATCCGTCTGGCGCTGGGTCATATCCCGGAGGCGCGCGCCGATTTCGAGCGCTCGCTCGGCATCTGGAAGGAAGAGCTTCCTCCCGATCACCTTTACAACAGCTTTCCCCTGACCGGACTTGGCCTCAGCCGGCTGGCGGAGGGGGGCAGCGCGGTGGCGGCGGCGATCGAGCCTCTCGAGCGGGCGCTCGCGATTCGCGATCACGCCGGGGCCGCCCCCGAGATGCGCGCTCAGACGATGTTCGCGCTGGCTCGCGCCCTTTGGCGAGCGGGGCCAGAGCGGGAACGTCCGCGGGCCCAGCGCCTGGCCGAGGAAGCCCGCCGCCTGTTTCCCGCCAACAAGACCGCCGAGCGGTTACAGGTGAGCGAGGCGCTCGCCGACTGGCAGCAGTA
>Ga0209849_1000044_pt1 | contig 14960 bp, 14 predicted proteins | sample OrgsoiDNA2013048_FD_185798 | JGI IMG/M metagenome (GOLD analysis project Ga0209849, IMG submission 185798) | Permafrost soil microbial communities from the Arctic, to analyse light accelerated degradation of dissolved organic matter (DOM) -... | ecosystem: Environmental > Terrestrial > Soil >... | reverse complement strand
AGAAAAAGGGGCGCCCCGTTAAAGGTCTCAGGAGCCAGGTAATAGGCTTTCACCCAAACCGGATGATCATGAATATTGATCTGGTATTTAATGCCCGTATCCTGTAAAAACGGGTATTGTTTTTCAACCCAGGTCACCTGCAGACTCTGGTCCTGATTGCGGGCCTGATCATAATAGCCATATTTCCAGAGGATACCAATGAAAATGCTATTCTGACGTAATTCGTATGCACTGCGTACGTGGGATCCGGCAAGAAAACCCAGGCCGCCGCTATATATTTTCAACGGCTGGTGAACCGCAAATTCCATAGAGAAATAGGCGACTTTTTTAGAAAACTGGGGGTTTACTGCGTAAGGGACTGCAAAATTTGTAAAATTCATAATAGAATGAGTAAACGGATACGGGTTTGATTTATTTTATGGTTGTCGTCGTTTGGACTTTACAGGTTTGGCAACGGATTCTTTATGTTTCTCGAATACACCTTCAAAATAACAGCGTATATCCCGGTGATTTCCGCATCCCTCCAATTCCTTCATACGTACCGTTTTTTCATTGAAATTAAATTCAAGCGAACAGGGATCGCCGTTGGCAATATAGCGGGCTACATTGGAAGAAACAAAACGGGCTTCCCCCTTGAGTTCTCCCTTACAGTTTCCATTGTCCTTTTCAAAATGTACAAAAAAACGAAACACTGAATTATTCCTCCCGTCCCGAAAGGATATAAAATTTCGTTTATCCTGTATATAATCGCCCGTAAATTTATGCTTATGTGCGAAAGTATCAATCGGATTGTAAATCTGGGTCGATTTTGGCTTGCCCTCATTGGATTCCCTCATGATCAGGGTGAACACACCTTCCGTATTGTATACATAAACCGTTCGTACAAAGAATGTTCGACCGTCCCCGTCTTTTCGCAGGCGGCTAACTGAAATTGCATATTTATTGTCTATGGCTGCTGCATACCGGATTTCAGATTCGTCATCCCGGATGAGCAGCGGCATTCCGACCTGAAATTTTCCGTCTTTATCCAGACAGGCCACATAAAATATTTTTTTGGACGGACTCAGAGCCTTGATGAATAAATAGATTTCAGCATTTTTAACAACCAGCTTGCCACTCGCGTAGAGCCTGGGTTTGATTGTTTTTCCGAAATGCTTCTGGATCAGCGTATCCGCAATAAACTGGCTGAACACCGATTCGGCCAGGGGGGAATCCGTAGATTTTCTGGAAAGGGCACTATCTGCAAAATTTATCGGCAGGTTAAGTACCCGAAACATAGCCCGGAAATCATCCGGGTCTATTTTTTTAATTTCCCCTCCGTTTTCAGAAGCCTTATGCCTGCAGCAAATAAAAATAGTGATCGGTATAAAAACAAGCATCATTTTCAATAATCGCATGCCACCTGATTGAAAATCAAAAGTAAAGATTCAGCAATTACCCGGCCGTCAATTATTTTCCTGCTGACTATTGGGAACAAATTTTAGATTTGTTCCAGCTGGGATTCAGTAAATGCTGGAAAATGCCTGTTCAGACCGATGAAGCATAGTCAATTCAGTGATCTTTCATTAAGTGAGGTACACGGGACTGTTGAAGTAAACCAAACAGGACCCCGCTGGAAACAGATTTTTTCCTTTTTCGGACCCGCTTACCTGGTCAGTGTGGGTTATATGGACCCTGGAAACTGGGCGACCGATATTGCGGGGGGCAGCCAGTTTGGATATCGTCTGCTTTGGGTACTGTTGATGAGTAACCTGATGGCCCTTCTGTTACAGGGATTATCGGCTCGTCTCGGAATCGTACGCGGGCGTGATCTTGCCCAAGCAAACCGGGAGGCATATCCCCGGCTGGTCAATTTCTGCCTGTATATCCTGGCTGAAATAGCGATCACGGCCTGCGATCTCGCAGAAGTGCTGGGAATGGCCATAGGTATCCAGCTGCTTACCGGCCTTCCCCTGATATATGGGGTGGCGATTACTGCCCTGGATACATTTCTACTTTTACTTCTTCAGAAGCTGGGCATGCGCAGAATGGAAGTTTTCATCCTCAGCCTGATTGCCATCGTCGGTATATCCTTTTTTATCGAGATCTTCCTGGCCAAACCCAGTCTGGGGGAAATCAGCCAGGGACTGGTGCCCTCGCTTCCCGGAGCCGCCGCACTGTATGTTGCCATTGGCATTATCGGAGCCACTGTGATGCCTCATAACCTATATCTGCATTCTGCCTTGGTACAAACCAGGAAAATAAAACGGGAAGAGAGTTTTATCAGACAGGCACTAAAACTTAATCTGTGGGATTCAACCATTGCCCTAAACCTGGCATTTTTGGTCAATGCGGCAATCCTTATTCTGGCGGGAGCTGTTTTTTTTAAATCCGGCCGTACCGATGTAGCCTCTATCAAAGAAGCACATCAATTGCTTTCTCCCTTATTGGGTACCCGGATGGCGTCCATTCTTTTCGCTGTTGCCCTGATTGCAGCCGGACAAAGCTCCACCATAACAGGAACCCTTGCCGGTCAAATCGTAATGGAGGGGTATCTGCGTCTGCGGATCAATCCGCTACTGCGAAGGCTGATTACCCGGCTCCTGGCAATCATTCCAGCAGTTATTGTGATTAGCCTTTCCGGCGAATCGAAGGTTGACCAACTCCTTGTATTCAGTCAGGTGATTTTAAGCCTGCAACTTGGATTTGCGGTAATCCCGCTCATACACTTTGTAAGTGATAAAAGGAAGATGGGTGTTTTCCGGATAGGAGTACTTACCCGGTTTTTTGCCTGGACTATCGCAGTGCTCCTGCTTTATCTGAACCTGAAACTGGTAATGGAAGAAGGACAACATTTCTTTGATATTCCCGGATACTTATCCTGGAAAATATTATTTATTGTCATTTTGCTTGGCGCTGTCATTCTGCTAATTTATATTTTAATTCATCCCTGGACGAGTAAAACAGTTGAAAAAGATATTACACTCCATGGCAAGAGTCATACCATTACAAATCTGGAAATTCCGAAGTTCAGAAAAATAGCGGTCGCTTTAGATTTTAGTCCGAAGGACGAAAAGCTTTTAGCTTTCGCGATCGGACAGGGAGGCACAGAAAGTAGCTACATATTGATCCATGTGGTGGAAAGTGCTTCAGCCCGTATGCTGGGAAAACAGAGTGATGACCTGGAAACGAGAACTGACCAGGAGCGTTTAAATAATTACCAGGCATCGCTGGAAAAAAATGACTGCAAATCGGTTACACGTCTCGGTTATATTCACCGGACCAAGGAAATCGTACGTATTGTAAAAGAAGAAGGAGCTGAAATGCTGGTTATTGGTTCCCATGGACATACAGGGCTAAAAGATTTTATTTACGGGGAAACCGTCAATACCGTCAGACATGAACTTAAGATACCTGTACTGATCGTGAATTTATGATGGCTTTTTCATGAGATGCTTCAACCGACTGAAAGTTTCCGGTTTCATGTTCAGGTATGAAGCCAGGTATTTTTGGGGAACCCTTTGCAGGAGATAACCATTATTCCGGATGAAGTTAATAAAACGCTCCTGAGAAGACAGCCGGACCCGGTTATATTCGAAACTTTCTTTCTTGAGATATTCCTGCGTGGCAATCAGACGACCCAGCCTCTCCATCTTCGGGCTGAATTCATATAGTTTTTCCACGTTTTCATGCGTTATGGATACGACAACCATGTCTTCTACTGCCTCAACAGAAAAATTGGAAGGCTCTCCTGACATAAAGGAATCATAACAGCAGATGATTTCATTTTCCCTGGAAAACTGCATAACCATTTCTTCATTTTTCCTGATAAAAAATTTTCTTGCAAGACCCTGCAGAATAAAATTCAAATATTTTTCAACCTCCCCTTCTTCAATCAACTTTTGTTTTTTTTCAAAACTTCGCAATTCAAACATGCCCGAAAGAAATTTAAATTCCTGTTCGTTCAGTGATACATAATTTGATAGGTAAGATTTTACGATATCAATTAAATCCATAGAATGGAGTTTGGCGACTCAAGGTACCAAGTTGTTGGAGACGTGACAAATTTTTTAAGCCGGATAAGTGTCGGAACGTCATCCGTCATTGGGGAGGTTAAGAGTAAATAACCTATAAAATTTATTGTTATTTGCTCATTCGCACATTTGCACATTTGCACATTTTCTTTAAGTTTAATGCTTCGGGTTTTCCGCTTCAGATGCTTTGTGAATTGCTTCATTTCATGTAGGTTTGCTGACTTTTCTTTAAAGATTATTTTTATGGCTAACAAAATTAAAGTTGTCAATCCCGTTGTTGAACTGGATGGAGATGAAATGACCAGGATTATCTGGAAGTTTATCAAAGACAAGCTGATACTTCCTTATCTTGAACTGGACATAAAATATTATGACCTTGGCATTGAGTCAAGAGATCAGACGAACGACCAGGTTACAGTTGATGCGGCCAATGCCATTAAGCAGATCGGCGTTGGTATTAAATGTGCTACAATTACTCCCGACGAAGCACGTGTAGAAGAATTTCACCTAAAGCAAATGTGGAAAAGTCCGAATGGAACCATTCGAAATATATTGGATGGCACCGTATTCAGGGAACCAATCGTAATCAAAAATATTCCCAGGCTGGTTACAAACTGGACGGCACCCATCATTGTGGGAAGACACGCATTCGGCGACCAATACCGCGCTACGGATACAGTTATCAAAGGGAAAGGGAAATTAACAATGACTTTTACACCCGCTGACGGAAGTAAGCCACAGGTATTTGATGTTTATGATTTCAAAGGTGATGGTGTGGCCCTCTCTATGTATAACACAGATGAAAGCATCAGCGGATTTGCCAGGAGCTGTTTTAATATGGCTTTGAGTAAAAAATGGCCGCTCTACCTTTCTACAAAGAATACCATTCTCAAAAAATATGACGGGCGTTTCAAAGATATTTTTGAAGACATCTTTCAGCGGGAATTCAAACAAAAATTTAAGGATGTGAATATAACTTACGAACACAGGCTTATTGATGATATGGTTGCCAGTGCATTAAAATGGAACGGTAATTTCGTCTGGGCCTGTAAGAATTATGACGGTGATGTGCAGAGTGATACAGTTGCTCAGGGTTTTGGCTCTCTGGGCCTGATGACTTCAGTATTGATAACACCAGATGGAAAGATTATGGAAGCGGAAGCTGCCCACGGAACCGTTACAAGGCACTACCGCGATCACCAAGCTGGCAAACCCACTTCAACAAACCCTATTGCATCCATTTTTGCCTGGACTCGGGGGCTCGCCTTCCGGGGTAAATTAGACGGGAATCAGGAACTTATCCGTTTTTGCGAAAACCTGGAACAGGTATGCATTGAAACCGTTGAAAGCGGAAAGATGACAAAAGACTTGGCAGTTTGCCTGCATGGTAACAAAGTAACCGCCGGAAAGGATTATCTGAATACAGAGGATTTTTTGGATGCAATCGACCAGAACCTTAAACGGAAAATCGGGTAAAGAAAAAGCCACCTCTTTTTGCCGTGCCGTTGGCCGGTATGACAAAAAGAGATGGCCTTCCTCTAACGGTTGCTTACCTAAGAAGATAATTATTTCTTCACTGAATCAACTTTAGCCTTCAAGCTGTCTTTTGCGGCAGATGCAGCAGAATCAATTACAGTTTTAGCAGAATCAGCAACAGAAGATACACTGTCTTTAGCTACGGTTGCAGTAGAATCCACCTTTGCTTCTGAACTTGCAGAACCGTTACAGGCTGCAAAAGCGCCGATTGCAAAAATGACCAAAAGTTTTTTCATTGTTATTTGTTTGTGTGTGAATGATTTAATGTTAATACATGGATTGGAAAAAAGTAACCTCCAGGTCTTCTAAAACCCTGAATAATTTTTTAAGTATTGCATAATATATTGATTATAAGCTTTTTAATAAGCAAATTATATTGAAAAGGGGGTCTTTTTTATCTTGAAAAGTCAATTGTGAAGGTTTTTTCCACTTTTCCAATTTCATTTGGGTTACGATTCTTTACTTTCAGTATTAAATATTGAACTGCGTGACGACGGACAGTACTGAGCAAGAGCTATTGAGGGGTTTGGCCGCAAACGACCGAAAAGCCATTGAAACCATTTACAGGACTTATTATAGCATGGTTCAGACACTGGTCATCAATAATAGTGGAACATCCGACGACGCGCGAGATATTTTTCAGGAAGCTATCATCGTTTTATACGAAAAGGCCAAGTCAGGGAGTTTTGAACTACATGCGCAGCTGAAAACTTATATATATGCGGTGTGCCGGCGCCTGTGGTTGAAAAAACTGGCTGTTTATAAGCGCTTCTCCGGAGACCTGGCAAATGCTCGGGAAACGATCGCAACTGAAGATGATCTTGAGATATTCGAACACAGAACGAAGGATTTTGAAATGATGGAAGAAGCCCTGCAAAATCTGGGGGAACCATGCAAGGAATTACTGGAAAGTTATTATATCCGAAAAAAAAACATGTCGGAAATTGCGAAAGAATTTGGTTATACGAATGCAGAAAATGCGAAGAATCAAAAATACAAATGCCTGATGCGCTTGAAAAAAATATTCTTCGGTCACTACAATAACAATAACAATTCATAAAAAGAAATGGACGAGCGTTTGATTTTGGAATCGATTGAAAGATATATCCGCGGAGAAATGCTTCCGGAAGAAAGAAAGTTTTTTGAAGATCTCAGAAAATCAAATCCGGGAATCGATCAATTAGTCGTAGAGCATACTGTATTTCTTCATATGATGGAAAAATTTGGTGACCGGAAAAATATAAAATCCACCTTGCAGGATGTGCATAATGAACTTTTTGAAACAGGCCAGATCAAACAATCCAAGGAAACCAAAGTGCGGCGTCTCTGGCTGAAGTACCGAAAAACAGTTGCTGTGGCAGCTTCCATTGCGGCCATTACTGCCCTTGCCATCAGTGGCATCACATCCTACTACGCACCGAGAACGCCAATCAATCAGTTGCAGGCATTGAACAGGCAATATTCAGAATTAGCAAGGGGTCAGAAGTCAATCAACGAACGGTTGAATAATAAATTACCGTTAAAAGGACCTGTACCCGTTGAAACTGAAATTAAAGGGGGTACCGGATTTATGATCGATCCGAAAGGATATATCGTTACGAATGCGCATGTAATCGGCAATTCAACAATTGTGATTGTTCAGAATAATAAGGGACAGGAATTTAGTACGAGAATTGTGTATATCAATGCCGCGGCCGACCTGGCATTTTTGAAAATAGTAGATAGTAGTTTTAAAGCCCCTGCTGTTTTACCTTATGCGATTAACAAGGGTAATATTGAACTGGGAGAGGCTATTTTTACACTTGGTTATCCAAGAGACGAAATTGTTTATGGAGAAGGTTACCTGAGTGCCAAAACGGGTTATCGGGGTGATTCCCTCACCTGCCAGATTGCTGTTGCAGCCAATCCAGGAAATAGCGGAGGCCCTGTTCTGGATAAGAACGGGGAAGTTATTGGGGTGTTGAGCAATCGCCAGGAACATGTTCAGGGAGCAGTTTTTGCGATCCGTTCGAAAAACATATTTATCGCTCTTGATGATATGAAAAAAGATTCCAGTCTAAATTCCAAAATAGATTCCAGCTTAACTTCCATCCATCTGCCCCAAACTTCCACAGTAAAAAACCTGGATCGTGTGCAGCAAATCAAAAAAATACAGGAGTTTATTTACCTGGTAAAAAGCTATTAGGACAGTACAGTTAAGAGTATGGGAATATGGAAGGTAAGTCTTAGATGCACTCCGATACTCTTAAACTCTCATACTCTCATACTCTTATACTAATATAGTTTCCCCGGATAAGTTCCCGAAGCTACAAGACTATTTATACTTTCCTGGACGGACGGAGCGTCCTCTTTATAGGTAACTCCGAACCAACTCGCTGCCGTAGGAATGATTTTTATTTGTCCCTTCCCTTCGTGAATAAAGCGGTCCCCAATAATTGGAATAAAAAATTCCGATTTTAGCTCCTGTCCGTTCTTTGCAAGAAATTCTTTAAAAATTTTTTCTATAAATGGAAATACTGCAGGATCGAAACACCAGAAATTCATTGAAACTTTTGAGGTGTCGGGAACTTGAAATGTTTTTCCTCCTTCTTCATATGTAATTTTCCCATCATCATTCCGGAAAATCTTCGTTCTTTCATGGATGGAGACCAGGTTGTTATTCTTATCCACTTCGCAAACTCCCCGGCTCACAGACCCGTTTTCAGAAAGTGTTTTAGAGAGATCATAACCTATAATACAATAGGTTGAAGGATTGCAGGTATTTGTTAGAAACACAAAGGCTTTTTCAAATGCATCTCTTCCATAGAAATCATCTGCATTTATTACAGCGAACGGATCCTGTACGGCAGATTTCGCGCTAAGCACCGCATGGGCAGTTCCCCAGGGTTTGGACCTGTCAGGTGGTGGCACAAATCCATCCAGGAACGATCCCATTTCCTGGTAAACATAGGCGGTTTCCACTTTTTTGCCCCATTTTGGTTCAAATATATTCTTGAAGTCCTCGGCAAAATCTTTCCGGATGATGAATACGATTTTTTTAAATCCGCATTGAATCGCATCATAAATGGAATAATCCATAATCGTTTCTCCCGAAGGCCCAAATGATTGTATCTGTTTCATACTCCCATAGCGCGATGCCATACCTGCTGCAAGGATCAATAAGGTTGGTTTCATTCCCGTAATTTTAATGCGAGGCGAAATTAAATAATAAACACAAAAAGAGAATAAGATTTATAGTGACCGATTTAACACCCGATTTAAATAATATCAGTCTGGAAAGATGGGATCATGCCGTCTTCCGTCAAAATGATTTACATGTTGATGTTTTGAGGCTGGATAAAATCCATCCTGAAATTTCAGGCAATAAATGGTTTAAATTAAAATACTACCTCGAGAACGCAAAAAAGGAAAAAAAGAGTCTACTTATCAGTTTTGGCGGAGCTTATTCAAATCACCTCTTGGCGCTGGCAGCAGCTGCCAGATTAAATGGTTTTTCCTCAGCTGGCTATATCAGGGGTGAGGGACCCGACAGGCTCTCACACACCTTACAGTTGGCAAAGGAATATGGCATGGAACTTAGGTTTCTGTCACGTTCCGAATATGATCTGAAAAAAAAATCAATTCTTTTGGGCAATTGGGAAGAAAACGACCAGAATTCTTTCTTAATTCCTGAAGGTGGTGCAGGAATAGAAGGAATCCGAGGTTCTGAAGAAATTTTATTCCTTTTACCTCTGCGTAGTTTTTCCCACATCTGCACAGCGGTTGGCACAGGAACCACGATGGCAGGATTAATGAACAGCGCGGGACCGGGTCAGAAAGTTATCGGTATTTCTGTATTGAAAGGCACAAGAAATTTAGAGCCTATCGATATTTCATGGATTAGAACTGGAGTCAATCCTGCAAAAATTCAAATGGTCCACGAATATCATTTTGGAGGTTATGCGAAGTATACCCCTTCTTTGATTGATTTTATGAACCAAACATTTGCAGAATCCGGCATTCCTACAGATTTTGTATATACCGGAAAATTGTTTTTTTCCGTTATAAGGCTGGCGGTTATGCAATTATTTCCGCCGAGTAGCCGGGTACTCGTTTTACATACCGGTGGTCTTCAGGGAAACCTTTCTTTAACGCCGGGCCTGCTTGGTTATTAAACGGTCGAAAAGAGTGCTTCCCTTATCTTTGCCGGGACCCAGATTAAAGATAAGTTCGTGCCATGCGTCTGTTTTTCACGGTGTTCTTAATTTCCATTTTCAACCTGCCCTATGCAAAAGCACAGGATATCCTTCCTGGTTTTACGGCTTCCCTGAAATCCAATGGGAAAATCCTTATCAGCTGGAGAAACGCATACCCCGCTATTAACCAAATCAGCATTCAAAGGTCAACCGACAGCCTTAGAAATTTTACCACTCTGATTACAGTACCGGACCCACGGATACCGGAAAACGGATTTGTGGACGGCAAACCCGGCAATTCAAAAATGTACTATAGGATCTTTATTTTATTCCCCAATAGTAAATACATGTTTACTAAGTCCAGGAGAGCGGTTTTAGAACGGGCAGAACCTTCTGCTGCGAGCGTAAAAGGATTGCCGAAGGATAAACAAAAAGGACCTTCCGGACGACCAGAACAAAAACAACCTGTCATATCACCGGCGAAAAACCAGTCTGCTGTTTCCAAAACAGAAGTGCCGGTAATAAAAACTGAAACATCCGCAACCATTCCAAAAACGGAACTTCCGGTTCCCATAGTGAAAACAGAAGAAGAGGAGGAGAAATACCTGATTCTTCCGAAAATTGATAATTCGAGGATTTATTATATGATGGATAATACAAGCATGAAAAAGCCATCTGTATCAACCCCGGGTAAAATTAAATCACCTACGATCGAGGTCCAGAAAATATTATTTGTTAAAAAACGGGATTCAATAATTATGCAACTGGCGGGAAACCAGGTCAGGCGCTTTAGTGACTCCTTAGTAAAACAAACCAAGGACACATTATATTTTGTAAATGCCGATACCCTTCAGATTAAGCCATTTATTGAAGTATATAAAGAACCAAAAGAAATTTACAAGATTTCTCCATTTGTTTTTACAGGCAAAGACGGTAATATTTCGATCGCATTGCCTGACTTCAAAACTAAAAAATATTTCGTCACCTTTTTTGAAACGGATAGTACACGCATTATGGAAGTGAAAGATATCAAGGATCCCGTTCTCATAATAGATAAAACGAATTTCGGGCATGCGGGATGGTTCCGTTTCGAATTATATGAAGATGGCATACTCAAAGAGAAAAACAAGTTACTTATTCCTCGGGAATAAACTTCAGGAAGTCCTTATACCATTGCTTCTTCCATTACTTTCAATTCGGCTTCGAAAACTTCTTCAAAATGGAATTTTATTTTTTCTTTGACCTCAGCGAGATCGATATGGTATCCGAGTTCGCGGGCAAGTGAAGTAACCTGTTTATTTTTAATGCCGCAGGGAATAATGCCATCAAAATACTGAAGATCAGTATTTACATTAAATGCAAATCCGTGCATGGTGATCCAGCGACTGCATCGAACGCCGAATGCAGCAATTTTCCTTTCCTTTCCCACCACACCTGGTTCCAGCCATACCCCGGTTTCACCACTCGATCTTTCACCTTTAATTCCATAATCAGCTAAAGTACGTATGATTATTTCTTCCAGGTTACGTAGATATTTTCCGATATCGGTGCCAAATTTTTCGAGATCAAGGATGGGATACCCCACAATCTGTTCGGGCCCATGAAAAGTGATATCACCTCCGCGGTTTGTTTTTATAAATAAAATCCCGCGCTCCTGCAATTCATTTTCATCCAGCAGTACATTTTCCTCATGGCCTGTTTTCCCAAGGGTGTACACCGGCGGGTGTTCAACAAAAAGGAGATAATTCGTAGTGTTTTTTCTTAGCTTATCTTTTGCCGCATGATAACGGGTTTTAATTTCCACGTTCTGTTTTAAAAGATTTTCCTGATAATCCCAGGCCTCCGTATATCCCATCACGCCTAAATCTCTGAAAAATACCCTCTGCTTTTGCATCCTGCAAAATTACGTTTTAAAGCTCAAAGCTTAAAGTCTGAAGCCCAATACAATGCGTAAAGTTGATGATTGACAATGATCTCACAGGGCTTAAGCCATAAGCTTTGATCTTAAGAACGTATTTTTGCCCTAATGCTCAAGAAATCAATAGGATCTGAAGAAAAGGTTTCCGATGTTGGAAATGCTCCAAAGCAGGGACTGTCAGCAGCTGAATCAGAGGCGCTACTGAACGAGGATGATTTATCCGAATTTTCAGAGGTTTTATATGAACGCATGAACCTGATCGTAAGCGGCGGACAGGAATCCATGCGTCTGGATAAATTTCTGACCGCGCGTATTGAAAATATTTCTCGCAACAAAGTTCAGCAGGCCATCGACGGAGGCAGGGTGCTAGTGAACAATAAAACTGCTTCGGCGAATTATAAAATCAGGCCGGGAGATAATATCGTTTGTTTTTCTGATAAAGAAAAAGTGGGCGAAAATATTATCCCTGAGAAAATGCCCTTGAATATTTTTTATGAAGACGACGAAGTGCTGATTATAAATAAACCGCCCGGACTCGTTGTTCATCCCGCTTCAGGAAATTATTCCGGTACTTTAATAAATGGTGTTGCATATTACCTTCAGGAAGAAAATAATACAATCTCGGAAGAAATCTTACCTCGTTTTGGGTTGGTACACCGGATCGATAAAAACACCAGCGGATTGCTGGTTCTTGCTAAAACGAGTCGCGCTGTTGCAAGCCTTGCAAAACAATTCTTCGATCATTCAATCAAACGGGAATACCAGGCACTCGTGTGGGGAGATTTGAAAGAAGACAAAGGTACAATTATCGCACACGTAGGACGTAACCAACGACACCGGAAGTTATTCGATGCATTCCCGGAAGGCGACTACGGCAAAGAAGCGATCACACATTATGAAGTATTGGAACGCTTTGGTTATGTGACACTCGTGAAATGCATACTGGAAACCGGTCGCACACACCAGATCAGGGTGCATATGAAATATATCGGTCACCCCCTGTTTAATGATGAAACCTATGGAGGTGATAAGATTTTAAAAGGCACCATTTTCAATAAATACAAGCAGTTCGTCGAGAATTGTTTTGAAATCTGTAAACGCCAGGCGCTGCACGCCAAAGTGCTTGGATTTATTCACCCCGCAACGAAACAAGAAATGTTATTTAACAGTGAATTACCGGAAGATATGAAAGCGGTTATCGAAAAGTGGCGTTCTTACTCTCAACGGGGAACGCAGAATACTTAAAACAAAAGACTTTTCGTTGGTCATTGACAGTTGCAGCTCTAAATTTATTTCCCGATAGCATTTGGTATTAAGTGCTGAACTTTCAGCTCATGAAACTCATCTTATAATCCACACTGATTTTCCCCTTGGATATATCGTCGAGCTTCCCTTTTAAAAGTTTTCGTTTGAGTGGTTTGAGATAGTCGATGAACAATTTTCCTTCAATGTGATCATATTCATGCAGGATCACACGGGCTGTCAGGCCATTGAAAGTCTTAATGTGATGCTGAAATTGCTGATCGTAATATTCAAGTTCAACCTCTTCATTGCGTAAAACTTCTTCCCTTATCTTGGGAATACTCAAACAGCCTTCAGTATAAGGCCAGGGCTCCCCGTTTAGTTTTATAATCTTTGCATTAATAAAAACTTCTTTCAAACCAGGTTCGTCTGGATATTTCCCATGTTCTTCATCTTCCAGGTTCGTGAAAATCTGTGTACTATCAATGACAAATAATCGAATGGGTTTATTTATCTGAGGCGCAGCCAGTCCCACCCCACTGCTTTCATACATGGTTTCCCACATATCTTCTACCAGTTTTTCAAGACCGGGATAATTTGGTTTAATTTCCGCTCCTTTGGTCCGTAAAACCTGTGCCCCATATGCGACAATCGGAAGTATCATTTTGCAAATTTACATTTTTTAAGCTGAACGCTTAAAGCGGAAAGCTTAAAGCCTTAATAATTTTACTTAATAAATTTATTTATTAGTTGTCTGGTTTACATTTCACTACGCCAACATCTCACATGCTCCGGCTTTAAGCTTTTCGCATTAAGCTTTCGGCTTCAAAAGGTATTCCTGAAGCATCATGGCCGCTGCTACCTGGTCTACGATAGCCTTTTCCCGCCGACGGATTTTCTTCATCCCCATCTCCGTCATAGCCCTGGAAGCCATGACCGAACTATATCTTTCATCCACCGTTTTAACAGGAATTTCCGGAAATTTTCTTTGAATGATAGCAATTATTCTTTGCACATCGGTCGTCAGATCGTTCGGACTGTCGTCCAGGTTCCGGGGATCACCGATCAGAATCAATTCAACCTTTTCTTTTTTGAAATATTCCTCCAGGAATGTGAAAATCTTCGCAGATTCAATGGTTGTAAGCGCGGAAGCGATTATTTGTAAAGGATCTGTGACAGCGATACCGGTTCTTTTCAAGCCATAGTCAATTGCAATTATTCTCGCCATGGCTCAGGCATGTTTATGAGTGATAAATATATCAGCAATAACAAAAAGCGCAAAGATCACACTGGCGATTCCATTGGCTGTCATGAATGCCAGGTTGACCCTGCTCAGGTCATTTGGTTTTACAATCAGGTGTTGGTAAATCAACATACCGGCAAACAAAAGCATCCCTATCCAGTACCAGGCGCCAAATCCGCCGGCAAATCCAGCTCCGATCACGAAGGCTGTACTTATTACGTGGAGCAAGCTGGAAATCCACAAGGCATTTTTTTTGCCAACAGCTGCTGGAATGGAAAACAGGTTTTCTGATTTATCGAAATCGACATCCTGCATTGCATAAATAATATCAAAGCCGCTAACCCAACAAATAACCGCACCCGAAAATAGAAGGGGAAGTAATTCAAAACGACCGGTTACGGCAAGGAAAGCACCAATGGGTGCCAGTGATAGTCCGACGCCCAGAACCAGATGACAGAGTGGTGTAAAACGTTTTGTATAGCTATAAAATAAGATAACAAACAAAGCAACGGGTGAGAGATAAAAGCAAAGCGGGTTGATGAACCAGCAGGTTATCATAAAAATAATGCAACAAATAATTACAAAACGAAGTGCATTGCCTGGTGCAATGATACCACGAGGAATTTCCCGGATTGCGGTTCTCGGATTTCTGGCATCGAAATGCCTGTCAAGATATCGGTTAAAGGCCATCGCAGCACTCCTTGCCGATACCATACAAATTATGACCAGCACAAATCGAATGATTAGGACCCAGGTTACCGGTTCGTTTCTTTCATGAATGAGTTTCGTACCAAAAATGCCCAGAAAAAAACCAATCATTGCAAATGGCAAAG
>Ga0209849_1000043_pt1 | contig 15143 bp, 10 predicted proteins | sample OrgsoiDNA2013048_FD_185798 | JGI IMG/M metagenome (GOLD analysis project Ga0209849, IMG submission 185798) | Permafrost soil microbial communities from the Arctic, to analyse light accelerated degradation of dissolved organic matter (DOM) -... | ecosystem: Environmental > Terrestrial > Soil >... | reverse complement strand
CGCCCAGCCAGCGGAAAATGTAATCCATGATGGATTTCGCATACGGAATCTGCTGGTTGCCGGTCCAACCGCTGGGCTCAAAGCGCACGTGCGCGAACTTGTCCACCAGGAACTTGATGGGCACGCCGTACTGCAGGTTGAAGCTGACGGCCGTGGCGAACGCATCCATCAGGCCGGAGATGGTGGAACCCTCCTTGGCCATGGTGATGAAAATCTCGCCGGGTGCGCCATCGTCGTACATGCCCACCGTGATGTAGCCCTCATGGCCGCCGATCGAAAACTTGTGCGTGATGGAGCGGCGCTCATCCGGCAGCTTGCGGCGCACCGGTCGGTAGACCACCTTCTCAATAGTGGCGCCGACGCTCGCCCCGGCGGTCGCCCCGGACGGAGCCAGCGTCCCGGCTTTCTTCTCGCCCTTGCCCGATCCGGAACTGAGCGGCTGCACTTTCTTCGAATTGTCGCGGTAGATGGCCACCGACTTCAGCCCCAGCTTCCAGCTCTCGGAGTAAGCCGTCATGATGTCTTCCACGCTGCACTCTTCGGGCATGTTGATGGTCTTCGAAATCGCGCCCGAAATGAACGGCTGCACCGCCGCCATCATTCTCACGTGCCCCATGTAATGGATGGAGCGCACGCCGTTCTGCGGCCGGAAACTGCAATCGAACACGGCCAGGTGCTCCGGCTTCAAATGCGGCGCGCCTTCAATCGTGCCCGTGGAATCGATATGGCTGACGATCTGCTCCGCCTGGCCCGACGAATAGCCCAGCTTGATCAGCGCCGCCGGCACCGTGTTGTTGACGATTTTGATCACGCCGCCGCCCACCAGTTTCTTGTACTTGATCAGCGCCAGGTCGGGCTCAATGCCGGTGGTGTCGCAATCCATCATGAACCCGATGGTTCCGGTGGGAGCGATCACGGTGACCTGCGCGTTGCGGTAACCGCTGCGCCGGCCGGATTCATAAGCGTCGTCCCAGCACTGCTGCGCGCCCTGTGACAGCGCCGCGGGAATGTGCTGGCGGTTGATGCGCGCCACCGAATCGCGATGCATGCGGATCACTTCCAGGAACGGCTGTTCGTTCTCCGGATACCCGGCGAAAGCGCCCACGGCTTCGGCCACGCGTGAGCTGGTAAGGTAAGCCTGCCCGCACATTACCGCGGTAATGGCCCCGGCAAAATCGCGGCCCTGGTCGCTGTCGTACGGCACCCCCATCGACATCAGCAGCGCGCCCAGGTTGGCAAAGCCAAGGCCCAGCGGCCGGAAGTTATGCGAGTTCTCGCCGATCCGCTGAGTCGGATAGCTGGCGTTGTCCACGATGATTTCCTGCGCCAGGATCATGGTGTCCACGGCGTGGCGGAATGCCTCCACGTCGAACTGCCCGTCCGGCCCCACATACTTCATCAGGTTCAGCGAGGACAGGTTGCAGGCCGAATCGTCCAGGAACATATACTCCGAGCACGGGTTCGACGCATTGATCCGCGCCGTGTTCTTGCACGGGTGCCAGCGGTTGACGGTGGTATCGAACTGCATGCCGGGGTCGCCGCACTGGTGCGTGGCTTCGGCAATCTGCTTCATCAGGTCGCGCGCTTTGTAGCGGTCCTTCGGCTGGCCGGTGAAGACCGCCCTGGTCCACCAGTCGTCATCGCGCAGCGCGGCCTCCATGAAATCGTCGGTGGCGCGCACGGAGTTGTTGGCGTTCTGGAAGAAGACGGAGCTGTACGCATCGCCATCGAGCGAAGAATCGTAACCGGCTTCCACCAGCGTGTAGGCCTTCTTCTCCTCCTTGGCCTTGCACCAGATGAACTTTTCCACGTCCGGGTGGTCCGCGTTCAGGATCACCATCTTGGCTGCGCGGCGCGTCTTGCCACCGGACTTGATCACGCCCGCGAAGGCGTCAAAGCCCTTCATAAATGAGAGCGGTCCGGAGGCCCTTCCGCCGCCCGAAAGCACTGCGTCTTCTTCGCGCAGCGTTGAAAGGTTGGTGCCGGTGCCCGAGCCCCACTTAAAGAGCATGCCTTCCGTCTTGGCCAGGTCCAGAATGGATTCGAGCGAATCCTTCACGCTGACGATGAAGCAGGCCGAGCACTGCGGCCGCATCACGCCGCTTTCGAGCTTGCTGACGCGGTCCGCCTTTTCGTCGTAGATCCAGCCGTACCCGCGGGTCTCCTTGACCCCCACGTTGAACCAGACCGGCGAGTTGAAACACGCCTTCTGCGTAAGCATCAGGTGGGCCAGCTCGCAGCGGAAATTTTCGCCGTCTGCAGCGGACTTGAAATAGCCGTCCTGGGCGCCCCATTCGGCGATCGTGTCCACTACCCGCTGCACCAGTTGTGCCACCGAGGTCTCGCGTTCCGGAGACCCGAGCTTGCCGTAAAAGTACTTGCTGGCGACGATGTTCGTGGCTGTCTGCGACCAATCCACCGGCACTTCCACGTCACGCTGCTCGAAAATGACAGAGCCTTTGTCATTGCCGATCGAGGCCGTGCGCGTCTCCCACTGGACCTCGTCATACGGAGTCTTGCCGGCTTCGAGCCTGGCCGTAAAGTGTCGCGGGAATGCGATTCCCGTCCTGGTTTTTTTGGTTGATTTAGCTTTCAATAATTCCATTTTCGCACTCAAATCGACAGAAATTTGCCCCATCGCCGTTTTCTCCTTCGGGAACCCTACTGACTGCTGCCTCCGTAATGGTGCCCCAATATATGGTGTGGCGTCAAGAAGTTTATCTATATGCAGTGTGTTGGAGTTACGAAAAGTGCGTCCTAAACATTACAGAAATGTTACCGCGATCATGGTGGCACCACTTCAAAGTGGCACCACTTCAAGGTGGCAGCGCTACCCTTCCAGACCCATCTGCGTCAGCCGGTACCGCAACGCATTCCGCGTCAGCCCCAGCATGCGCGCCGCCTGGCTCTTGTTGCCGTCGGCGCGCCGCAGCGCTTCGCGGATGATGTCCTGCTCGTACTGGTCCAGGCTTAGCCCCTCCGGCAGAAAGTTCGCCTCGTTTTGCGGACGCGGGCGCGGCGCGCTCTCAAGCTTAATATCGGCGGCGTCCAGTTGCGTGCCGGTGGCCATCACCAGGCTGCGCTCAATCACGTTCTCCAGTTCGCGCACGTTGCCCGGCCAGTGGTAGCCGATCAGTTTCTCCATGGCCGCGTCCGTGATGGCCTCCACGTGGCGCCCCGCATCCGGCGCCAGCTTCTTCAGAAAATGGTTGGCCAGAAACGGAATGTCCTGCTTGCGCTCGCGCAGGGGTGGAATGTTGATCGGCACCACGTTCAGCCGGTAATACAGATCCTCGCGGAACGTGCCCTGCTCGAGCGCGGCGCGCAGGTCCTGGTTGGTGGCCGCAATCACCCGCACGTCGATGTGCCGCGTCACGTTGCTTCCCAGCCGTTCGAATTCGCGCTCCTGCAGCACGCGCAGCAGCTTCACCTGAATCGGCCCCGGCACGTCGCCGATTTCATCCAGGAACACCGTGCCCGTATCGGCCTGCTCGAACTTGCCCGGCTTGGTCGTGTTGGCGCCCGTGAAAGCGCCTTTCTCATAGCCGAACAATTCGCTCTCCATCAGGTTTTCGGGGATGGCGGTGCAGTTGATCTTCACCAGCGGCCGGTCGCGGCGCGGCGAGTGGAAGTGAATGGCGCGCGCAATCAGGTCCTTGCCCACGCCGCTCTCGCCGGCCAGCAGCACGGTGGCGCGCGTAGGCCCCACGCGCTCGATGATCGCGAAAATCTCCTGCATGTTGGCGCTGCGTCCGATGATGTTGTCGAACTCGTAACGCCGCCCCAACTCCTCTTTTAGCTGGCGGTTTTCATCGCGCAGCGCCCGAACTTCCAGCGCCTTGTTGACCACCTGCATCAGATGATCGAGCGAAAACGGCTTCAGCAGGAAATCGGTGGCCCCGGCCTTCATGGATTCCACGGCCGTTTCGATGCTGCCGAAGGCCGTCATCACCACCACCGGCACCAGCGAATTCTGCCGCCGGATCAGCGCCAGAAACTGCAGCCCATCCATGCCCGGCAGCCTCAGGTCGGTCAGCACCATGTCGGCGCGGTCCACGATCTTGAGGCCGTCTTCAGCCGTGCCGGCCTTGTCCACTTCGAACCCCGCCGACACCAGTTGCAGCTCAATCACGCGGCGAAGCTTCTCTTCGTCTTCCACCACCAATATGCGTTTTTTCATGAGGAAGCTTGGGATGGCGGGCGATCCATGGGCAGAATCACGCAGAAAATGCTGCCCTTCCCCGGCTCGCTCTCCACTGCTATCTTACCGCCGTGTTCGTCCACGATTTTGGCGACGATCGCCAGGCCCAGCCCCACGCCCGTAGGCTTGGTGGTAAAGAACGGGTTGAAAATACTGTCGCGCTGTTTGGGGTCGATCCCCACTCCGCGGTCGATCACCGCGATCTCAACCTTGCCGCCCGCCGCCCGCGTCTTCACCGTCACCGCCCCGCCCGCCGCCGTGGCCTGCGCGGCATTGAGCACCAGGTTGTAGAAGACCCGCTCCATCAGTTCGGCGTCCAAAGGAAACGGCGGAATCTCCGGCGCATAGTTCTTGTAGATGGCGATCTTGGGGGCTTCCCTCTGAGCCTCTGTGATCGCACGGTCCAGCACCTGCGCCAGGTCTGCCTGTTCCAGGCGCACTTCGAGCGGCCGGGCGAACTGCAGGAAGCGCGTGACCAAGGAATTGGTGCGGTCCACTTCCGTGGAAATGAAACCGGCCATCTCGCGCGCCACATCGTTCTCCGCGCTCACTTGCGCGCTCAGCATCTCAGCCGACGCCCTGATCGTGCCCAGCGGATTGCGCAGTTCGTGCGCCAGCCCCGCCGAAAGCTGGCCCAGCGCCGCCAGACGGTCCGACCGCCGCACGGCCTCCTCCGCCTGCTGGATATGCACGTTAGCCTCCGCCAGTTGCTCCGCCGCGCGCCGGTGCTTCTCCGATTGCACGCGCAAGTCTTCAGCCAGCATATTGGTCAGGGTTCCCGCCATCGCCAGAAAAACCACCCGCGCCACCAGCTCGCCGATGTCCTGCCCTTCAACCGTCATCTGCTTCCAATTGACATACAACAGGAACGAGAGATAGCTGCCGCTGGCGACGATCGTCGAGAACACCAGCGTTCCCGCAAATCCGAAAGTTGCCGCCGCCGTGACCACCGGCAGCAGCAGCACGGGCCAGAAGTGGCTCTCAATGGAACCGGTGTAGCCGATTACCAGGTATCCCAGGACCAGTTTTAAAGCAATCCAGGCGATGCGGCCCCGCGTGGAACCGAGCGCCGGAATCTTCGGTTCCAGCACCTGTACGATTCCGAGCGCAGCCAGCGGGACCATGGCGTAAGAGTCGACAAACTCGCTGGTAGCGGCCAGTACGGCGAACAGCAGGACCCAGACGATATCCTGCGCCCTGATCAGCCGCAACAGCCGCCCCATGATCCCGTCTTGTCTGTCTTCTCGCATACGGTGGCAGAGCCTTTCGAAGACCTAGCAGTAGTGTATTACGGCGTGTGGCACTCGATACGGGGCCGCAAACACCTTGGCGCTCTGCGTGCTCTTCCAAGCGCATGCAGTGGACACCAGGCGGCGATAGTTCCGATATCGAAGACCGGCGCGGCGAAGGCGGCGGCGGCGGGGGCGGATTCAACGGCATGCATCTCGGCATCGGCGGCACGCTGGTGCTGATTGTGCTGAGCGTGGTATTCCGAACCAACCTCTTTTCCGTGCTGGGCGGCGGCGGGACACCCGCTCCCACGGCCGCCGTTAGGCCTTTATCGAACCCGGATGCCGATCCCACGGAGCAGCGCGAGGTTCAATTCGTCACCTTCGTGCTTAACGACGTGCAGCACACCTGGGGGCAACTGCTTCCTCAGGCAGGCACGTCGTACCGGCACACCAAGCTTGTGCTGTTCCGCGACCTCACACAATCCGGGTGCGGCACTGCGCAGACCGCAACTGGACCGTTTTATTGCCCCGAGGATGAGAAGGTCTACATAGACCTCGGATTTTTTCAGGAACTGCGCGACCGGTTCGGAGCTCCGGGCGAATTCGCGCAGGCCTATGTGCTGGCGCACGAAGTAGGTCACCACGTGCAGAAACTGCTCGGCATCGAGGGCAAAGTGCGCCGGCTCTCGCTCGGCGATCGGGCGAAGGCGAATCCGCTTTCGGTCCGGCTGGAACTGCAGGCGGATTGCTTCGCGGGCGTATGGGGCCACGCCACCGAACAGCGCAAGATTATCGACGACGCGGATGTCGCGGCCGGACTGCGCGCCGCCGCGTCGGTTGGCGACGACCGTTTGCAGCGCATGGCGACCGGGCACGTCAGTCCGGAGAGTTTCACGCACGGGAGTTCGGCGCAACGGACGGATTGGTTCCGCCGCGGGCTGAAGTCCGGCGATATCGGGACCTGCGACACTTTCGCTGCCCGGTAACATCGGGGAAATGCGTACCCGCGACCCTCGCGGCTCTGATCGGAGCCGCGCGCGTAAGTAAGCGCTTTCCCGGCGTCTTTCATTCATAACGCAGGCTGTCGTGGGATCCAGGTCCGCGGCTCGACGCGCCGGAATCAGGCACGCCACCAGCGCCACAACAATCGGCACCAGCGGCGTAAGCCATCCATCATCGCAGTTGAATATTCTGCGGCATGAAGCGCAGATACTCTCGAAGCGCGTTGCGGCTTTCCGTTTCGCGGCCGGATTTCTTGTAGAGCTGGGCCAACTCCAGGTAAGCGTCCGGCTGAGACGGATCGATCTCAATGCTTCGCTTTAACTCCTGAACCGCTTCCTCCATTTTGCCCGCGCGTTCGAGCGCCGTTCCCAGGCAATATATATATCGCGCGTTGGAGGGGTCCTGCGCCGACGCGCGTGCGAACATCCGGATGGCCAACTGCGCCTCGCCTTGTGCCAACAGGAGGGATCCCAGGTCGGCCTCCACGGCTGGATCGTCCTGCCTGGCGTGCGGCGGCAACTGCGAAAGAATCTGATATGCCTGCCGCAGATCGGGCGCCGCGTGCGTGCTTGACGCCAGATCGAAATACGCCAGGCCGAGATCGCGGCGGACCAGCGCGGGGTCCGGTTCGCGCCACGCCTTCGGCTCGGAATCGGCGCTACGCACTTCGGGCTGCGGCGCACGCGCTATGCGCGGAATACTGTGATCCGTGATGGCGGAATGGGCCACATTGGTCGGCCGCAGCCGGGGCATATGACAGCTCACGCATTCGGCGGCTGCCTGATGATGGGCGAAGAGATCGCTATGGCACGAAAGGCACACCTGCCGCAGGGCCTGCGCCCGGTTCTGCTGGTTGGCATGCGGCTGGTTGGCATGCGACTGGTTGCCATGCGGGCTATGACAGGTGCCGCACCAGAAACGGCCGCCGCTTTGCCTGGCGCACTGGCTCCTGGCCAGCAACTCGCTCTGGCTCACGGCCCGCAGCGTGCCGCTCGGGCCAGTCCTCAGGTATGTGACAAAAACGCTTTCGGCCGCCTGGCCCGCCTGGAAATCCCACCAATTGCGGCCGGGATTCAGTACCCTGACTTCCCCTTCCAGGTGGCATTGCTCGCATACGCTGTCACGGCTGGCCGGGGCTAACCTGGCTGGATTTACGATGGAGCCCGGGACGGGGTTCTTCAAGTGCGCGGCAGACGAACCATGGCACCGTTCGCAGGAGATCGGCGTAAAAGGAGGATCTCCGAACTGGTTCGCGGTTCCCCCAATCAGGTTCACCGAGCCGGTGTGGCAGAACAGGCAGCCGCTCGAAATTTCGTGCGTGAAATCCAGGTGCGCCTCCGTCTCGTAGCCCGGCGTCAGGTCCCAGCTCTTGGTTTGCGTGTAATAGGAAGCCGGCGATTGAAACAGGTATCGCCCCAGCCGAACCATGTAACTGTATCCAACGATGCCGGCCCCCACCGAATACGCTACGGGATATTTGGCGGCCACGCCCCGCTCTTCCAATCGATGCTCCAGCACCGGGCCGCGCTGCTCGATGGTGATGGTGCTCCCCGAAAGTTTGTGGACGATACGGCCTTCCGCAAAAACCGATGGGGCGCCCACCGATCGGCCCATCGGCGATCGCTCGAACGCGGCCGTTTCGGAGGGGTGGCAGCGTGCGCAGGGTTGCTCGGCGCCGCCCATCGCCAGGCAGCCGAGCAGCAGTGCGGGGGCCATCGGCAGCCGGTTTCGCCGGATACGTTTCCGCAGAGATTTCCTCTTTAACTGCCCTCAATCATACATCGAAGCGCCTCCGGTGCAGCGGCGCCCTTCATTCATACCGGAGGGCTGTCGTGGGATCCAGGTTCGCGGCTCGACGCGCCGGAATCAGGCACGCGACCAGCGCCACAACGATCAGCACCAGCGGTGTAAGCACGAAGGTCACCCAGTCGGACGCGCCGATTCCATATAGCAGGCCGGCCGCCACGCGGCTCACGGCCAGCGCCATCGCCAGACCGATTGCGCAGCCTATACCAGCCAGTCCGAGCCCCTGTCTCAGCACCATTCCGAGCACTTGCGAACGCGCGGCTCCAAGCGCCATGCGGATGCCGATCTCTTTGGTCCGCCGCGCCACCGCGAAGCTCACTACTCCGTACAAACCGACGATCGAAATCAACAGCGCCATCGCCCCGCACAACCCGAACATCGCCGCTCCCATGCGTGGCAGAATCAGCGCATTCCTCAGGTGCGTCTCCATGGTCCGCACATCGAAAATCGCCAGCGCGCTGTCCAGGCCCCGCGCCGCCTGGCGCACCGCGTTCGCGTAAGCCGCCGGATCGCCTTTGGTCTTTACCAGTAAAGTTACGCCGAAGACATTTTCTCTTTGGCTGCGCAGAATCGGCACGTAGAAACTTCCGCGCGGATCTTCGCCGACACTTCGCGTCTTGGCTGTGGCCACCACACCGATGATCCGCACCATCCGGTCCTGATAGGAAACCCGGCGTCCAATGGGATTCTGATGCGGAAACGCCTTACTGGCCAGCGTCTCATTCATGATCGCGACATCCTCCGCCGCCGGCATGTCCGCGCGAAAATCCTCCCCGGACAGCATCGGAATTCCCAGTGTTTCGAAAAACCGGGGCGCGACCGCGTACAGTTCCGCACTCACCTGGTTCTTGGCGGGGTCGGCCAGCTTGTCGTCCGGAAGGACGCGGGTTCCGATATGCGCGAGGCTCAACGGAACGTTGGTGGTCAGCGTCGCCGATTCGACTCCCGGAAGCGCCTCCGCGCGCGCGATCAGCTCGGCCATGAACTGCCGCGATTGCTGGTCGGTGTAGCGGTTCAATGACGGATCGAAGGCCATATAGAGGACATTCCGGTTCTGCATGCCGGTTTTCGCGGTCCGCGAAGCTTGCAGGCTCCGCAGGAACAATCCCGAGCAGATCAACAGCAGCATGCAAACGGCGATCTGTGCCACCACCAAAATATTCCGCAAGCCGAATCGCCGCAGCATACCGCCTTGCGCCGATCCGTCCTTCAGCGCGCCCGTCAGATCCGTCCGCGTGGCGCGTACCGCTGGCGCCAGGCCGAAAACGATGCCCGTGAGCATGGCGAGAGCCGCCGAAAACAGGACCACGCGATGGTCCAGCGTCACCGTTAAATCGATGGGGATGGGAAAGGGAAGCCGGAACTTGCCGATGTTCGACGCGGCCCAGAACGCCAGCAGATATCCGCCCGCTCCCCCCACCAGCGCCAGCATCACGCTTTCGGTGAGCAACTGGCGCAGCAACCGCCCCCGGCCCGCCCCTATCGCCAGGCGCGTCGCAATTTCCTTTTGCCGGGCGGACGAGCGCGCCAGCAGCAGGTTTGCCACGTTCGCGCAAGCCGTGAGCAGCACCAGGACGGTAACCGCCATCAGCAGCAGAAAGAAGGCCTCCACGCCCCGGCGCAGGCCGGCGTTGACCTGGCCGGCGGTTTCCACGTGAAGGCTCGTGTCCCGGTTCGGCGCCGGATATTGCGCCGCCAGGCGCTTGCCGATCACCTCCGCCTCGGCCGCCGCTTCCTTCATGCCCACCCCGTCGCGGAGCCGCCCGACTCCCCAGATCCAATCGTCGTCGCGGTCCGCGATGCTGTTCTTTTGCCCGGTCAAAATCGAGACTTGATCCACCATCGACATCGGCCACCAGAAATCGGAAACCATCGCCACCTCCGTGCCGCGGAAACCGGCAGCGGTTACGCCCACCACCTTAACCCTGCGCTTGTTCATCTCGATGGTCTTTCCCACGATGTGCGCATCGCCGCCGAACCGGCCCTGCCAAAGATTGTGGCTCACCACCACGGCCGGGGCTTCGCCGCGCGTATCGTCGCGCGCCGCATCAAATCCCCGGCCGAGCGCAAAGCGCGGACGCACCGCGTCGAAATAGTTCGCCGTGACCAGCGAACCCCAGTAGCGCTGCGGCTCGCCATTCGAGCTGATGGTGGCCGCGACAAGGGGGAAGTAGCCGGCGATGGCCTGAAAACTCCGCGCGGGCCGCAGGTCCAGGAAATTGGGATAAGACATCGTGTCGCCCGCTTCCCCCGTCTTTACATAGCTTCTCGAAATGCTCATCAGCCGCGACGGCGCTTCTACCGGAAGCGGCCGCAGCAGGGCGACGTTCGCGATTCCGAAGATCGTCGCGCAGCCGCCAATGCCCAGCGCCGAGGACAGCACCGCGGCCGCGGTGAAGCCGGGTTGCTTGCGGAACGTCCGCGCGGCGAAGCAGACGTCCTGCACCAGGTCGGTCATCCATCGCGCGATCCAGACCGCGCGCGATTCCTCCATCTGGCGGGTCACACTTCCAAATTGGCGCCGGGCCTCGCTGCGCGCGTCTCGTTCCGTCATACCCGCCTCCATAAGATCGGCGACTTTCATCGCCAGGTGAGATTCCATCTCTTCGCTGAGCAACCCTGCGCGCCGGACGTGCTCGCGCCAGAAGCGAACGCGCCGTTTCCATTTTGCTATTCCCATCGCCAGTCCCATCGCCATTCCAATAGTCAGGCTATGCCTATGACGCGCGCGATCGCGCCCGCCATCTCCTTATACCGTTCGGTATCCGACGACAATTTCTTCCGTCCCCCGGGCGTTAGCTTGTAGAATCTCGCCCGCCGGTTATTCGACGAGACGCCCCATTCGCCCTCAATCCACCCATTGAGCTCCAGCCGCTGCAATGCAGGATACAGCGAGCCCTCCTCCACTTGAAGGACGTCGCCCGAGATCTGTTGGAGAAGCTGCGCGATGGCGTAGCCGTGAAGGTGTCCGTGCGTCAGCGTCTTCAACACCAGCATATCCAGCGTTCCCGGCAGAAGCTCGTTGCGTGCTTTATCTTTTCCCATAGCCTGTCATAGTATATAACAAAACGGTGAATATGGCGCGACGCGTCCGTAAACAAATTCCCCTTGCTTACCGAGAGAAGCCGCTGTATACTCATCTAGGATACCGATATGAGTAAACCGAACGACCTCGTCCAGGGCACCCTGGATCTGCTCCTCCTGAAAATCCTGGCGCTCGAGCCTTTGCACGGGTGGGCCATCAGTCTTCGCCTGAAATCCATCTCCGGAGACGTGCTGCAGGTCAGCGAAGGATCCCTCTACCCTGCATTGCACAAGTTGGAGCAGGAAGGCTGGATCACAGCCGAGTGGAAGCAAACCGAAAATAACCGGCGGGCAAAGTTTTATTCGCTCACCCGCCTGGGCAGGAAACAGCTTGAATCGGAGGCGGCGAACTGGCAGCGGCTATCGTCTGCCATCTCGCACGTCATCCAGCTTTCGGAGGCTTAGGAAGAGTATGCGGATGGAGCACTGGTGGTTCACGGCGCGCTTACGGCTCAGGTCCATCCTGCGCCGCACCCGTGTGGAACAGGAGCTCGATGAGGAACTGCGGTTCCACCTGGAGCACAAAATCGAGGAAGGCATCGCCCATGGACTTTCTCCAAAGGAGGCGCGCAACGCGGCCATGCGCGCCATGGACGGCCTGGAACAACGGAAAGAAGAGATGCGAGACATGCGGCACATTCATTGGTTGACGGACTTCCTTGACGACACACGCTACGCCATCCGCAGCCTGCGCCGCAGCTCCGGGCTCACCGCGTTTGTGGTAGTCACGCTCGCGCTGGGGATCGGGTTGACCGCGATGAGTTTCAGTACGGTCGATGCGCTGATCTTCAGGCCTTACCCCGTGCCGCACCCGGGCGGCGTGGTCAGCCTGGTGAGCACTTCACACGACAATAGCTTCGACAGTTTCTCGTATCGCGAATACCTGGACATCCGCGGCCACACCAGGAGCTACGACGGCGTGATCGCCAACGCAAATATAGGGGCTGTCGGCTTCAGCGCCGATCGTCCTGGCGCAGAATCGGGAACTACGCCACGGGCCAGGGCCGGAATGATGGTTTCCGGTAACTACTTCCATGTGCTCGGCGTAGAGCCGCGGCTGGGGCGCGGTTTTCGGGACGACGAAGATCAGGAGCCCGGCCGCGATGCCGTGGTGGTGCTCGCGCCGGACTTCTGGAAGAACGAATTCGCGAGCGACCCTGGGGTGGTCGGCAGGACGGTTCGCCTGAACGGCAGGGACTTCACGGTGATTGGCGTGGCGCCGGACACGTTCCCGGGAATGCAGATATTCGCCAATCCCGACTTCTACATGCCGCTCGCCATGGCGCCGGTGTTTTCGACCAACCCCCAGAAACATTTCTTCGAGGACCGGGACGATCGCGAGTTGAGTGTGAAGGCGCGCTTGAAACCGGGCAAGACGACGCAGCAGGCGCACGGTGAGCTCGCGGTGCTCGCGCAAGACTTCGAACGCGACTATCCACAGCTCAATCGCAACCGCGGCGCGGCGGTGCGTACCCATTTCGAAATGCTCACTCGAAACGATGCCAATGCGAGTCCTTGGAAGTTCCTCGTGATCTGTGCGATCCTCGCGCTGGCGGTCCTGCTGGTGGCGTGCACCAATGTTGCGGGACTTCTTTTGAGCCGTGCCCGCGCGCGAACCCGTGAAATCGCCGTGCGGTTGGCGATGGGCGCCGGGCGTTTCCGGCTGATCCGGCTGCTGTTGACCGAAAGCCTGATTCTGGCTTGCCTGGGTGGATTGGGCGGGGTCGCCGTCGCCTACCAAGGCATAGCGCTCACCCACACCATTATTTTTCCAGCCGAGTTGCCCTTCACGAACAACGCGTTCCGGATGGATACGCGCGTGTTGCTGGCATGCCTCGCCTTGTCGCTCTTGAGCGCGCTGCTCTGCGGCCTGGCGCCGGCGCTGCAGAGCGCCAGCACGGACCTGGTGAACGGACTCAAGGCGGCCGACGTCGACGTGCCTGGCCGTAAACGCCTGTGGGGCCGGAATGCCCTGGTGGTGGCGCAGGTTTCCACGTCGCTGATGCTGCTCACGGCAACTTTTCTGATGGTGCGGGGCTTCCGCCACGGCCTGGAAGAGGGAACCGGATTCGAGCAACATCATCTGCTGCTGGTAAGGTTCGACCCGCGCCTGGTGCAGTACAACGCAGCTCAGTCCCAACAGTTTTACAAGCTTCTGACCGAACGCGTACGGGCGGCGCCCGGAGTTCAGAGCGCGGCTCTCACGCAGAACCCTCCGCTCGCGCTGGAAAGGTTTGACGGCATCGCCTTCGTGCCGGACGGTTTTCAGATGCCGCGCGATCGCGAGAACTTCACTTCGACCATGGACACCGTGAATGAAGGGTACTTCGAAACTATGGGGATACAGATTCGCCACGGCCGGGGCTTCCTGGCGTCCGATACCGCGGATGCGCCGCGTGTCGCCGTGGTGAATGAGCAGTTCGCGAAACACTATTGGCCGGGCGCCAATGCGGTGGGCAAACACATCCGGCTCGACAGAAGCTCGGGCGCTCCGGTTGAGATTATCGGCGTCGCCGAGACCATCAAGTATCGAAGCACCATGGAAAAGCCGCTCGATTTCGTGTATCTGCCGCTGGCCCAGCATCCTATCGCGCGAATGCTTCTGGTGTTGCGGTCGAGCGGCGATCCGCTGCAATTTGTCAAGCCGGTGAAGGACGTGGTCCGGGCGCTCGATCCCAACATGCCGATGTTGCAGACCAGGTCTTATGAGGATCTGTACCGGTATAACTTCGTCGACGGACCGGGAGCTGCGATCAAGGGGGTAGGCACTATGGGGGCGGTGGGCCTGCTGCTGGCCATCGCCGGTTTGTACGGCCTGGTGGCGTACAACGTGAGCCGCAGAACCCGCGAGATCGGCATTCGCATGGCCCTTGGCGCGGAATCGTCGGACGTGCTGCGCCTGGTAATGGGCAAGGGCCTCGTGCTGGTGGGGATGGGAACGGCGATCGGGCTGGCGATGAGTTTCGGGGTCGAGCGTCTCCTCAATTCCCTGTTCAATACCGGCGGAGTCGACCTCGCGGTCTATCTCGCGGTTGTGCCATCAATGGTCATAGTGACCATGCTGGCGGCCTACGTGCCCGCCCGAAGAGCAACTCGGATTTCGCCGACACAGGCGCTGCGATACGAGTGAAAGAAACTTTCTTTTCATCCGTCCTGGCGCGGCCCCGCAGGGGCCGTCTGGCGGGTCATAATGAATAAGGAGACCCCTCCCATGACCATTCAGATAACCAAACCCGAAGTTGAGACGCTCATCAACCAGAGTCTCCGGAGCGGTGCGTTTAAAGACGCCGAAGATGTCATTCTGCAGGCACTCCAGTCTTTCCTGCCGAAGCCGCCAACCGCGCCTCAACCCGACGCGCCACCCACGAAAGATATAGAAGAGCTCTTTGCGCCGTTGAGGGGCCTCAATCTGGACTTCAGCCGCAACCCGTCGACTAGCCGGCCGGTGGACTTGTGAACGTTACCTGCTCGGCTGAGACATCCCGATGATTGCCAGCACCAGGATAATTCCGAGCGCCATCACGATCCCAAGGACGAACGCGTTCGAGTATTGCGCGGCCTTTAGATCGCCCCGCTTTGCGTAGTTCCTGACCGATAGACCCGTTCCGGGGATGCTGGCGCTGGTATACGCCTTCCCCCGCGTGTCCACTCCAACGTGCAAGCCACAGACACCGGCGCTGACGCCAATGCCGCGCTTGCCAAAATTGAGCCGGATGCCGGGCAGCAGCTTGAGCGAGCGGTGAAAACGGATAGCCATATCCGTAATGATACCGCCAGTTCCTCCGCTCTAAGTAGCGTGGCGCCCTCCACACCTCCAC
>Ga0209849_1000042_pt1 | contig 15169 bp, 12 predicted proteins | sample OrgsoiDNA2013048_FD_185798 | JGI IMG/M metagenome (GOLD analysis project Ga0209849, IMG submission 185798) | Permafrost soil microbial communities from the Arctic, to analyse light accelerated degradation of dissolved organic matter (DOM) -... | ecosystem: Environmental > Terrestrial > Soil >... | reverse complement strand
CCCGAAAAGTCGATGATGACGCTGCCGGCCGTTCAGAGAGCACCCAGACGCGCGTGAGCCCCGTAAATAATGCGCGGGTCGCTGGCCCGGCGATCCCCGATTGCCCAGACCAGGATCGGGACCGGTCCCACCGACCGCCGAGTGGTCCGCGGTCCGTGGGCGATGTCATGTCGGGCGCGAGCCCGACCGTGAGGCCCGAGAGCAGCATCAAGGAGATCGCGCTGGCCATGGCCGGTAGCTCGGCCAACTCGGTGCCCGTGGTGGATTCATCCAGCCGCCTCATAGGAGTCGTCACGGAGCGGGACATCCTGTTTCGGGCCTGCTCGGGTGACAAGAGCATCGAAGATCTCAGGGCCTCCGACGCCATGAACCCGGACGCGACAGGACTGACATCGATTCACTCGCTCAGCACCGCGCTGAGCACAATGACGCGCCTTCATCGGCTCGAGCTCCCAGTGGTGGACGCGGATCTCCGAGTCGTCGGGATGATCTCGGTCCGGGACATCGCGCGACGGGGAGATCCCGACGTCGATCTGCGAGCCGCGATCGCCGCCAGCGCTGGCAACCCCGCGGAGCCTCCCTGGGATCGCCAAAAGATCTGAAGGGCATGGCCCGACGCTCCTTGGAACGAAACACCCTCGTAACGGTGATCTGTTGCTGTAGTTACCGACCAGTAACTGGTGGGGCCGGTATTTGGTCGGCCCCGCCCATGAAGCGGCAAGAATTGCGGGAACCTCTCCGGGAACTGGGCAGCCTGGGGTTTCGGGTTGGTACGGCGCTTGAATGCGCGAGAGACGTCCCGGCCACGTTCTCACGTTTCCCCGAGAATCAAAGGAGATCTTACATGTCGATGGTGTCCCCGAGCCCCACGCAGACCGTGCGAACCTTGAATGAGCTACTCCGCGGCGAGATCTCGGCCGTGGAAACCTACGGTCGGGCCTTGTCGCTGGTTCACGATGACCTGGATGCTCGACAGGACCTCGAGGAGTGCCGGGCGTCGCATCAGGACCGCGCCGCTCGATTGCGCGCCGAGATCCGGCACCGGGGAGGCGACCCGGCGTCGGGATCGGGCGCCTGGGGATTCCTCGCCAGCCTGATTGGGCGCGTCGCCTCGACCGCCGGCCCTCGCGTCGCGATTGCCGCTCTGGAACTGGGAGAAGACCACGGCCTCAAGGAATACGAGGAGCGACTGGTCCGGTTGGACCTCCCGGCGCGGAGCATCGTCTCGGCTGACTTCTATCCGCAGCAGGTCAGGACCCACAGTATCGTGTCGAGCCTGCGCACCGTCATGGCCATGCCTCCCGCCCGGGCCGGCTGACCGGCGCTCCAGGCCGACGTCGGCCGTTTCGGCACGCCAATTGAAAGGCAAATCCGGGACGTCTGAAAGTCACGGCGATCCAAAGCTTTCTCATCAAGGACTGGTCCCGAAATCGTTCCTTCACCGTAACGGCCCCGACGGCGGTTACATCGATGTGACATTTACCCGAGAGGAGTTTCGCGTGCTTGAGATCTTGCTCATCGACGACGAGCCTGAGCTTCGAGAACTGCTGCGGGAGCAGCTCGCCGAGGCCGGCCATCGCGTGCGCGTCGCGGTCGACGGGGCCGAGGGTGCCGAGCACCTGGAGCGACAGGTGTTCGACGTCGTGATCTGCGACGTACGCTTGCCGAAGGCGGACGGCTTGAGCCTTTTCAGACGGATCCGGAAGGATTCGCCGCTCACCGACGTGATCCTGATGACCGCCTATTCGGAGGTGGGTCAAGCGGTCTCCGCGCTGAAGGAGGGCGCGTATGACTACCTCACCAAGCCGTTCGATATCGACGAGCTATTGCTGCAGGTCCGCCATATCGACGAGAATCGTATGCTGCGACGGGAGCTCGAAAACGTCCGCGGCGAGCTGTCCGATCGGGGCTCGCAAACCCAGCTCGTGGGTGAATCTCCCGGCATTCGGCGGGTTCACGACATGATCCGCATGGTCGCCCAGAGCGATGCTCCCACGCTGGTGACGGGGGAGAGTGGAACCGGGAAAGAGGTGGTGGGGCGCTTGATCCATGAGCGCAGCTCAAGGCGCGACAAGCCATTCGTGGCCGTCAACTGCGGGGCGCTGGCCGAAAACCTGGTGGAGGCTGAGCTGTTCGGCCACGAGAGGGGGGCGTTCACCGGCGCCGTGAAGAAACGCGACGGACGGTTCAAGGCTGCGCACGGTGGCACCCTGCTCCTGGATGAGATCGCGGAGCTGCCGCTGCCCGCCCAGGCCAAGCTGTTGAGAGTGCTTCAGGAGGGCGTGGTCGAACCGCTCGGGACCAACACGCCGGTGCGGGTCGACGTGCGGATCATTTCAGCCACCCACCGGAATCTGCCGGAGCGAATCAAGATGGGCGCCTTCCGCGAGGATCTGTTCTATCGAATCAATGTCATCGAGATCCCACTGCCTTCGCTTCGCGAACGCCCGGGGGATCTCCCCTTGCTCTTGCGACACTTCATCCAGCGCCTCAAGGCGCCCGGCGCGCCCGTTCCCAGCATATCTCCAGCCGCCTGGGCTGCCATCAGCCAGTACCGTTTCCCGGGCAATGTGAGGGAGCTCTCGCACGCCATCGAGCACGCGATGGTGATGTCCGGGGGGTCCGAGATCGACGTCATCCACCTGCCCCCTTCAATGATCGAGCCCACCGGATCGGCGTTGCGCGCGGAACCCGCCGTTGGCGAGGAGCCGGCCAGGGTTCGACCGCTGCATCTGGCGCTGCGAGACTTCGAGCACCAGTATCTGCTGCGCGCGCTCAAGGCGGCGGACGGCAAACGAACTCGGACCGCTTACATGTTGGGGATCTCCAGGAAGACCCTCTGGGAGAAGCTGCGCCACACCGGAACGGAGCCGCAACGAGAGTCGCCCTTCGAAGGCGACGCGGCATGACACCTTCCCCGGACCCCGACCAAGACCAGACGGCGGTGTCCCGCTCGCGAGAGGTAACCCTGCTTCAACAGCAGAACCGAACCCAGCAACGCGAGATCGAGCTTCGCAAGGAGGCGGAGCTCTCCCTTCGCGATGAGCTTCAGCGACAGAACGAGCACTTGATGTGCTCCCTCCGGTTCAGCGAGATGTTCGTGGGGATCCTCGGCCACGAGCTGCGCAATCCCCTCTCTGCCATCGCCACGGCGGCCAGCCTGTTGCGGCGCAGGGCCGATTCCGAGAAGGTCGCCACGCCGGCCGGGCGGATCCTGAACAGCGCGGTCCGGATGGGTCGCATGATCGATCAACTTCTGGACTTCACCCAGATCAGGCTGGGCAACGGGATCGCCACCGAATTGCGGAACAGCGATCTGGTCGATATCTGCCGACTGGCGATCCGCGAGATGGAGAGCCAGGGCTCCCCGGCCAGCATCGAGCTCGGCGCCAGCGGGAGCTCGTGGGGATGGTGGGACCCGGCCCGGCTGCTGCAACTGATTTCGAACCTGCTGAGCAATGCCGTGATCCATGGGAACGCCAACGGGGCCGTGACCATGCGGGTGGACGGGACCACCGCGGATTGCGTTCTTCTCGACATCCACAACTCCGGGATGGTGCCCCAGGGGATGGTGCCACTCCTGTTCGAGCCCCATCGCGCGGCGGACAACAACAAGACCGCGGGGTCGAACGCCCTCGGTCTGGGACTCTTCATCAGTCAAAAGATCGTCGCGGCCCACGACGGGACCATCGACGTCACCTCCTCGGAGATGGACGGCACTCACTTCACGGTGAAGTTGCCCAGGCAGCCACCGGGACGCCAGCCGGCCGTCGGCCCCGAGCGGCTCGAGGAACGCGCTCAGTGACCGCGGAAAAGCGGACGGTGCTCATCGTCGACGACGAGGCCGACATCCGCGACTCCCTGACCGACGCTCTCGCCGATGAGGGCTATCAGGTCATGAGCGCAGCCAACGGGCGAGAGGCGCTTCGTCTGTTGCCCGACGTACCCAGGCCCTGCGCCATCATCCTCGACATCATCATGCCCGTGATGAGCGGGACTGACTTTTACCGGGAGCTGCGTGCCGATCCCAAGCTGGCGGACATACCAGTGCTGATCTCGACCTCGAATCCCTCCCGAGCCCCCGGCAGCTTGCCCATCGTAAAGAAGCCCATCAACCTCGAGCGATTGCTCTCCGCGGTTGAAACTCTGTTCTGAGTGGAAGGACCGAGCACGTGAACACTTGGCGTCAGGCGCCGACTCCGGCCTCGGAGCCGCCGCTCGAGACCTGTGGCCGACAGTACCGAGAGATCAGGCCCATGAGCACGTCCAGGTCGAAGGGCTTGGTGAGCACGGGATCGGTCAGCGCCCCCAGGCCAGCCGCCTGAGCGCCCGTCACGAAAATGACAGGCGTGTTCTCGAACCCGGGCCTGGTCTTCATACCGGCCACGAAGGTGGGTCCGTGCATGTCGGGCAGTCGCACATCGGAGACGACAACCCCTGGCCTGCCGCGGGCATCCAGGACCTTCTCGGCGTCACCCGCGCTCGCACAGGACACGACCGGGTAGCCAGCAGACTCGAGAAACTCGGCCAAAAGCTCGCGGTTGTCCGTGTCGTCGTCGATGATCAAGGCCCATTCAGTCATGCCGGTGTTGCCAGTCTATGACCCTTCGAAGGGTTGTCGAGTTCGATTTTCGACGTCGCCCACCGTCACGCCGACCGTCACAACGAGCGCCCCCCCCGGGCTGGTACCGCCAAGGTCTCCACCACCGAGATCAGGTGGTCCGGCTCAATGGGTTTGGGCACGTGCATCGAGTATCCGGCCATCAACACCTGGTGGCGATCCTCGCCGCGCGTGTACGCGGTCAGGGCAGCCGCTGGCACGTTCCCCCCGCGCAGGGGAGGCAGCGCTCGCACCTTCCGGATCAACGCATAGCCATCCTCGCCGGGCATCCCGATATCGGAGAGCAGCACGTCCGGGATGTCCTTCCCGAGCTCGTCCATGGCCTCGGCGGCGTTGGCCGCCAGGCGCACGCGCGCTCCCCGCTCCTCCAGGACGGCCCGGACCAGTTGCCTCGCATCCGGATCGTCGTCGACCGCCAGAATCTTGAGGCCAAGCAAGGCGGAGCGACGCTGAGCACCCGCGGAGCTCGGCGACGGCGCCGGCAACGCCGTGCCGGACGAGGCCGTGGTGACGAAGGCGGCTTCGCTTCCCGCGACCGTGGCCACCGGCAACCATACCGTGAAGGTCGCGCCCCGCCCCAGTCCAGCGCTCTCGGCCCGGATCTTACCCCCGTGGAGCTCCACCAGATGGCGGCTGATGGCCAGGCCGAGGCCGAGGCCTCCGTGCGACCGCGTGATGGAACCGTCGGCCTGACGAAACGGTTCGAACACGTGAGGCAAGAAGGCCGGCTCGATTCCCTTTCCCGTGTCGCTGACCTCGATCTCCACCCCCGAGTCCCTCTCCCGGAGCACGACCGCGACGTGCCCGCCTCGGGGTGTGAACTTGATCGCGTTGCTCAGGAGGTTGCAGACCACCTGCTGCAGCCGGCCGCCGTCCCCCGTCACCGTGCGCGCAGTCGGATCGAGGGAGCTTGCGAGGGACCGTGGGGAAGCGTCCGAATCGCCTCCAGCACCGTCCACGGCAGAGGAGCTCACCCGGACGCCCCTGGCTTCGAAGGATGGCCTCACCGCATCCACCGCCCCCTGGATCACGCGCGCCGGATCCAGCCGCTCGAGATCCAGACGCACGCTACCGCTGATGATCCGCGAGACGTCCAGCAGATCTTCGATGAGCTTGGCCATCGCCACCGAGTTTCGCTCGATGGTCTCGACGGCGCGCTGCCGCCTCTTCTCGTCGTCGGGCGCCTTGGCCATCATCCGCGACCATCCCAGGATGGCGTTGAGGGGCGTGCGCAGCTCGTGCGAGACGGTGGCCAGAAACTCGTCCTTGGTCCGGTTGGCCACGTCGGCGGCCAGGCGCGCTTGCCGCTCCGACGCGTAGAGCCGAGCGTTGTCGATCCCCACCGCGGCCCGCCGCGCGATGTCCTCTATGAACGCCAGATCATCCGGCGTGTATCGACGACCGGATTCAGCGTGGACGAGCGAGATCGCGCCCAGGGTCTGCCCGCGCGCTACCAGGGGCACGATCATCGCCGACCGCAGGTGCAGCCCGAGCAGGATCCGGCGGTGTTCATCATCTCGTGCTCCGGCGATCACCATGTCCTCGGTGATATCGGGGAAGATCTCCGACCGACCCGTGCGCAGGACGTTTGGGACACCGCTGGGCGAATCGGGGGGATCCGGGTACCGGCGGGCGAGCTCGTGCGCCAGCTCGATCTTGCCTGGATCGACGTGAGTCACGGCCAGCCGGCGCGGAATCGGCGATTGTGGATCCACGATGTCCACCGCCGCCCAGTCGCCAAACCCGGGCACCATCAGCTCAGCCAACCGAGTCAGCGTCGTCTGGTAGTCGAGCGACGACGCCAGCGTGGCGGTGGCATCCGCGACGAAGATACGGCGGGCTTCCTGTTTCTTCTTCTCGCTGACGTCCCGGAACACGAGCACGACCCCCTGGATCTGCCCCAGCTCGTCGCGGATGGGCGCGCCGCTGTCGTCGATCTGGGTTTCGTGTCCTGGCCGTCGACTGACCAGGACGGTGTGATTTGCCAGGCCCACCACCAGACCAGTCTTCAACACCTTGTCGACGGGATTCTCGACCTCCTCCCGGGTGTGCTCGTTGATGATCTTGAACACAGCAGGGAGGGGTTGGTCGCGCGCCTCCGCCGCCGACCATCCGGTCAGCGACTCCGCAACCGAGTTCATGAAGGTGACCCTCCCGGAGGTGTCGGTCGCGAGCACGGCGTCGCCGATGCTTCGCAGGGTCGTCGCCAGGGAAGCCTGGGCTCGCTCGGCCTGCCGGCGAGCCTCGTGCTCGGCGTCGAGACGGCGGGCGCGCAGCAGCGCCTGGGCACAGTGACGCGTGAACGTCTCGACGAAGGACCGTTCGTCAATCGGGAAGCGTTTCGATCGATGGAAACCCATGCCCAGCAATCCGATCGGGCGTCCCTCGACGATCAGGGGCACGCTCCAGAACGAGCGCGCCCGGGGCCCCGTCGAGCGAATCGACGCGATCCCCGGATACAGGGACCGGTACGCCTCTTGGCTCTCACCCCAGATGGCTTTCCCCGTGGTCAACGTGTCGAGGGAAGGGTTCTCCGAGGTGCTCGTGATGTGACGGATTCGTTCCAGCACCTCGGGGGCCACGCCGCGATGACCGATCAGCTCGAGGGACCGTTCGCTCTTCGAAGAGACCTGGGACGAGACATAGAGCGTGCAGATGTCGGCGCCCATCGCGGTGGTCCCACGGTCCACCACCACCCCGGCCACCTGGTCGATCGTCGACGCGGCAGACAGCGCGATGCTCACGTCGGCCAGGGCCTCGAGGCGTCGTCGTGCCACCTCCTCGCGCCGCCGCGCGCGCTCTATCGCGACGACGATCCCCGAGATGGCCAGTCCCTCCAGGAAAAACACCGTCAGCTGCAAGGCGGCGGTGGGAGACGCGACACCGAACCTGCCAGCGGTCGGAAAGAACAGGTACCAGCTCACCGCCGTGAGGATCACCGTCGCCAGCAGCGCTCCGCCCGCTCCCGCCAGCCAGCCGGCGATGAGCACCCCCAGTCCCAGGAGCGCGAACGGAGCTTGCCGTCCCAGGGCATCGCCGACCAGGAGCTTGATCACGGCCACACCGGCGATGGCCAGGAGCGCGACGGCGCTCCGACCCGGCCAGGAGCTCGGCTGGCCAAAGCCAGTCGTGAAACCAGTGGGTTCGTCTGGGGAAGACAATCGCTGTCTCTCGGGCAGCCAATCCTTCAATTCGACCGAACTCTATACGATGCCGGCAGATGCATGGAATTCATCCTCCGCGAGCACGCTCCACTGGGCCCTCGGGGACAACGCGCGGTGTTATGAGCCGTCGGCACCCCGCCAAGCTGGCGCGGCCGCGCTTGCCGCAGCGAGCAAGGTCCCGGGACCGTGCCAAGATGCCCGCGTGCTCCCTCCCCGCGCCGAATATCAGACCCGCCTATCCGCCCGCCAGCTCGTGGCCGGGCGTCTCGACCGCTGGGATCGTGGCCTGAGCTGGACGCGAGGGCTTCTGGTGGCAGCCGCCCTGGGACTCGGGTGGCTGGCGCTCAAGGAGCATCGCGTGCCGGCGACGACGCTTTCGATTCCGGCGATCGCGTTCCTAGCAGCGGTCGTCGTCCACGATCGGGTCGCGGGACGGCGGGCCCGCGTGGGGCGGGCCGTGAGGCTCTACGAGCTGGCCCTGGCGCGGCTGGACGGCCAATGGGACCTGCAACCCGACGACGGGAGCCGATTCCTCGACCCCCATCATCCCTACGCCGCCGATCTGGATCTCTTCGGTCCGCATTCGCTGTTTCAGTTGCTGAACACCACACGCACCGCTCCCGGGGAGGCGACTCTGGCGCGATGGTTGACCGAGCCCGCGCGAGCGGACGAGATCGAGGCGCGCCAGGATGCCGTCAAGGAGCTTCGCCCACGGCTGGACATGCGCGAGGCTCTGTGGATTGCGGGCCACGCCGTGCGCGCGTCCGTCGACGCGCCCCAGCTCGCGGCCTGGGGCGTTGGCCCCCCTTTGCTGCCCTGGGCCGGAACGCGTCCGCTCCTTTTCGTCGTGGCGTCGGCGATCTCGGTCCTGGGAGTTGGTTGGCTGGCGGGGCTGCTCCCGGCTGCGCCAGCCGCGCTGGCGGCCGCGGTGGTCCTGGCGCTCACCCAGATCCTCCATCGGCGGACCAGCGCGGTCGTCGACGCGGTCGCGCGACCCGATTCACACCTCGCCCTGCTCGCCGCCCTGGCCCGCGTCTTCGAGCGAGAGCGCGAGATCGCGGCGCCCGGGCTGCTCGACCACAGCCCCAAGCTGCGCGATCTCCACGAACGATTGACCGTCGACGGTCAGCGGGCATCGCGACAAATCGCGCGCCTGTCGCGCCTCGTGAGCGTGCTGTCGTGGCAGCACAACCTGATCTTCACGCCCATCGGGTACGCGCTGCTCTGGCGCCCCCAGCTCGCGGCCGCCATCGAGGCCTGGCGCAGGCGGAACGGACCGCGCGTCGCGGTCTGGATACAGGCGCTGGCCGAGCTGGAGGCGCTGGTCTCGCTGGCCACCTTCTCCCACGATCACCCGGAGCGGCCGTTCCCCCGGATGGTCGCACCGACCGACGGCCCGATCTTCGACGCCGAATCCCTCGGCCATCCCTTGCTCCCCCATTGCGTGACCAACGACATCCGCCTCGGCGGCGCCCGGGAGTTGGGTGGACCTCGGCTCATGATGTTGAGTGGCTCCAACATGTCGGGAAAGAGCACCCTCATGCGCACGGTGGGCGTGAACGCCGTCCTCGCGCTGGCCGGCGCGCCCGTGTACGCCGGGAGACTGGTCCTGTCCGCCCTGGTGCCCGGGGCCACCCTGCGGGTGCAGGACTCGCTGGCGGCCGGTACATCCCGGTTCTACGCCGAGGTCAAGCGACTGCGGCAACTCGTCGATCTCGCGCGCGGTCCCACCCCGCTACTCTTCCTGGTCGATGAGCTCCTCGCTGGAACGAACTCTCATGACCGCCGGCTGGGCGCGCTGGCGGTGCTCACCGGTCTCGTGAAGCTCGGGGCCATCGGCATTGCCAGCACGCACGATCTGGCGCTGACCGAGGTGACCGACGAGCTGCCCGGTCAAGCGTCAAACTATCACTTTCAAGATGAGCTGCATGATGGCGTATTGACGTTTGATTATCGGCTGAGGCCGGGGATCGTCCAACGCTCGAACGCGCTCGCCCTGATGAGGGCGGTGGGCCTGGAGGTCTGACGCGCCTTCGGCGCTCGCGGGCAAGGTGGCTTGTCGCGGCCCCTCCCCGCGGACCCCTCCCGACGGATCCGCAGGCCGTCGCTGCCGGTGCGGCAAAGCCGCACCTCCCGGTGCTGGAAAAGCTACCGCGATCGCCATCCGGAAAAACTTGCTCTATTCGTTCAGATTTCGATCGGGTAAGGCGTCCTAAAGGCGTCCTAGAAGACCTCGGACCTCGGACGTCCCGCGAATCGAGAGAAGTCACGGGCGCGTCAGGGGACGAGCCGCTTGATCAAGGACCGAAACCGGGAGCGCACGGGAAGCTGCGACGCGGCTTGGTGGGTGTCGAGCGCGGCCGCCTCCTCGAAGATCCAGAGCCTGATGTCCACCTCGCCGTGGCTGCGCAACAGCACCGCGTCCTGGGTTCCGGGACCGCCCAGCTCGGCCAGCGTGGTGGGACGGGGGAGCCCGAGGGGTTGGTCGATGCTGAGCAGTCGCTGCACCTGACCGGCCACCACGTTCAGCATCTCCCCGATCGCGTCATCGATCTGTCTCGAGGTCATCTCGGACGCCTGTCGGCGCAACATCGCAGCCGCGAGAGCTCGGCCGCCTCGACCATCGCAGGCCAGCGCGATCCGGATGGCCCTGGGGCCGATCAGGGGCAGCAGGACCATCCTGCCGCTCAACGATTCGCCGCGTGCCAGGGGATCCCACGGAGAGAAGGAGGCACCACACATGACCTCGGTCACGGATGACACCAGTCCTGCTATTTCATGAACGTCTGTGAGTCGCACCATCCATCACCCCCGGGCACCCGAGTGGTCCCAATGGTACCTTCGGCATCCGGCGGGCAGGGCTTGAGCACACAGGAGACGACACGGTTGGTTTTCTGTCCGCGGCAGGTTCATCTTGTATGATTCCCATGTGCGCAGGCGTGGCAACGAAGGCTGGGAAGGATCGGCCAACCAAGAGGCTCGCGCAATCGAGGAGACCCCCACCACGACGATGAGGTTCGGTTCGAGGCAGCACGAAGGACGGGCAACCGACGACGAGATCCCTGCCGCGTCCGGAGCGGGTGGCGCTGCGAGGTACCGGCTGGGTGCACGGCTTTCCCCCACGGCCGAGATCTACGAAGTCTTCCATCCGGAGCTCCCAGGCCGACTGGCGATGAAGCTCCATCGCCGCGCCAGCGGGGTCGGGGCGGTCGCTGTGGACGCGTTCCGTCGCGACGCGGCCCGCGCCGCCGCCCTTCGCCATCCCAACATCGGGCAAGTGGTCGAGACCGGGAGGCTACGGGATGGCACTCCGTTCACGACGATGGAGTACTTGACTGGACACACCCTGGAGGAGCTGATCGTGGCCGGGGTGCCCGGCGCAACGGGCGCACCAGCCGCGCCCGGGAGCTTGCTGCCGCTGCTGCGCGATGTGGCGGCCGCCCTGACCGCCGCCCACGGTGCGGGACTGGTTCACGGCGAGGTCCGACCCGACAATATCTTCGTCGCCGAGATCGCGGGCCACCCGCTCGGGTTCGGCAAGCTGCTGGATTTTGGAGTCTGCCACTTGACGGCAGCGCTGGCCGCCGCGGGAAGGCCCCCGGCCACAAGCGCCGCCCGCTTCCTGGCGCCCGAGCAGCTGGAGGGACGTCTGGCGGATGCCGACGGCAGGGCCGATCAGTTCGCGCTCGCGGCCATCGCGCTCGGGTTGCTGGGCGGTGGGCCCCCCGATTCGTCTCCACTGCGGCCCGCCGAGCCGGGGGGCGCGCGACCGCGTGCCACGACCCTGGCGCGACGCGCTCCGGCGGTCGATGCCGTCCTGATGAAGGCCTTGAGCAGCTTCCCCGAGCACCGCTTCGAATCGATCGCGCTGTTCTCGAAGGCTCTCGCCGAGGCGGTGGCCGGCGCCGGTTTGATCTCGCCGTCGGTGATGTCGGGGCTCGGTGCCGACGCCGTCCCGACCAACAGCCGACCATCGGATGACGGCGATCCGTGGGCCACGTCCACGCGCGAAGCGGCCTCACTGCCCCTCGCACGCGCACTTGCCGAGCGCCGGAGCTCCGCGCGGCGCCGAGGCAACACGGGCGCCCGCTCCTCCTTGACCGAGCAGTTTTTCCAGGAAGGTGACAGGCAAGAGGCCAGTGAATTCAAGGACCAGCCACCAGAACGCGAGCTGGAGGAAGACGCGGCGGCGCTGGATTTCGATTCGTTCGACCGCGTACCCAAGCAACGCAAGCCCCTGGTGGCGGCATTGGTATCCCTGGCGGTGGCGGCGGCCGCCCTGGGCTGGTGGGCCGGCTTGAGACCACCCGAGCGTTGGCGCCGACTGGCCGCATCGCAAGGGAGCCCCCAAGAGGAAGAGAGGCTGCATGAGCCTCGGAGAGACCAGCCTCTTTCCGAGGCTGCGGTCCCCGGAGCCAACCAGCGGCAACCGGGCCCCCGGTCGGACCTTGGAGACGATCCGGGCAGAACGGCACCGTCGGCGGCGGCTGGTGCGGCCGAGCCCGAGCCCGCGACGGTGACCGAGATGGCCACGGCCACGGCGACGGGGGACGTCGCCCCCGGACCAAGGCCGCCCGCCGGGGTCGATCCCTCTGCCGCCCGGCCAGGCCCCTCGATCATCCCGGGCTCGGCCGGAACGACGGGCCTGGGCTCCGGCGCTTTGCCCGTCAGGCGCGCCAGGACCCGGCCGATCGACCCGGTCACGGGACCCCCGCCGCCGGCCCTGCGCGGCTTCATCTGGTCCCCCGAGGCCAATGCGCTGGTGCCAGCCGGCGAGACGGCGGCGCAACCAGGCGGCCCGCCGGGGCAGTGGCCTCCGCCCTTCGAGTCGCCGCCGCCGCCGCCCTTCAATTCATCTCCTACGAGCTCGGCTGATTCGCCCGATCCGCTCCGGGTCCCCTAGTCGCTCCCGTCGCGCTCGCCGGTCCGGCGACCAACGGAGCCACGGCGATCTGCGTGTCGCGTGGTCGATGCCCCGTGTAGGTCCCGAGCACGTGATCCCACAGCGGAGTCGTGAACCCCCAGTTGTACTCGGGGTACGCATGGTGGATGAGATGATGTCGCTTCATGCGGCCGAGCCAGCCACTGCCGAGAGCCCAGTGGTGCGAGCCATGGTGACTGATGCAATAGAAAATGTAGCCCAGCCAGTTGAAGCCCATCACCACGCCCGTGGCCGATGGACGTAGGAACAAGGTCAGCACCTCGAACAGCGCGATGATGGCGATGGTGGTCAGGTACCAGGGCACCCCGATGAGATCGCGCGGTCGCAGGTGATGCAACCGGTGGCCCTCCGTGAGGAACGAGCTCCACTCGTGATAGACATAGCGATGCAGCAGGTACTCGGTCAGGGTCCACGAGCAGAGCCCGATCGCGGCCAGGGCCAACAGCTCGATCGGGCCGAGCGAGGCGCGACCGTGCGGCAAGGCGTGCCCGACCAGCCAGATCACGATACTGATGTTCGCGACGTAACCGAACCAGTAGTTGAACGTCGAGGATCCGAGGCGTCTGATGAGGTCGGTGCGTTTTTTCTCACGGGGATCGGTTGCCAAGCCAGCGTGTCTCATTCCCTGTATCTGCGACACGATCCAGGGTCGGGCAAGCTCCGGTTGCCCGCCGCACGACCAGGATCCCCGGCGTAACGCAAGTCCGGCCTTCCAGTTACGAACCGGAAACAGATAGGAGGGAGCCTGATGATCGGGCGAGCCTGCGATCTGTGCTAATAGGATCCCCGGAACCCTACTCGCGATGGGCGAATCGAACGCAAAGAGGATCGATATCTTATTGGTAGAGGACAATCCCGGAGACGTGCGCTTGACCAGGGAGGCGCTTGCCGAGGGAAAGGTGCTCAATCACCTGCATGTGGTGGGGGACGGAGTCGAGGCGCTCGACTATCTCTTGCAGAGGGGCCAGTACGCTGGAGCCACCCGCCCGGATCTCGTGCTGCTCGATCTCAATCTGCCCAAGAAGGACGGTCGGGAAGTGCTGGCCCAGATCAAGGCCAACGACGATCTCAAGCGCATCCCTGTCGTGGTGCTGACCACGTCTCAAGCGGAGGAAGACATCTTCAAGAGCTACGACCTGCACGCCAACTGTTACATCGCCAAGCCCGTCGATTTCGAAAACTTCATCCAGGTGGTTCGGTCCATCGACACCTTCTGGCTCACTGTCGTGCGCCTGCCGCCGGAATAGGGACGTGGCTGGCGAACCTCTCTTGCGGGTCCTGCTGGTCGAGGACAATCCCGCCGACGCCCGCTGGTTCCAGGAGGAGTTGCGCGATTCCGATCCAGTCTGGTGCTCGCTGAGCCAAATCAACACCCTGGCCGGCGCGGTCGAGATGGTTCGCGCCGGGGGGATCGATGCGGTCTTGCTGGATCTCTCCTTACCGGACGCCCAAGGAATCGAGACTGTCTCGCGCATGCGAACGGCTGCTCCGGGCATCCCCGTGGTGGTGCTGACCGGGCTCGACGACGAGCAGGTGGCGTTGCGGGCGGTCAAGGAAGGTGCCCAGGATTACCTGATCAAGGACCAAGCCAACGGGCCCCTGCTGGCCCGCGCCGTGCGCTACGCCATCGAACGAAAGAGGGCGGATGAATCCCAGCGCCGCGAGGCGGCGGCCGCGCAGACGGCTCAACTGCGCGAGCAATTCGTGGCGGTCCTCGGTCATGACCTGCGAAATCCCCTCTCGAGCATCGCCATCAGCGCCGGCCTGCTCATGAAGAACACCGACATGACCGAGCGGCAGCTCAAGGCCGTTGCGCGCATCGCGCGCAGCGCCGATCGCATGAATCGGATGATCCGTGATCTGCTGGATTTCACGCGGGCGCGGCTGGGCGGCGGTTACACCCTCTCATCGAGCCCGGTCAGCCTGCGAGACATCTGGCGTCAGGTCGTCGAGGAGCTCGAGACGGTCCACCAGGATCGCTCCTTGATCTTCTCGGCCGAGTCGACCTGCTGGGGAAACTGGGACGCCGATCGCATGTCCCAGCTGGCCTCGAACCTGATCAGCAACGGGCTCCAGTACAGTCCGCCGGAGAGCCCCGTGCGTATCACGCTGCGCGAGGAGGCCTCGGATGTGCTGATCGAGGTCAACAATCACGGGGCGCCCATCCCGCAGAACATGATCCCGGTGCTGTTCGAGCCTTTCTATCGAGTTCAGGCCGACCAGTCGGGAGGATCGAGCCAGGGGTTGGGCCTGGGCCTGTACATCGCGCACCAGATCGTCCTCGCACACCGAGGACGCATCGACGTTCAATCGAGCGAGGTCGAGGGAACCACCTTCTCGGTCCGGCTGCCGCGAGTGACCTCGCCAGGACCCGGGTGAAGCGGGTCAGGACGGATCGGCGTCGTCGTCCGAAACGCCCACCCCGTAGCCCTTGAGCTTCTC
>Ga0209849_1000041_pt1 | contig 15217 bp, 10 predicted proteins | sample OrgsoiDNA2013048_FD_185798 | JGI IMG/M metagenome (GOLD analysis project Ga0209849, IMG submission 185798) | Permafrost soil microbial communities from the Arctic, to analyse light accelerated degradation of dissolved organic matter (DOM) -... | ecosystem: Environmental > Terrestrial > Soil >... | reverse complement strand
TCGGTCTCCTTTCTTTTGGTTATGTCCCTGTAGTTCGCAACGATCGCATTCAGACCTTTTATACCCAGCATATTGGTAAGGGAACCTTCCATCCAATAATAGTGTCCCTGGGCATGCTGAAACCTGCCCTGAAAACTGACAGGAACGCCAGGATTGGACAAACTTTCTTTGATTTTTGTCTGCAAAGAAAGCAGGTCCTCCGGATGTGCCCTGGTCATCGAATTTGCAGCAGCCGGCACTCCGGTTATTTTGGCTGAAGCCGGACTGCGGTATAGAATATTCGAAAACTCGTCGGTCAGGGCAATTCCTTCTGCACTGTTTTCAATCAAAGCACGAAACCGTGTTTCGCTGGCAGCAAGCGCCTCCTCCGTTTTCTTTCGCTCCGTTATATCCGATCGTATGGCAATATACTGGTAGGGCAGTTTTTTTTCATCGAGAAAGGGAACGATCGTTGTATCAACCCAATAAATAGTGCCATCTTTTGCCTTATTCTTTAGTTCTCCCTTCCAGATTTTTCCACTTTGAATGGTCGTCCATAAATGTTTTATAAAGTCCTTCGAGTGAAAACCGGAACTAATCATTCTATGATCCTGCCCGATCAATTCTGCCGGCCTATATTTAGAAATTTTACAGAAATTATTATTTACATATCTGATGATGCCTTTTTTGTCTGTTATGGCCACAATACTGGATGCATCCAGAGCGAATTTATAGTCTGATATTTCCTTACTCGTTTTCCTTTCCTTTTCCTCATCTTCAATGTTCTCCGTCACATCGCGAAAATTAAAAACGATAGCTTTTATATTTTCATCATTTAAAAAATTTGTTGAAATACCCTCCAGCCAGATATATTTTCCGTTTTTATGGAGATTTCTAAATAATGAATGTATTGGCAAACCCGGGTTTGTCATTATATCTGCCCCAATTTTCCGGGCCATATCGATATCATCCGGATGTATATTTTTCATTCCGCCTTTTTCCATCACTTCCTCGTTTGACCACCCGGTGATCCGAAGGGCAGACGGGCTTCTATAAATGATATTCAGTGAACTATCGAGTAATGAGATAACATCATTGTTATTTTCTATCAAAGCCCTGAATCGCCTTTCATTATCATATATTTCCTGCGTCCTTTCTTTTATTTTGAACTCCAGTTCTTTATTGTTTTTATTTAATTCTTTTTCGAGTTGCTTTCTTTTACTGATATCCTTGATAATAAAAACCAGGGCAATGATCTCTTCATGCTGGTTTTTTGCAAGATTCGCATTTACTGCACCGAAAAAACTGGATTCATCTTTATGAAAAAAATTCATTTCAGATTGCCAATATCCTGTCTCCAATATTTGCTCTATAATTTCTGCAACCTGGTGATGGGATAGTCCAATGATTTTTAAGGACAGCATCTTTTTACCCAATACTTCCTCTTTATGGTATCCGTAAAAAATTTCAGCTCCCTTGTTCCAACTGATAATGTCTCCGTCCAGACCAACGGAGACGATGGCGTCTGTCGATTGATCTACCAGGCCAGCTAGGTAATTCACCTGCTCATGTAGCTTTTTTTGCTCCGTAATATCACGGGTGATTTTAACATACCCCTTTAACTGCCCGGAATCGTCTTTTAACGTGGAAAAATTTACGCCTGCCCAGAACATAGATCCGTCTTTTCGAACACGCAATCCCTCATCTTTGTAGCTTCCTCTTTCTTTTGCCAGTTGGAGATTCTGTCTGGGAATATTTTTAATGATGTCGTCATGGGTATAAAATATTTCGATGGGCTGCCCAATGATCTCTTTTGCTTTATATCCTTTAATATGTTCAGCGCCAAGATTCCAGCTTTTCACATTACCATTCAGGTCGATCATAAAAATGGCGCAATCCTTTATACTATCTACCAACAGGTGCATACTCTCTTCACTTTCCCATGGTAATATTTCTTTTGCGTACTTCATCATGATAGGGCTGGCTCTGTCGGTTATTATTTGAATGATACGAAAGGCAACACCTTCGGTATAAATCAGCATAACGGAGTAAAAAACAATGTCAGGCCATACTGGGATATCCAGATTTTGCCCTCTATGGAGTAAACCAAAGCAGGTTGTCAGGACTACTGGTAGCAATAAAACTGCTGATAATATAATTTTCCTCCAAAATTTCATTATCTACGTGTTTTAAAGGGCGGACTTGATCAAAATCCTAAAATTATTTTAGCCATTCATTTAAGATTTGCAGCCTCAAGTGCGATCCACTGTGAGAACTGAAATTAAGTGGTCTATTTTTCGACCAATATGCTAGCGGTGGGAAGTATTGTAGAGTGGTACCACAAGGTATTATTAAATTGTAGACAATCCTGTTAAAGCGAAAAATATTAAAATTGCATATCGTACTAATATGCAAACGGCTCCATTTATTAATTTCAAGTCCCCCTACCGAAATTTCATAGCTACGTAATTTTACGATAGGCTTCATCTAAGTGTTTTCATGTAGTTGCATTTGCCATTTTTCAAGAAAGTGAATCGCAGATTCTATTATAAGGAGCGTTTAAAGACGTTCTTTTATAGCGGGGTGATTAAAATAAATATGACCAACGGAGATGGAGGAATTGCAGTTTACCCGAATCCGGTTACCGGTAATCTGGTGCATGTTCTGATGACCGGCCAGCAAAAGGGAGGGTATCAAATTACTATTTACAACAATGCCGGAGCACGGGTGTTGGTTACAGAGATGACGTACGATGGGACAAATTCAATCAAAACCATTGTTTTCGATAAATTCTTTGTGCACGGAACCTATTATTTTGAAATAAACGGACCCGGAAAGAAAAGTAAAACATTTAAACTTTTTATTGATTGAATCCGTTGCGTCGGAATCTCTCTTGTAGTTGTTTCCACTACAAATTAAAGAGAAGATGTTGATAGGTTTTTCATGGTTCATTCTATTTTTAATGACCCCTTTTCAGCGTTACTTTGTTCTACAATCAATCGAAATATACCTTCTGAAAAAGCCCGAACCGAACATAAGAAAAATCCAGATCCTACCCTTTGAAAACCAAGCTGATGACTTCAATGATCCTTATGAAAACCTGACATCCGTATCCTGACCGTTCAAACCTCGATCAGAGCATAAATCATTGAAATACCAAAAGCTGTCCGGTTACGGTTTCGTTTCAACGAGACCGTAACTTTTTTACTATTATCAAACAAACAACCCATGAATAAAATCCGGATCCTTGTAGCGGAAGATCATAAACTGATTCGTGAAACCTGGACTTCCATTTTAAATATGGATCAGCGATTCGAGGTGATTGCCGCATGTGCTGATACAACAGAAGCCATTACTGTTGCGCGGAAAGCGCACCCGGATATTATTCTGATGGATATAAATATTCTTCCCCTGAATGGATTTCAGGCGACTGCGAGTTTATCTCATATAGTGCCGGATTCAAAAGTCATCGGGCTGTCATTTCATACCGAAATGCTGTATGTGCAGAAAATGTTTTCTGCCGGCGCCAGGGGATATCTGACAAAAAATTCCGGATGTGAGGAATTGACCGATGCGATCATACGCGTTTACAGTGGTAATATTTATGTATGTTCAGAAATACGGGAAAAAGGATTTGAAGTAGTAGCGCTTTCTCAGATGAATATTCCGGAAACCTCTCCGCTCACAAGCAAAGAAATTCAGATTTCTCATTTTATTCAGGATGGTCTTCGCTCAAAGGAGATTGCAGGGAAACTGAATATTTCAGTCAGAACAGTCAACGTTCACAGGTATAATATATTCAAGAAGTTAAATATAAACAGTTCCCTTTCACTGGTAAGCCTGCTCAATTCAAGGGATGGTTATACACAATATGCGGCAAATGGACGGTAGGAATATTAGAAGTGAAATTGGTCAAATATGCTTACATTGTATATAACCAAGCCATATGCTAAAAATCATTATTGCTGATGACCATGCAGTTGTTCGTAAAGGTCTAATACAGATACTAATGGAGGCATTCCCCAATGCCACAATCGTTGAAGTAACGGATGCTGAATCACTTCTTAAGAAAATATTCAGCGAATCCTGGAATCTGGTCATTTCAGATATCTCCATGCCCGGCAACAGCGGATTAGATGCATTGCAGCAAATTAAAAAGCATTATCCCAAATTACCGGTTCTTATACTGAGTATGTATTCGGAAGATCTCTATGCCATCCGCGTGCTAAAAGCTGGGGCAGCCGGTTTTCTGAATAAAGATTTTGTACCGGAGCAATTGGTAAATGCCGCATACAGGCTATTGGGTGGTAAAAAATATATAACTCCGAATATTGCTGACAAACTGGCCGGCACATTGGTTCTGGAGAGCGATAAACCACCGCATGAAAGCCTTTCGAACCGGGAGTTCGAAGTGTTCAAATATATTGCATCCGGTCAAACGGTTTCCGATATCGCCAGCAGACTTTCTCTCAGCGTAACCTCCATCAGTACTTATCGGGCCCGCATCATTGCTAAAATGAATTTGAAAACAAATGCGGATATTATGCTCTATTCAATAGAAAACAAATTAATTTGATTCTGTCCGGACGTATTATTTGAAAAATGTTTCGAGTATCAGCCAAAGGAGAACCGGTATTCCGATCGCGGTTAAAGCTGTATTCAGAACACTTATCTGGTAGATCCTTGAAGTCATTTTTTTCTGAGTTCTTCCGCTATCCATCAATGTTTCTATTTTCTGTTCCATCATCTGGTTTTTAACCAGGTAGTCAAGAGCGCCAAACTGGTCTGAATGGATTGCCGGCATAATATTTTCCTTCATGTTAATATTTACAATAAGGGTATTCGAATTCGAATACCCGGCATTTCCGGGAGCTTCGCTTCTGTGTAAATAATCCAAACTGGAGTTCATTAATAAGGTGTCAGGGTTCTGATTAAGATTGTGCAAATATTTACTGCAGGTGCGGAATCCTGTATTCCTTCTGTAACATACACTACGGCTTATTTTTCTGCAAACACCCGGGAAACAGGTATCCCCGGCGAACTGTGAAGAATAGGATTCTGAATTAGTTTTCATAAATAGGTATTGGATTTGGGATGATCGACTGCGGGTAAATATGGCATTGAAAAGCTGTCATTTAAGACCTGTTGTAAAGAAACAATTATGAATGCCTCTTCACAATAGAGGTAATTATATTCCTGCTGTATGAATCGTAATTGAAAAATTGTAGAATAACTACTACGTGCGTTGCTTCAACCTAACCAGGCGCCCCGGATGGATTTTATGAACCCTCGGGATTATGACGACTGGTGGAAGGAACGTTCCGATTCAGCCTTTCAGAAAGCGGCCATCCGGATTTATCATGATGCAAACCATGCTGTAGGTATCATTTCTACAATATTAAAATAAACAGTCCTGTAGTTGTTCATAACATTAAATATCAATTAGCCGCACCTAACTGTACTGGTATTCTACTTATTACCACGGATCAGATTTTCTATTTCAGATTTTTGTAAAAATCGGTTTAAAATCAATACCGGAATTTGAATTGGATGGCCCAATTATTGAGTCCTTTCGATTCTCCGGCAATCCCCTTTAAAATCTAAATCTATTTCCCGAAAAATTATTTTACTTGTATATAGTTGGGCTGCCTGCCTGACCGGTTTTTCTCAAAACCCATCTTATCGCGTGCCGGTTGTTGTTCATATAATCAGCAAAAATCCTTCTTTGATAACCGATCAGCAGATCCGGGATGTGGTAGATGATCTCAATAATGCATTCTCCCATACAGGAAATTACGGTACAGGCAGCGGTGCAAACACCAGAATAAAATTCGCCCTCGCCCGGATTAATCCGGACGGAGGAATCAGCACAGGGATTACACGCACGCAATCGATACTTGGGGATCTGGATGCTGATATTGAAAATGACCGATTGAAAAAACTGATATCCTGGGATACAAAAACCTATTGTAATATCTGGCTTGTAGATAGTATAAAAAATGAGTACTTCAGTTATTTCTCCTGCGGCAGCTGGATCAGAAGACATAACACGGGTTATACCAGTTTTTCTCCCGACGGCGACTATCGCGACGGTATTGTGACATATGAACTGGGCTCTGTCCTGGCGATGCTGATGGGTAAATACCTGGGGATGAACTATACTTTTATTTTAGGAAGCTGTGCCAATACAAATTGCGATTCGGATGGAGACGGTATCTGTGATACACCACCTGTTTCAGGTCCCGGAACTTCCTGTACGGCTTATCAGAATTCATGCAGTACGGATACACTGAGTGGTTTTACGAAAGATATGCCGGACCTGAATTCAAATTTCATGAGCTTCAGCGGACCCTGCACAAATTCGTTTACCGAAGGCCAGGCCACAAAAATGCGGAACACGCTGGCAGGTGTGCGCAGCAGCCTGTTTGCACAAGATAAATGCGACCCTCCCTGCACTGAAAACATAACGGCCTATTTTACGAGAAATAACTGGCTACCCAGGGCAGGGGATCTGATTCAATTCAATAGCTCCTCTGCAGGTGGAACGAATTACCAATGGACCGTCAATGACCAACCCGCTGGTGTTAACAATCCGGATTACGCACAAAGCTTTGCCCTACCCGGAAGATACAAGGTATCACTGAAGGTTTTCAATACAGATCAAACCTGCTTCGCTGGTTATTCCGATTCGGTTATTGTCGGCTGCGGCGTTTTGGCCAGGTTCTTTCCTGACAAAAGGATAATCGCGTCGAAAGACCAGATTCTGAAAGATTCGATTATGTTTACTAACCGCTCTGTGAATGCAGTCGCCTACCAATGGTGGATCAGTAATGATGTCGGAATGTCTCCGCAAATCATCAGCACTGGAAATAATTTAAACCAGGTATTTGCTTCGCCTGGCCAATACTCGGTATGGCTGGTAGCTTCCAATGGCGGCTGTTCGGATACAACGGATCCGTTTAATTTTACAGTTAACGATCCTACGGTGGATGCAAGCATCGACATTCATGATATAACCTGTTATGAACAAACAAAAATAAAGCTGGTATTTCGGGTTTGTAATCAGGGATATGCCCCGGTACCTACTGGTACCCCGGTAAGTTTTTATGACGGTGATCCTACTACGGATACGGCAAAAAAACTGGATACTGTTTATCTGTTGCCGGCGACCATACAGGGGAGATGTTGTAATAGCTTTAGCACGATACTAAATGTGGGAAGGCCGGGCCTTAACCGTATCTATGCAGTTGTCAACGACGATGGCAGAAGTATACCCATTCAATTACCCAACACAACACTTCCCGAATCATTGTTCAGCAACAATGTTGTTCTAGCAGACAATTTTCAATTTAGAGTAAAAATCAATCCTCCCTCAGCAACCCTGATACCCGGAGATACGCTGCAACTTTCAGCCACGGCTGGTCCGGGAATTGTTTCTGCTTATTTATGGAGCAATCCACCGGGACTCAGTTGTACGGATTGTTCAAGTCCGGTTTTTATTGCGGGAAAGGAAGATGTCTCCAAAAAAGTAATCGCCACCAGCGATGACCACTGTACGGACAGTACGTTCATTGTTATAAAAATACCCTTTGCCGATGATTATACGATTCATATTGACAGTATGATCTGCGCGGATAATGATCGTGTTTTCGGTGCTTTTACCGTAAATAATCATTTCAAACGCGGTGTTATACCCAATGGTTTAAAGATTTCATTTTACGAAGGCAATCCTGCAACGGATACCGCCCGGCTTCTGCAACCGGTGTATACTTTGAAAACGAATAACCAGGTAGATCATATCCACTTCACTGATTTTTTAGAAGGGATTGAGCCCGGATCTTTTTATGCAGTTTTAAACGACAGCACCCGCCCGACTCCTGCAAGTCTTCTGGCAGACAGCCTCTTCCCTGAAAAAGATTATACAAATAATACGGATAGTTTTTTCTATACCCCCTTTACTGTTTCTGTTTATCCTTCGGACACCACGGTAACCCGGGGAACGCATATCCCCCTTCGGTTTGAAGCATCTGGAGGTCAGCCGGTTTCTTTTAACTGGTATCCTGCGGAATTGTTGTCCTGTTCAAATTGCACTGATCCGGTAGTCACACCAGGAGCCAGCCAAAGATTTGAGCTGGATGTTCAGAATCAATATGCGTGTAAGGCGAAATCATATGCACAGATAAATACCGTTTCGGGTGGCAAAGTAAGCATTCCAAATGCCTTCACACCCAACGGAGATGGCCGCAATGACGTTTTTTATGTGATGGGCAGTCAGGAAGTAAAGGTTATTAAAAGCTTCTCTGTTTTCAATCGCTGGGGTGCGGCCGTTTTTTCAGAAAATAATGCTCCGCCAAATGACGCTGGTTTCGGCTGGAGCGGACTCATTAATGGCAGACCCATGAGTGCAGAATCTTACGTATATGTTATAGTCATCGAATTTAAAGACGGATCAGAACAGGTTTACCGGGGATCGGTAGTCTTAATTTTATGAGATTCAGTATATAGATGGTACCGAACCGCTCGTGACCTGGGGCACCGTATTATTGAAATAAGGAGCATTGGTTTCAATTCTTGCATTATGGCATAATACCAACTGCCATTGGTTATGATAAAAGTGGTACACTTCAACGAAACTAATGTACTGATCAATGACGCCAGTCATGACAGCCAGTTTAAACCGGACATTCGCCCGGCCGAAAATCCAGGCGTAATTTCCATCTATCGTAGCGGTTACCTTTTCAGGAATTATGAACATATATTTAATTCTTCCGGAACCGATATCCTTCAGGAAAGAATTTTTATTATCAATTACACCGCTCGAATGGATAAAGGTCAGACTATCTGCCAATAAGACTTTTAGAAGGGATGTATCCTGATGGACCATCGCATCACAACGCCTTTTTTCGATGGCCATCAGTTTTTTCACGTCCTCTGACTGTGCGTTTAACCTGACACTCCATGCCAGCATAATACCGCTAAATAAGACAATCCTGAAGATTATATTTGATTTCATTGAACGAAAGGGCTAGATTTTAAAAGGGACGAATTACCATTCAAATGTCGTAATTCTTTCATTAATTCCTCCTGTTGCCTTGTCTGAACAACAGTCGTTGCTATAAAAACCGGATCCAGGGTTTAGTTTTCAACGGAATTCGATAAAATTTGTTGCTTTCCGCCTGCAATTAACGGATTTGAATTAGAAATTTGCGAGAAGGACAAATCGGCCGGTGATAACCTTATTCGAAGGACGCTACCGTATTAATGTAACTATTTTTTTACTTCAAAAAAAACAACCTGACTGCCTGGTAATCCCATTTTTGAAAGGCCCATGACAACAGCGGCGTATTTACCAGGAATGTCCGATGAATAAAAGAGGATTGATTTTTTCTGATCATCTGTCATTATTTGTGGCGACCAATACAGGACCGTCCTGTAATCGGGAATCCGGCTGTTTATCTGATCCTCCGTTTCATATGCAGGAGAGAAAAATTCTCTTTGTTCGGGAATTCCCGGGTAATCAAGAACCGAGGGATGAGAATTCAATTGAATACCGTTCAGGTCTCCTTTGTAAGTGGTCACATTAACTACTCCGTTAAAATACTGGTACCCGATAGAATATTCCCTATTCATTAAATCCAGCCGCCTGATCTTTACGGGGTCCTGTTGAAATAATTCATTAGCATCAAAAAAAGGAACACCGTCGATCAGGATCAACGGTTCGTCGTCGAAAAATTCCCTTTGCGGTTTGTTTGCCAGATATAATTGAAACTTATTCCTTTTCTGAACAACATTGGTGGATATCACGTACTCCCGGATCACTTCTTCCATGGTCTGGAAGCGGGTGTAATTGTCCAGGAAATATTTTTCATCCGGCTCAACATAAAAGCTATTTGTGTCCACCGACTGCATGGAAAACCGGTTAAGCCTGTTCCCGATGTAAATATGTTGCACCTGTTCTGCTATTGAATGATCCAACAGGGAAGGAGACTGAACGGAAGGAATAATATATTCCGGTAACCTACCCTCTGAATATTTATCGGAAAACGGGCTTATTATTTCAACATGGCAGGTGCTGTCTTCTTTCGGATTCGTCTGTAGAATGATTTCCTCTGATCCGTAAAAACCTGGCATCTCAAATTTAACGTGACCGAGCCTGTCGCTGGTTGTTACGCGGAACTCCGTCCTTGTGGAAGGAACGGAAAGGTAAGTACCAATATCGCTGACCGGAGCACCGGTATTATTATTTACCAGTTTTCCCTGTATAATATGACCATAATATTCGGGAGGAAAGGGCAGCAGTGGGGGCTTGCGGCCAATCACATCTTTCCAGATAAAACGCCTCCAGCCATGCGTGAGCATAAGATTGTCCATTTCTTTCTCCCTGGATTTTCCGTTGTCAGCAAAATAATAATCCGGATGTTCAACGGGTCCTAATTCAGCGCTCAAATAAGTATAATTCAGGATATTTGTTTCATCCAGCTTTTGCAGAGAATCTAACCGGTAAACGGCTACAGACATATCAGCAGATACCGGTTTGCCGGAATGATCCGTGACAGAAAGATCTAAATTTATTTTTTCACGAATGTTGTATTCCGGATTTGCCGCAACACTGATCTGTAAATTATTTTCCGGGAATTTAAAATACAGGCGTTCGCAAACAGGCTGCCCCCCCTGATCGAATAAGGTGATCCGCGAAATCCCGTCTTCGATCTCCTCCGGTCTAATGATAAATACAGCCTGGCGGTTAATCAGTTTTTCCTTTTTTACCGGAAGGGACTGATGGCTGCCCTGCATGAAAAGATATATATCCTGCGCATCCAGACCGGCCGATGATTTTACCCGAATGGCGATCTGAGATGAATCTGTTTTAGTAACATTTAAAACAAATCCCTCCGTGTTGGAGGCAGGTAAGTCTTTGGTCACCTGCTCCCCTGTTGGAAAACGGATCAGAGCTCTATAGGATTCACCCACAGCAGGTATAAATATAAAATTACCCAGCCCCATAGTCAGGGGACTAAACTTCAATAGGGTATCTCCCCTGGAATTTAAAATAGTTCCTTCACATTCGAGTCCTTTTCCAAATGCGTCTGTAATCCGGAATCCAACCCGGGATTCAACCTGTTGAACCAGGTTTCCTCCTTCCGGGAAAAATTGTATATCATAATGTTTTGTTTTTGATAAACCATGTTCCGGCTGCAGGTTTTGCGGGTTAATGATCCGGATGGGTTTTTCAAAATAATAATCCGGACTGAAGTTTTTCATCCAGTTGGTATATGCCCTGAAACGGTAGGTGCCGGATGGTATATTAACAGGTATAATCACAGAGCCATTCGATTCACCAGGCTTTAATGAAACTTTTTGCTGCAAAACCGACAGGTTATTTCTGTCAAGAATTTCCACATAAGCGATCTTACTCACGGATGCCGGTTTATTGTAAAATGCATCCATATAGTAAATACGAAACCACAGGATTTCGCGGGATATATAACTGTCCTTATCGGTATGCACGAACAGTTTTTCCTGGATAAACTGGCTCCTGTACTGATCGAAAGCAGCCTGGATATTTTTTTCATGGGAATTATCCTGCGGGAATGCCAAAGGCAAAAAGCATATGAATTCCACGAAAAATGAAAAACAGAATTTTAATATTTTATCAGAGACTTTCATTGTTCAGACTAATACATCTATCTAAATTACCAGAATGATGGTTTAATATTTACTCCTCCCTTTACCCGGCAGTCAATACATCCAGAAGGGGCACCCGTTACACCTGTAATCCTGTTGCCTTTGTAGATGAGATCAATCACCCATTCATATCCCGAGCTGAAAATATCCCGTATTTTTTTTACGTCGACTGAGTCAACGGAACAATTTTCAAAGCCTGTGAGAACAAAGACATTGGGCAATTCATAACGGTTGATAAAAATCCGCCTTTCCGTTTGAGAACTGCATCCGATAAAACCGATAACCTGTTCCGTGGGATCGGTTATACAGTGAACATTGCCGCCGGTCTCTGAGGGCTGCGCATCGAAAATGGAACCCAGTTCTTCCGTATTCTTTTTTAATTTTTGTTTCCATTCATACCCGTCTTTGCTGAGTACGGTTTGTTTTACCAAAATACTATACCGGTTTACCAGCCTGTTTGATCCATCGTATGAAATGGTTTGCAGGGGAAATTCGTGTATCACATCTGCATTCAGGCTGGCAGAAGAACCGATATTGATATTTGCGGACTGATTATTCAGCCAACAAGTATTGTAAACTACCGCATCCAGCCTGGGTACCAAATTCAAACTATCACGTTTGGGATCCTGAGGATCGAATATATAGTTCGAAATATAAGGAGAACTATACTGCCAGGTCTCCTCAAAACTCCATTGGTAATAAACACTTTTTTTCAGATCGTCGTGGGTTGAAACATAAATTGTCACCAGATCCGTTCCGGTCTTCCAGTTTATACTGTCAATTGGAGGTGATATTTTAACCTCCGACAAATCCGATAAATATTCTTTCCCATTGGATGTCTTTATATGCAGCCTGTATTTCTGAGCCGGATCTATTGGCAACTGGTCAACAGCATATCTTCCGCCTTTCTGTTCACTCAGGGGATAGCTGGCGCCCTGTTCAGACTGTACTTCAACCTGGGCGCCTGATTCAGAAAATATCTGAATGCTGTCCAGTCCTGATGTACGGCTCAGGTAAATCATAGTGGAGTCTTTACCTGAATTAATATAGCCTTCCACAACCAGAAAGCCGGTAGCCGGGTATTTTATATTGGGCATGTATTTATCCTTACACGCTTCAAAAATGATCAGTAATAAAAACCAGGTTTTTAATTTCATGTGGTTTTTTAAAATCTGATATTATAATTTACAAAGGGTATGGCTGACCCGAATATGGACAGTTTATATCCGTTGACTGCTCCATTTTCAGAGATATAATAAACTGAATAAGGGTTATGCGTTCCCAGCAAGTTGTAAACACCAATCGTCCAGGAATTGTGAAACTTCTGATGCACTTTATGGTTTCCGTCGATGTTCATGGACAGATCCGCTCTCACATAATCAGGAATGCGATAAGCGTTACGATCAGAATATAATGTTCTGAAAGAGTTATCATAGTGGAACACACCGATGGGGAGAGTAATCGGGCGGCCAGTATTGTATGCAAAGTTCAGGGAAACACTGAAGCGGTGATTGACCCGATAATTCGCAACCAGTGTGGCTGAATTAGGCTGGTCGAAATCCGTCGGATACCAGTTCCCCTTATTCACCAATTCACCAGCGGTTGTATCTTCCGTTTTTATTAAAGTCCTTGAAAATGTATAGCTGACCCACCCATTCAATTTGCCTGTCGCTTTCTTAATCATGAGTTCAATTCCATAAGCCTTTCCCTTAGTATTGAGAACGTCTGTTTCAATATGGTGGTTTAGAACAAGAACAGCACCGCTCTTATAGTCCAGGTAATTCTGAATATTTTTATAATATACTTCCACCGAAGTTTCAATCGTGTTGTTCTTCAGATTTTTATACGCTCCGAGGGAAAACTGACTCCCCAGCTGCGGCAGAATATTGGGATCACTTAATTTCCAGATATCAGTCGGTGCAATGGCGGTCGTATTCGACAACATATGTATATACTGACGTTCGGTATTATAACTGGCTTTCATCGAAAAATTATCGGAGAATGCATACCGCATAGAAATACGGTACTCGGGTCCGCCATAGGTTTTAATTACCTGACCGGCAGAATATGAGTTAACAGCAGTTACATTATCTTCTGTTTTAGGTAGCCCAGGAGTATATTCATTTACGTTTTGCTGGCCCAGATAATTATATACAGAGTACCTCAACCCGGCCTCCAATACCAGTTGTGGGGTGATGGAATATTTATCACTAAGGTAAACAGCAGATTCCAGGGCCTGTTCATGGTGTACTGTATCCGGAGTGATCAGGGAAGTTTTTGAATAGGGAACAAAAGTTCCCGGATCCAGTTTATAATAAAGCGTATTGAATCCAAATTCCAGGGCATGTTTGGAATTCAAAAAATAATTAAACTGGGCCTTGAAGTAGGATTGATTAATATCAAAAGCCAGCTTATATGCATTGACCGGATTATTTTCACTCGAAATAAAATAGTTATACCGGTCATAACCCGTTGTGAAAATGCCGTATAACTTATCATTAAATGAATGCTTCCATTTTAGTGACAAATTCAGATTTCCATAACCATATAATGTATCACTATTCAGGTTGAAATTATCCTTGCTGGCATAAGCCGTCAGGTATAGATTGTTGTTTTTATTGATCTGGTGACTGATATTCAGATTGAGATCATAAAAAGAAGCCCTGCTCAGTTTGTATTGTTGCGGTAGTAAATTCAGTAACCAGTTCGCATACGTAGTTCTGCCGGCCAGTATAAAAGATGTCTTGTCCTTCACGAGCGGGCCTTCTATCTCAAGCCGACTGGTAACCAGGCCGATACCCGCTGAACCGGCAAACTCTTTTTTGTTTCCTTCCCTGCTTTCAATATCAATGACTGACGATAGCCGGCCACCGTATCTGGCCGGGATACTGCTTTTATATAATTCGACCGTTTTGATAACGTCCGGATTGAATGCAGAAAAGAGACCGAAAAAATGAGATGCATTGTAGATCGTGGCATCATTGAACAGAATCAGGTTCTGGTCTGCCGATCCTCCTCGAACATTTAAACCGGTACTCGCTTCTCCAACGGATTTTACGCCTGGCAGGGTGAGCAGCACACGCAAAAGATCAGTTTCACCAAAAACAACCGGAACCTGTTTGAGTGTTTTAATATCCAGCTTCTGAACCCCCATCTGTACTCCCCGGATATTGCTCATCTTTTCTGCAGAGATGGTTACATTCTTCAGCATCATAACCAGGCTCTGCAAATCAATATTCAATTTTCCGTCACCCGAAAGAATGATCTGACGCCTGGTATCCTTCATCCCAATACTCTGAATGTTAAGAACGATCCGGCCCTTAGGTAATGAAATGGCATAATAACCGTATTGATCCGTAGCTACGCCAATTCGCGGCTTGTCGATATAAATGGATGCTCCCGAAACTGCTTCACCGGTTTTTGCGTCCCGCACATAACCGCTGACCAGGGCATTTGCCTGTCCGTTATTGGCTGTATTCAGTCCAATCTGGTATAGCTTATTTTCAAGCTTTGCATTTTGTATGGCCTCATTTTGATTATTTGTATAGCTCAA
>Ga0209849_1000040_pt1 | contig 15293 bp, 14 predicted proteins | sample OrgsoiDNA2013048_FD_185798 | JGI IMG/M metagenome (GOLD analysis project Ga0209849, IMG submission 185798) | Permafrost soil microbial communities from the Arctic, to analyse light accelerated degradation of dissolved organic matter (DOM) -... | ecosystem: Environmental > Terrestrial > Soil >... | reverse complement strand
AGTCCCAGCACCGGAACGGTCGTATCTCTGGTGGCAAGGAGGTCACATCATGACGACCAACAACTGGAGTCTCGACACCGTTCACTCCGGCATCAACTTCACCGTCCGCCACAGGGTGGTCTCGAAGGTTCGAGGCCGCTTTGCCAAATTCAGCGGAAGCGTCGCGATCGATGAAGGCGATCTTACGCGCTCGGTCGTGGAGGCGAGCATAGATGCCTCCAGCATCGATACAGGCACGACCCACCGCGACGATCACCTGAGGTCGGCCGACTTCTTCGACGTGGAGCACTTCCCCCAGATCCGGTTTCGCAGCACACGAATCGAGAGGGTCGAGGGGAACCGCTATCGGCTCACCGGAGACCTGACCATCCGCGGCGTCAGGCGCCCGATCGCGCTCGATGCCGGGTACGGCGGCCGTGGCAAGGACCCGTGGGGCAACGAACGCGTCGGTTTCACGGCGAAGGGCACCCTGGACCGGAAGGAGTTCGGCCTCAAGTGGAACCAGGCGCTCGAGACAGGCGGCGTGCTGGTCAGCGATCGCGCAGATCGAGCTCGGGATGCAGGCGGTCCGCGCAGCGGCGACCGCTGCAGCATAACCCACGGCGCAAAAAGCGGCGCCGCGGATCCCTCGCGGCGTCGCGATGGGGGCCAGATCGCGCGGCCCGTTCAAGGGAACTTCGAGGGCTTCACGCGGAAGCGGCTCTTGTTGATCTTCAGGGCACGGATCCTGGATTCCAACGTCGAGCGTGGAATCCCGAGACGCTCGGCCGCGCCTGACGGCCCGAAGATGCGCCCGCCCGTCGCGCGCAGGGCGTCTTCGACCATGGCCTTCTCGTGTGAGGCGACGCTGCTCGACAGCTTGAGGCGGCCGTCGACCGCAGGTTTCGTGGACAACCAACTTTCATCCACCGTGAACTCGTCCGTGTCGCACACGATCACGGACCGTTCAATCACGTTCTGCAGCTCACGGATGTTCCCTGGCCACGGGTACGCCTGCAGGTGATCCAGTGCGCGCTTGTTCACGCGGCGGATCGACTTGCCCGCCTTTCTTGCGTAGCGTTCGATGAAGTATCTGACCAGGAGGGGGATGTCTTCTCTTCGCTCCCGCAATGGAGGCACATCCAGGGGGAACACGTTCAGCCGATAGAAGAGGTCCTCGCGGAACACGCCACGTTCTATCTCTGCGGCCAGATCTCGATGGGTCGCGGCGATCACGCGAACGTCGACTCGGACGGGCTGGGCCCCGCCGACTCGTTCGAATTCTCGCTCCTGCAGGACCCTCAGCAGAGCCACCTGGATTTCGGGCGACAGCTCGCCGACCTCGTCCAGGAAGAGCGTTCCGCCATCCGCCAGCTCGAACCGGCCCAGCCGACGCTGGATGGCTCCGGTGAACGCTCCCTTCTCGTGACCGAAAAGCTCCGAGCTTATGAGCTCGCGTGGGATGGCCGCGCAGTTCACCGCCACGAACGCGCCTCCAGACCGCCCGGATCGTCTGTGGATCGCGCGGGCGATGAGCTCCTTGCCCGTGCCGGTTTCGCCGGTGATCAGGACCGTCGAATCGCTGCCCGCGACCTTGGAGACGCGCGAGAGCACGGCGGCCAGCGCCGGCGATGCGCCGACGATCTCCTCGAACATCGAGGTCTTGTCGATCTCTTCTCGAAGCGCGACGTTCTCCTGTTGCAGCCTCTCCTCGGAGTGCTTGCGGTCGTCGATGTCCGTCGAGGCAAGGTGCCAGCGGGTGATATGCCCCTGGTGATCGCGCACAGGGTTGCCACGCCCCAGAAACCAGCGGTAGCTTCCATCATGTTTTCGGAGTCGGGTTTCCGTTTCAAAAGGCAAGCCCGCAGCGAAGGCGTTCGCCATGCAAACGTCCACACGCTTCGAATCGTCGGGGTGAAGGACAGATCCCATTGGTAGCTGCCGCCATTCATCGAGGCTCATGCTGAAGTAGGTGAGTGCCACCCGGTTCGCGTACAGCCGCTCGCGCTGGGGTCCATAGACGGTCACGTGCTGCGGTGCAAGGTCCAGTATTTGGCGAAGCTCCTTCTCCTGCTCCTCGAGGAGTTGCTCCGCCTTCTTGCCCTCATCGATATCGGTCAGCACCACGTACCACCGAACGATGCGGCCTTGTTCGTCGCGCGAAGGTCGGCCCCGCATACGAAACCAGCGATACACGCCGTCGTGGCGGCGAAGGCGGTGGTCAATCTCGTACGGATGGCCGTTCTGGACAGCCTCCGTCCACGCAGCAATTGCGGCGTCGCGATCATCCGGGTGGGTTGCCTCGTCGGTCCAGCAGTCTTTCAATTCTTCCGGGTTCTTACCGAAATATTCGACCACCTGTTGGTTGAGGAGCTCGACCTCGCCTTCCGGTGTCATCGCGGCGACCTGAGCCGCGATCCCGTCAACCACCAGACGGAATTTCTCCTCGCTCCTGCGCAGCGCCTCGGTCATTTGCTCCTGCTCCGTCACATCCATCGCTGTCCCGACGAAGCTCCGAAAGAGGCGGCCGCTGGGAGCAGGCATCCCAACGCAGCGTACATGTCGAATCTCTCCGTCGGGGCGCACGATGCGTTTCGTGAAGTCAAAGCCAAGGTTGTTCACCCGCATCTTCTGGATCTCGCGCGCCACGGCGTCTCGATCCTCTGGGTGGACGAGCGCCATGTATTCCCCGATGGTCGGCGCCGTACCACCCGGCTCGAGGCCGTGGATTCGGAAGAGTTCCGACGACCAGTACTCGAAACCTGCCGAGCCGAATGCCCAGCTACCCATATGTGCGAGCCTCTGACCCTCGGTGAGGTAGAGCTCGGCCTGCTTGCGCTCTTCCACGTCGAGGTTGATCCCGATCCAGCCAAGGAGCGTTCCATCGGTTGCCCTCAACGGGTCGGACCGACCGACAAACCAGCGGTAGGCTCCTCGACCGCTACGTACCCGAAAGCTCACCTCACCCGCGGAGCCGGTGCTGAGACAGTCAGACCAGACTCTGCGCGTCTCCTCCTGATCGTCCGGGTGTAACAGGGAGACGTGGGAGTCCCACGCTCCTTCGGTCACCGTTCCGGTCCGAAGCGGATGGTCCTTCGGTAGCGCAAGGTAGTCGGCGCATCTCTCGTTCACGAACGTGAGCCCACCGGAAGGAGCCGCGTACCAGGTGTGCGCAGGGATCAGGTTCAGCGTGGCTCCCAGCTGTTTCCGAAGCGCTTCATCCATGGGGTCGGAGCTCCGGGCGATTGTATAGATTTTCACCATTGGCGAGATCTGGTCGGTCTTCCACGGGAGAAAACATACGCGACCGCGCGCCTTTATCCACAGTCCATCGTCGGCCCCGAGCTTGCTTGGGTGCCATTGGTCTGACTGAAGGATGGACGCGTTCGCGAAATCGCGCTGCCGCAGGGCGGCAGGGAGAAACTCATGTCTACCGTCATATTTCCACTCGCCGCCGATGAAGGAGATCGTGAAAGGGCGTTGCGCGAGCGATTCGCTCAGTTCTGGAGCACGGCGACCGGCGACCCGCGGACCATTTACGACACGTTCATTTCGGCGACGCCGCTCGCTGAAGGCGTCTCCTCCGAGCAGGTCGGGACCGCGTCTGTGCGCGGCTGGTGGATGCGACCGTCTGTGGGCCAGCACGATGGCGTGATCCTCTACCTTCATGGCGGCGGGTATATCGCCGGATCGGCCAAGGCCTACCGAGGTTTCGCCAGCCAACTCGCCAGTCGCACGGGCCGCCCCGTCTTCGTCCTCGACTATCCGCTGGCTCCAGAGGCGACGGTGCCGGCTGCGCCGGATGCTGTCATGGCGGCATACGAGTGGCTACGGACCAACGGCAGCGAGCGCATCGTCTTGGTCGGTGACTCTGCCGGTGGTGGCCTATCTCTGGTGACGCTCGCGCGCCTGGCCCACACCTCGCGGCCGAGCGGGGCGATCGCCGGAGTCGCGTTTTCGCCGTGGGTCGATCTGGCCTTTACGGGGGCCTCCATGAAGGACGCTCACATTGAGGATCCGCTGCTCACCTACGAATATCTGCAGGCAGGTGCGCGCATGTATCTTGGGGGTGCCGATCCCCGTGATCCGATCGCTTCGCCCCTATTCGGCCCTCTATCCGCACTGCCGCCCGTTCTGATCCAGGTCGGGAGCGACGAGCGACTGCTGGACGACGCGCGCCAGTATGCCGAGCGAGCCGCAGGCGCGGGATCGCATGTACGACTCGAGGTGTGGCAAGGCATGCACCATGTGTTTCAAGTGGACGTCGCGCATCTGCAAACCAGCAGCCTCGCCCTCGACCGCGCCGCAGCGTTCATCGTCGAAGCATTCGCCAATCGAGACCGCTGAGGCGCCAGCAATCCAACCAAAAGGATCTCCCATGAAACGACCAGCCGCTCTTCCTTGGCTTGCGTTCCTGTCCCTCGCCCTCGCGTACACGGACGGCGCGAGCGCCGCCGACCCGGCACCGGCCGTGACGCCCACCGCCGCCAGGAAGGTCGAGTGGGAGAACATGTCCTTCGACCAGCGGAAGAAGCTCATGAAGTCGACCGTCCTGCCCGAGTTGAAGAAGGCCTTTCAGTCCTTCGACCCGAAGAAGTACAAGAGGTTCACGTGTGTCACCTGCCATGGAGACGGCGCCACGGACGGAAAGTTCAAGATGCCCAACGCCAAGCTGCCGAAACTGCCGCCGCCGACCGATCGCGCAGGGTTCACTGCGCTCCAGGAGAAGAAGCCAGAGCTCGTAAAATTCATGAAGACCGTGGTCGCGCCGAAGGTCGCCGAGCTAATCGGCCTGCCCGAATGGTCGCCGCAGATCCCCAAGGGCTTCGGGTGCTACGCGTGCCACACGAGCGCGGACACCACCAAGTGAGCGCAGGAGAAAGGAACCAGACCATGGCGCAGGAGCTCACCGTCGTCGTCACGGGAACCACGGGTAAACAAGGTGGCGCCGTCGCCCGGGGCCTTCTCGAGCGAGGCCACAAGGTCCGTGCCGTCACGCGGGACCCCAGTTCGAGCCAGGCGAAGGCGCTGGCGCACGCTGGGGCGACGCTGGTCGAGGCGGCGCTGGAAGACACCGCGGCGCTCACGAAGGCGCTCAAAGGAGCGACCTCTCTCTTCGCGATGACCACGCCGTTCGGAGGAGGTACAGACGCCGAGACACGACAAGGCGTCGCCGCCGCCGACGCGGCCAAGTCAGCAGGCGTCCATCTGGTCTTCACCTCCGTCAACTCCGCCAACCGACAGACGGGCGTGCCGCACTTCGACAGCAAGCACGAGGTCGAAAAACACATCGCCAAGGTCGGAGTCCGCGCAACCATTCTCGCGCCCGCTTTCTTCATGGAGAACCTCGCCTTCGGCAAAGAGCAGCTCGCCAGAGGGATCTACGCGGCGGCGCTCCCGCCTACCAGGACCCTGGCGCAGGCCGCCGTCTCGGATATCGGGGCGGTCGCCGTTCGCGTGCTCGAGGACGCCGGGCGCTTCACGGGCAAGCGCTTCGACCTCGCGAGCGATGAGCTTACGGGGAATGACGTCGTCGCCATTCTCTCGCGCGTCACTGGTCGTCCCTTCGTGTACTACCAGGTCCCGCTCGATGTCATCCGCCAGCGCATGGGCGAGGACGGCGCCAAGATGTACGAATGGTTAGACCGCGTCGGCTATACGGCGGACCGCGACGCGCTTCGCCGTGAGTTCCCTGACGTCGCCTTCCACGACTTCGAATCCTGGTTAAAGTTGCAGGATTGGAAGGGGCTTCTCGCGTGAAAGCTGTCAGAGTGTTGGAATACGGTGGGCAGTTGGTGTTCAACGAGGTACCGACCCCGACGATCGCACGTGACGAGATCTTGGTGAAGGCCAAGAGTGCCGCCGTCAATCATCTGGATCTCGTCAAGGCCTCCGGGATGATGAGACAGATGCTCCCGATCGACCTGCCGTGGATACCTGGTCACGAGTTCTCAGGGGTTGTCGAACAGATTGGCAGTGACGTCGCGGAATGGGCGCCAGGTGATGCCGTGTTCGGTACCACCGAAATGGGCGCGTTCGCGGAGTATCTGGCGGTCAAGCCGGCGACCATCGCAAGGAAGCCATCCAACCTGTCCTTCGAGGTGGCGGCCTCGGTGCCGATCGCCTCCCAGACTGCGTGGCAGGGAATCTTCACCCATGGCCACCTGGAGAAGGGACAAACCATCCTGATCCACGGTGGTGCCGGTGCTGTGGGCGCCTATGCGGTGCAATTGGCATCGCATGCCGGTGCCACCGTCATTGCCACGGCCAGCGGCGGCGATGAGGCGTACCTCAACTCCATTGGGGCCAGCAGGGTTATCGACTATCGAGAGGCACAGTTCGAGGAGGTTCTGCGAGAGAAGGTCGACGTGGTCTTCGACCTGGTCGGTGGCGATACCCAGAAGCGTTCGTTCCTCGTCTTGAAGGAAGGCGGCCATCTCGTGGCTGCCACCCAGCCCGTCTCGCAGGAAGAGGCCGCGAGACACCGTGTCTCGGGCGCGATGATGAGGCTCGCGCCGTCAGCGGACGGGCTCGGCAGAATCGCGCGACTGCTGGAAGAGGGGACGATACGACCAGACGTCGCGACCGTGTACGAGCTCGAGGACGCGGCTAAGGCCTGGAAGGACATCGGCGGGAACCTGTTGCCCAGCGGGCCCGGAGCGGCAAGACGCAGGTCACATGGCAAGATCGTGCTTCGTGTGGCCTAGCAGTCGATACGATCGCACCACCGGGGGCGACGTGCAGTTGCTCGACGTCTGTGACCGAAAGAGAGCCCTTGTGACCGAGCTACCCGCGCGCAGCCGTGCCGAGGAGGCTCTGCGCCGAAACGAGGCGTACCTGGCCGAGGCTCAGCGCTTGAGCCGCACCGGGAGTTTCGGCTGCCGAATCTCGTTGGCGGAGATGGTATGGTCGGAGGAGACCTTTCGGATCTTTGAATACGATCGAGCCACCCAGCCTTCGGTGCAGGCGATGGTTCAGCGGGTTCATCCCCAGGACATGGCCCATGTACAGGAGAGCCTTCGTGGAGCGATGCGTGAGGGCAAGGAGCTCGACCTGAGATGCCGCCTGTTGCTCCCTGACGAGACCGTGAAGCACCTCCACGTCATTGCTCGCGCGATGAATGTTGAGCCCACGCGGGTCGAAATCGTGGGCGCCGTGATGGATGTTACGGGACAAAGTCGGGTAGCGACTCAGCTGGAGAGGGTGACCGAAGAGAACAAGCTGTTGAGGGTCCGCGTCCACGCGGAGAACCTGGCCCTCAGAGAGGAAATCGAGCAGGCCTGCATGTTCGAGGAGATCGTCGGCTGCTCGCCGGCCTTGAGGGCCGTCCTCGCGAACATTGTCAAGGTGGCCCCGACCGACTCTACCGTGCTGATCACGGGCGAGACTGGCACAGGAAAGGAGCTGATCGCGCGCGCAATCCACATGCGGTCGCGTCGCGCCACCGGCGCGTTTGTAGGCATGAATTGCGCCTCGAGTCCGTCCTCACTCATCGCCTCGGAGCTCTTCGGGCATGAGAGGGGGGCATTTACCGGGGCCTTGCAGCAGCGACAGGGACGCTTCGAGGTCGCGCACTCTGGCACCCTGTTCCTCGACGAAATCGGCGAGCTTGCGGTGGAGACTCAGGTCGCATTGCTTCGCGTGCTGCAGGAGCGCCAGTTTGAGCGAGTAGGGGGCAATCGGGCCATTTCTACTAATGTGCGAGTGATCGCGGCCACAAATCGCGATTTGCCGGGCGCAATTGCTTCGGGGACCTTTCGCGTTGACCTCTTCTATCGCTTGAATGTGTTTCCGATCGTCGTGCCTCCCCTCCGGCAACGAAAGGAAGACATTCCGATGTTGGTGGAGTACTTCGTAAAGCGCTACGCAGACAAGGCCGGCAAAAAAATTACCAAGATCGACCAAGCCACAATGGAGCTATGCAAAGCCTATAGCTGGCCAGGAAATATTCGAGAGTTACAAAATGTTTTGGAGCGAGCCGTGATTCTCAACAATGGTGAGCCGATCAGTGTCGAGCCGGCGTCGCTCTCGACCCATGCGACGCCTCGTCCGTCGCCTCGCGGTCTGACAGGCGCCCTCGAGACTTACGAAAAGCAGATGATCGAGGCGGCCTTGGCGGAGAGCGCCGGGAAGGTGTCGGGGCCTGACGGGGCGGCCGCCAAGCTCGGAATTCCACGCTCCACGCTGGATACCAAGCTCAAGCAGTTCAGGATTGACCGATTCCGCGGTGGCAAGGGTTGGTAGGAGACGCTGCTGTCGCCCAGAGCCGTTTCAACTGGCCTCACCCTGTCTCCGCTGTGAACCCCGCGTCGACCCAGGCTTGCAGCCCACCCGCGAGAGGGCGCACCGACCGGACGCCTCGATCCATCAGCAGGCGCGCAATTCGTGCTGCGGACGCTTCACTCGGGCAGTTGCAATAAAGGATAACGTCGCGCTCGCCGGAGAGCTCGGCGACGACGGAGTCAACCTGGGATACGTCGAAGGCAATCGCGCCTGGGATCCGCTGCGGGTCTCGCTGGCGAGACGCCTCCGAGCGAACGTCGAAGAGGACCGGGTTGGTGCCGGCGTCGATGAGGCGTTTGAGCTCGGCGGTCGAAATACGAGCCATGCGGAGGCTCCGGTAAAACCGCCGTCGCTGAGCCCATTTCCAGCCCGCGAAGGCGGCCAACACGATCCCAACGACCATGCCAGCCCATCCGCCGAGTCCCGCGAGCGCTGCGGTAACGAGATCGACTTGCCGAAAGAAGATCAGCCCAGCGCCAAGCGGGAGCGACGACCACAACACCGCCGCGACAAGATCGTAGAATAGGAAGCTCGACCACTTGGTGCGCATGGCGCCCGCCAGAGCCGGCGCCACCATTGGGAATGCCGGTATGAACTTGGCGACTGTCAGCGACTTGAGGCCCCATCGGGAGAAGGTCTGCTCGGCGGTTCGCACGCAGGAGTCCGGCGAGAGGGAGAGCCTGCAAACGACCCGCAAGGCCTTGTCGCCGTAGCGACGGCCCATCCAGCACCAGGTCGTGTCGGCGACCAGCACGGCCAGCCAGATGGCGCCCACGAGGCGAGGCAGCGGCAGCAGCCCGCGCGCGGCCAAGCTACCCGCGATGATGAGCGTCGGGACTGCCGGGATGGGAACGCCGAGTTGCTGCAGAAGTACGTTGGCGAATACGAGAAGCAGCCCCTCCCTTTCGATCACCGAGGCCAGGCTCACGAGTCTCTTTTCTGTAGGACTGACGACATCGGGCCTCGCGCGCGCACGCAAGTGTCGGTGCAGGGAGCATTGGCCGCAAGAGCGTGGCTTACTCCCCGGGTCTCCACTTGCAGGGCGGTGTCTTCAACACAGTGAGCCACCTCACCCGGGCTTGCTCGAATCGCTCTCCCTTTCCAGCCACTCGCGAACATACCGAGTGCAATTCGCGAGCGTCACGCCATCCGCTTCGCACCGCGCCAGGAATAGAACACCCTCTCGAGCGACCAGTGTCACGTCTCGCAGATCAACGACTACGTCGCAGTGCGTCTGCAGCTTGAGAAGTCTCATCAACTCGGCTGTCGCCTGCGCATCAATCCTGCCGCTCAGCATGAACACCGTAGATCGCCCTCGCGACGCAGCTTCGATCCTGAAAGTCATGGACCAAGACATCCCGCACGCCTGTCAGTCGCAACGTACTGTGTTGAATCTCCCTCCACTCGCGCACGGACCGACGCAAGCCGCGTGCCTGGCCGGATCTCCCCAAAAGGCAGCTTCGAAAAGCGGACGTGGAGTGACGAAGGTTCGGGAAAACGCCGAGACCTCGTCATTCCATCACTCCAGGAGTTGTGGGGCCGCTGCCGAGTCTGTGCCCAAGGCTCCACTTCACGCCAGGCGCGTCCGCGGTGGCTCAGGCGGACCTTCGTTTGCAAGGCTATCGCGCCAACGAAGGAGGAGGAGGAAACGATGATAACCGGTGACACGGATGTTCAGAAATGCAGTTAACAGCTGCCGTGCAATGGGGACGGCTCAAGTGATGGAGGATGAAATGTCTGAGGCCCGCAATGTTCAGCTCCTGAAGGAATACCTCGGCGCCCTGCAGGCCAGCGATGGCGAGAAAATGGCCAGCATGCTGGCTCCCGATTTGAATTATTGGGTCTCGCCCGGCTCGGCCTTTTCGGGGAACCACGACAAGGCGTCGCTTCTGACGCTTTTGCCTTCGATCTTCGATGCCCAGGCCGGCCCGACCAAGTTGACCTATCGCGAAATAACGGCACAGGACGATCGTGTGTCGGTCGTAGCCGACGGGAAGATGCCGCTGAAATCTGGTGGCAGCTACGACCAGACCTATCACTGGCTGTTCAAATTCCGCGACGACAAGATCGTCGAAGTCCTCGAATATCTCGACATCCTCGCGGTATGGGTGGCCTTTGGCAGCCCCGATCAGAGGGCCATTGCCAAAGGCGCGACGGAAGCCAAAGCCAACGCAGCTTAACCTGCCCTGGCGGAATCAAGGACTCCCCCTCCCAGGTGCTACGCGATGTAGGCGAGTCTCTCACTCTATCCGCCCATAATTCGTTCGCTGTTTTCCCAGGGCCGCACGCGCATCCCGGCAAGGGGGGCGCGGTCGGCGGAAGACATAGGCGTTTACGTGAGTCGAACGAGGGGGCTGCAAGCGGAGCGAGCATCCGCGGAAACGGCCGTCGGGGGAAAGGCATCAATGCAAGGTGGCAGGTCCAGAGGCGTCCAGGGTTAGTTGCAGGCCTCGCGCGGCGCGGAGGCGCGGTGGTGATGAGCAAGTGCGCCAGGCCGCGCGATGGCGCCCTCGTAGGCTCATCGACCTCATCGGCGAGCTGTTCGTCCTACCCGGCTACCCGCAGCCCGCTGATCGGCCCGCGATCAGCGACTCAAGCTGGCGCACGCCCGAGCCGGTGGCGGCATGAGATCGAACCCTTCCACCACGGGCTACCACGCCGGAGACACCGTGTTCCGATGCCGACAACCTCGGGTCGCTACCCGATGCGATACTGCCCTCCGTCCACGACGATGGCCTGGCCGGTGATGAACGAGGCGTCGTCGCTGGTCAAGAAGAGGACGGCACCCGTGATATCTCGTGGCTCCGCGAGGCGCTTGATAGCCTGCTGACCCCAGGTGTCCCGCTTCTGCTCCTCCGTCTGCCCGGCCGTTGCGGGCGTGTTGGTCAGACCGGGGAGGACTGCGTTTGCGGTGATGCCGTCCTCAGCGACGTCGTTCGCCAAGCCTCTCATGAAGCCAATGATCGCCATCTTCGAGGCGATATAGTGGCTCATCCCTGGGATCGCCAGGCCAACCATGTTCGATGAGATCCCGACGAAACGGCCCCAGCCGCCCTTCCTCATGGCTGGTAAGAAGTGTTTCGCGCTCAGGAAGTGCGCGTCCAGGTTCGTGGCCATCGTCTTCCGCCAGGTCGGAAAATCGAGATCATCGATTCGCCGATTTGGAAAGAAGCCGGCGTTGTTGACGACGATGCCGACAGGCCCGATCTCGGCGCCTTTGTCGGCGACGAGTTGCCAGTCGTCGTCCTTCGAGACGTCGAGTCGAAGGGCATGCGCCGTCGGTCCGATCCGGCGGACGGTCTCGTGGGGAGGGGCCAGATCGGTGGCGATCACTCGGGCACCGCGCTCCGCGAGCGCCAGCGCTATCGCCTGACCGAGGCCCTGGGCGGCTCCGGTCACCAGCGCCACTCGTCCTTCGTGCGTTCGTCCCGAATGTGCCATCGGCTCCTCCCCGACCCTCAGAACGGGTATTGCCGCTGGCCGCTGTGTGAGTTGATCCAGATGACGTCCTGGAACTCCTTCAAGCTGTCCGGACCAGTGCGGCCCCAGCCGCTATCGCGCACTCCGCCCATCGGTGCGTGAATCTCATCGTTCACGGTGGGCGAGTTGACGTTGACAATGCCGGCCAGTATTTTCGGTGCCAGCTCGAAAGCCTTGTAGGTGTTACCGGCCAGAATCGACGAGGTGAGGCCGTACATCGTACGATTGGCCGCCTCTACGGCTTGCTCGGCCGTGTCGACCACTTCCACCACGACCACCGGACCGAAGGTTTCCTCGTTCGCCACGGTGGCGTCGAGCGACACATTGCTCAAGATGGTCGGCTGGTAGATCTGGCCTTCGAAGACGCCGCCGGTGTGGAGCTTGGCTCCCTTGGCGACGGCTTCCTTGACGCGATCGTCCACCACCTTCACCGCGGCGGGAGTGATCAACGGCCCAATGATGGTCCGATGGTCCTGCGGATCTCCTGAGCGCAGAGTCTTGGTGCGCGCCACGAACTTCTCCAGGAATTCGCCGGCGATTTTGCGTTGCACGATGATGCGACGTGTGTTGAGGCAGATCTGGCCCTGGTGGAAGAATGAGCCGAACGTGGCGCTGCGAACTGCATAGTCCACATCGACGTCGTCCAGAATGATCATGGGATTGTAGCCACCCAGTTCCATGGTGGTCCGCTTCAGCGTCTCGCCTGCACGCTTCGCGAGCATGCGGGCGGTCTTCACGCCACCGATGAGATTGATGACGCGCACCTCCGAGCTTTCGAAAAACACATCCGCAATCTCAGAGGCCGCACCTGGGGCATGTGTCACGACGTTGATGACGCCTGGCGGGAAGCCGGCTTCTTCGGCGATTTGAGCCAGGACCAGGCCCGCCGAGATGGGGGCGAACTCCGAGGGTTTCACGACGACCGTGTTGCCTGCGGCGACCGGCGAGATGACGGCGCGCCAGGAAAGGACGTTGGCGCCGTTCCAGGGCGTAAAGCTCGCCACGACACCGAGCGGCCGGCGCACTCCGATGGAGTGGGTGCCCGGAGCGTTGGTTTCCAGGACCTCGCCCTTTGGCAAGTACATCCAGCCCGCAGCCTGCTCGATGGTGGCGGCGACGAGGTCCTGCTGAAACGTGGCGAAGGAGATCGTGCTGCCGGTTTCCAGCGCGAGAATCTGGGCAATCTCGGCGCGGCGGCGCTTCACGACCTCGGCGGCCCTGAAGAAGAGCCTGACGCGTTCGGCAGGTGTGGTCTGCGACCAGACCGGAAAGGCCTTGGCGGCGGCGTCGACGGCGAGCTTGGCTTCCGCCCGGCCACCGGCGGCGACACGCGCATAGAGCGCGCGGTCGTATGGCTGCTGTACGTCGAACAGCTTGTTACCCGCGGCGCCGCGCCATTCGCCACCCGCGAAATATTTATACTCCGGGACGCCGTTGTTGTGGGTAACGCCCTTGGCTTCAGTCATTGCGTGCTCTCCCTATGTGTTGTTGGCCGATGCGAGGCAGTAGCCTCATTGCGCTCTCCCCCAGAACAGCGGCACGCTCGGCGTCGTTGAGTCCCTCGGTTCGGGCGAGGTGCTCACGACTGCCAATCGCAAGATCGCGCCGCAGGTACGGATAGTCAGACCCGTAGAGAACTCGATCGATTCCGACCACCGACCGGAGAAGCTGTAGCACGGGATCATGCCAGGACAGCGCGGTGTCCCAGTACAGCCGGCGAAAAGTCTCGGCAGCTGTCCCGCGTTCGCTCGCGCCGTCAATCACGCCCATTTCGTCGACGACGGCGAAGCGCGTCGCGAGGTAGGGGATGGTGCCTCCCGCGTGGGAGAATATGTACTTGATGTTCGGTGTCCGCGCGAACGTGTTGCTGTAGTGAAGGTGCGCGATCGCGCGTGACGTATCGGCCACGAAGTCGACGAGGGAGTCCGGAAGGCCGAGCGCGTGAGCAGCGCGATCGGGAGACGCTGTCGGATGGACGAAGACGACGGCCCGGCGGCGCTCCAGCTCTTCGAAAATGGCGTCGACCTTCTCGTCGCCGAGATAGACACCGCGCGCGTTCGAGAACAGAACGACACCATCGAGCTTCAGGACGTCGAGGGCGTACGAGAGCTCGCGGAGGGAGCCATCGATGTCGGGCAACGGCAGGCAGGCGAAGGCACCAAACCGGTCAGGACGCGCCTGCACGAGCCCTGCAGCAAGCTCGTTGCAGCGACGAGCCAGCGACCGAGCACGCCTGTCACTCCCCGTGTGGACGCCAGGCGTGCTGATTGACGTCACCGCGACGTCGATGCCCGCATCGTCCATGAACCCGAGCGCACTCTCTCGGGACCATGGCGGCGGAGCGATCCCGCCGACGGGGCCGTGTTGCTCGTTCGTCTCCCGCCAGAAAAAGTCGGGGAGAATGTGGTGATGTACGTCTATGGTCAACATTTTCGGCCATGCATGGGCCCCATCCACGGGACGATCGAGGTTGGCGCCGTCGAGTCCTTCGTCCAGGTGGCGGAGCTTCGGAGCTTTCGGGGACCTGCGGATGCCCCGTCGCCACCTGGCCCAAGAGGGTTTGCGCGCACTCGCCGGGACTGGACCCGCCAACGAAGTAGCCCCGCTGGTTCAGGGCCAGGTCGAGCGCCGAGCGGGAAATCCGCGCGTAGTCCGGCAGTGCGTGGGGCTCCGGCAGTTGGTGGCATGGGCATCTCTCCCTTGGGTGGAAGTGCGCCAGTGCAAAGCAAGCGCCGGGCCTGCGGGAGGCCGGGTATGGAATCCCGAGCTTAAGGAGCTTGGTCCACTGGCGACCTGGCGTGATCTCGGGAATGACGAAATGCTAGACAATCCCGCGGGGGTCCTGCGCACGGCTGCCAGTTGGGGCCTCCGCGCGCCACCCGCGCAGCGACTACGCGTCAGGATGCCGAGTTAGGGACAGAGTCGTTGCAGGGAACGGAGTGGGTGCTGGGTGGTGCTGGGTGGTGGGAGTCCCATGCTGCTTCGGTCACCGTCTCGGTGCGAAGCGGATTGTCTTTCGATAGCCCAAGGTAGTCGGCGCATCTCTCGTTCACGAGCGTGAGTGCACTCGAAGGAACCGCGTCCCAGGCGTGCGCTGGGACCAGGTTTAGCGTGGCCCGCAGCTGTTTTCGCAGCGGTTCGTCCATGGGGTCGCAGCTCCAGCCCGATTGTCTAGAATTTCACCATTGGCGAGATCCCGTCAGCCCGGTGCGGCTGAAAGCGTGCGTGACAGCCGCTCTTTATCCCAAGGCGACCGTAGGCCCAGCGCTTGCTCTGGTGCGGTTCGCCTGACCGATAGAAAACCAAATGTCCACCTCCGACGCGTCCCCGCCTGCGCCGTCATCTTTCCGCCGCATCTGCGGCCGCCGATCGCGATCGTGAAAGGGAGCTGCGTGCGCGATTCGCTCAGTTCCGGAGTACAGCGACGGCGACCACAAGTCGAAAGAAGGCCTCATGTCAAACGATTCCAGGGAGATGCGAAAGACACCGCCATTCAAAGATTCTTACGACTACGTCGTCGTCGGAGCTGGTGCGTCTGGCTCGGTGGTCGC
>Ga0209849_1000038_pt1 | contig 15435 bp, 12 predicted proteins | sample OrgsoiDNA2013048_FD_185798 | JGI IMG/M metagenome (GOLD analysis project Ga0209849, IMG submission 185798) | Permafrost soil microbial communities from the Arctic, to analyse light accelerated degradation of dissolved organic matter (DOM) -... | ecosystem: Environmental > Terrestrial > Soil >... | reverse complement strand
GATTCTCGAAGACAAAGTGCCGCAGCCGATCCTCGCATTCAGCCGCGAGGAGGCGCCCTGCTCGGTTGGCGTGATTCTGGATCTCAGCGGCAGCATGCGCGATAAGCTACCCGCCGCCACTGCCGCCGTGCGTGCCTTCCTCAAGACTGCCAACCCGCAAGACGAAAGCTTCCTGATGGCGGTAGGATCGCGGCCCAAAAGTCTCTTGAGCTTCACGGACGATGTAGGAACGATTCAGAATAGCCTGCGTACGGAACGCACTGTAGGCAGCACAGCTCTAATTGACACGGTATACCTTGGTCTGAACCGCATGCGCTCCGCTCGCAACACGCGAAGGGCTCTGCTGATTGTTTCCGACGGCATGGACAATAACAGCCGTTATTCGAAGGCGGAGCTGTTGCGCACGGTTCAGGAGCGGGACGTGCAGATATATACCATCGGCATTGCCGAGAGGCCCGCGGGCAAGAAGGCAATCCAGTTGACGGAAGAGTCTCGAGGTCTGGCGCTGCTTGGCGAGCTCGCCGGCCTCAGCGGTGGAATGAGTTTCACCGTGGTGAACTCGGATGGCATGCTGCCCGCTGCGTCAAAGATCAGTCAGGCAGTTCGGGAACAGTATGTAGTCGGATACCGTCAAAGCGATCGGGACGATTCGGGTAGGTGGCACGCCGTACAGGTAAAGATCAGCGCGGCGCAATTGAGGGTTTACGCCAGGAAGGGCTACTATTCCCGCTGATCAATTCCCTCCAATCAACCCTGGCGCGCCACGTAAATCAGCAAACCGAAAATCAACGCCGGAACCGCTGCCAGCACTCCATAAAACGCGATCCGCTTAGCCAGGGGCTCCGGGGATTGGGTCCGCGTGCTGAGTTCGGCGCGGTCCGCTACCGGCACCTGGCCGGGATTTTCCAGATCCCACGCCAGATCGCCGGCCTTCGAATACCGCTTCGCCGGGGTTCTCTCCAGGGCTCGATAGACGACCTCCTGCAGCCCGGGAGAAATGCGCGGGTCGATTTCGCGCGGCGGCACTGGGTGGTTCCTCAGCCGGTCGTTCATGACGGCGAGCGGATTCGCTCCCTGAAATGGCGATCTCCCCGTCAGCATCTCGTAGAGTATGACTCCCAGAGCGTAGATGTCGCTGCGCGCGTCGCCGCGCTTGCCGTTTACCTGTTCCGGCGATATATATTCCGCCGTGCCCATCAGATGGGAAAACTTGCCAAACGTCAGTCTTCGCGCACCGGTCTTGGCCGCGATGCCGAAATCGATCAGCTTCACGCGATCTTCGGCATCCACCATGATGTTCTCCGGCTTGAGGTCGCGATGTACCACGCCGTGGCGGTGAATGTAATCGAGCGCGTCACAGATGGCTAACGCGATACCCACGGCTCGTTGCGGCGGCAACTTCCCCTCAGCTGCCAGAATCTCGCGGAGAAGCCGCCCCTCCAGCCACTCCATGACCATGTAGACCCGGCCCTGGGAATCGTCGGGCATCACTTTCATCACGCCCGGGTGAGCCAGTTCCCGCCCGATCTGGGCCTCGCGCTGGAAGCGATCGAAGAAGACCGGGTCGCACTCCATTTCAAAGTGGGGCACCTTAATGGCTACCGGGTGGCCTGTGTTCAAATCAATAGCTCGAAAGATCGACGCCATGCCGCTGCGGGCGGCGAGGGCCTCAATGTGGAAGTGATCCAGTTGGTCTCCGGGACGAAGCTCGGTCATATCGTGTAATAGGCGGAAAAAGTTCGAAACACCGCCTATCTAACCATACTCAGACTACATAAGGGAACCATAAGGATTTCCTCAGGATTTCGCTAAAACGCAAACTCTCTTATGATCCTTTATGCCTTTTTCATGCGCTTACATGTACGTTTAACATCGGGATGATGTATGCCGCCCGAGTCCGGAAGGCCGTCGGCCATGTTGCGCTCGGCGTGTTTGGCATAGGAGTTGTTACCCTTGCGTGCTACTCGCTGCATCTCCAATTCGCCATTCCTGCTTTCCTCTATTTGCTGGTGGTGGTGGTCCTGTCACCGGTGGGCGGATTTACGCCCGCCGCCATCACGTCGATCTTTGGGGTCGCATGTTTAGATTATTTTTTTATCCCGCCCCTGCTGACCTGGAACATCGAGAACCCATTGGATGGTGTCGCGTTGGTTACGTATCTGGTGACTAGCTTGATCATCACGCGTTTGGCTTCCAAAGCCAGGACGGAAGCTCGCACGGCAGAGAACAAAAGCAGGGACCTTGCGCGCCTGTATGAAGCCGCCTGCCGCCTCCTCTCCACCGAGCCTCAGGACGTGTCCTCGCCGGGAGTACTCCGAATATTTCGCGAGGTTTTCGAGGTAAATGCCGTCTGCCTGTTCGATGCATCGACCGGAAGGCTGGAGATAGCCGGAGAGTCCGCTCACGGATTGGCGGACAGTACCCGGAAAGCCTCGCTGTCGATCCGGGACCATGAGGACCGCCCTTCTGCGATCTCCATCCGGTGCCTGAACGTTGCCGGCAAGCAAATGGGAGCAGTCGGCTTCGAAGGGCTTCACGACGCTGATTCGGTGGCGGGGCCGTTGTCCATTCTCGCCGCCGGAACTCTGGAACGGGCGCGGTCATTTGCAGCAGCCAGCACCGCTGCCGCAACCGTCAGCGCGGAAGTGCTGCGTACCGCGATCGTGGACGCTTTTGCCCACCAATTCAACACGCCTCTTGCAGCCATTCTGACCGCCGCCGGCGGAATGCGGGAAGCCGGCCCGCTGGAGCCGCAACAGCTCGAAATGGCGGAGATGATCGAAACCGAAACGGTTCGATTGGGCCGGCTGACCACGCGCCTGCTGCGTACCGCCCGGCTTGACAAAGACGAGGTGCAGCCCCGATTGGAACCCACCAATCTACCCGCGTTGGTGGCGCGCACGGTGGAGCAGTGCCGGGCCGAGGCGCACATGATATCGCTGGAACTGCCTCCTGCGCCAGTCGAGGTAGAGTCCGACCGGGAATTGCTCTCCCTGGCACTGACTCAGTTGGTGGATAACGCGTTTAAGTACTCGCCTCCAGGCAGCACGGTGGAAGTGCGATTGAAGTCGGAGAGTGAATACGCCACTGTACGCGTCACCAACTCCGGGAGTTCCATCGCACTCGAGGACCGGGAACGCATCTTCGAGCGCTTCTATCGGAGTGCGTCCGCGAGCCTCATACCCGGAACCGGCCTGGGCCTGTACGTCGCTCGAAAGATCGTCCTGGCGCATGGAGGCAGCCTGTACCTTGAAAAGCCGGGTCCGGACAGCCGGCTCATCACCTTCTGCCTGAGCCTCCCGCTTCTCAATGAGACCAGCCATGTCCTCAAAGCCAGTTAGAATCCTGATCGTCGACGATGAACCGGCCATGAGGCGGGCGTTGCGCGCCTCGCTGTCTGCCAGCGGGTATCTGGTGGAAGAGGCTCAGGACGGTGAGTCGGCTCTGGCCATCGTCCGCCGGCAGTCGGTCGATCTTGTGCTCCTCGACATTCAGATGCCGGGGATGAACGGAATCGAAGTCTGCCGCCGCATCCGCACTCTGGCGCCGCACGCCGGGATCGTGATGATCACGGCCTCCGACTCCGTGGACGAGAAAATTCAGACACTGGAAGCGGCGGCCGACGACTACGTCACAAAGCCATTCCTGTTCCGCGAGTTGCTGGCGCGATTGCGGGCTCTCATGCGAAGAACTGGCGGATCTCAGGTGGTAGGATGTGCCGTTCTTCGCGCCGGCGCCCTGGAGCTGGATATCAGGAACCACACGCTCCGAAAGAGTGGCGAGGAAATCCACCTGTCTCCCCTTGAGTTCGATCTGCTGGCAATGCTCATGCAGAACTCAGGAGCTCCCATCGAGCACTCCAAACTTCTGCGCTCCATCTGGGGACCGGAGTATGGCGCCGAGCTGGAATATTTGCGCACCTACGTCAGGCTGCTGCGCAAGAAAATCGAAGTCAATCCCAGCCACCCGGAGTACATCCTGACCGAACCCTGGGTTGGGTACCGGTTCCGCGACCCATCCGCCACCGAAGCCTCTCAACCTTATGCGGAACCTGCATAAGAAAATGACTGCACACCAATAAGGGCCGAATGATAAGCATAGAGCAAATGAGAATTAACGCACTGCGTACCGCAATTCAGACCAATAAGGTAGGTTTCCCAGCGCAGACACCTTGCTTCAACCAATCGCGTGCCGACATCCAGTGGCGCCTGGCACAACTTTACTTTGTTCGGAGCTGGAACTGCGTCCAACTCGCTCGCAGATACAACCTTACCCGCCAGCGAATCGAGCAACTCCTGGCCGAGTGGGTTGATTGTGCCTTCACGCTTGGATTTCTGCAGGAGATTCCTGCACCCGTCGAGATCGGCGACGGCTGGCAGGCCAGTCCGGCCATTGCCAACGAACGCGGGCCGCTGGTAGCAGGCGCTGAATCTGGCTTCCCGCCTATTGGTTACCCTGTCAACAGCCAAGCCGCTCAAAATATTCGCTAGGACTGCACTCGATGTCACTCCTTCCCGAAACTATATCCAAGGCTAATCGAATAACGGGGTACCCAATTGGTTCCGAATAGGAAGAAGTGGTTCACGTAGTGAAGATCGACCGCAGGTCGTACAAAGACGTGGTCCGATACATACAATCGCCCGGCGCCCGCAACGTGCGCCAGGAAAAAGCGCGAGCTCGGACACCCCGGGACTTGATCGCAGGCCTGCTGGTCGTCAAATTCGAAATGCACGCTCGTCATTCCGATGCCGGCGCGAAGTTCCGGCACGAAACGCCTGGTTCGGATTCTGGCCGGCTGGAAGATGCCGTCGAAGGTATGGAACGTAGAGCGATACTTGAGACCGGCATAGTCCGCAGCACTCCACTTCCAGGACGCTGTCCAACCCACGCCTACCTGTTTGTTGAAGAAGACGTTGATGCCGAAATCGGGAAGGACGCCACCCAAGCTCGGCGTCGCATGTAGGGTGTGGTCACCAAAGGTATCGATCTGCTGACCATTGGAACTGGCGCGGGCAGTGCCAACTCCGAGGTACGCATCCACTTCTTGGGCACAGACCTGTAGCCTGGACGCTGAGAGCCCAACCAAGAGCAGAACGGCGGCATTGAGTATCGATTTCAAGGAACCTCCTTAGTTGTTTGTCGGGGACCAGGGCGGCGGAATCCGCTTGATCGTGATGCTTCCGCGACCCATGCGCAGAAAGACCCGCCGCGACGCGCCCTCGCCAGCGCGGGCGAACCGCGTACCCACCACGAATTGGCCGAGAGCGGCGCCTGCAAAATCGGACGTAATGCCGCCCATTCGGCTTTTTGCGTCGATCGAATATTGGCCCGGAGCCGGCAGCATCACAATCATGTCGCCCGTGTGGCTCCTTGCCTCGATGTCGCCCGTCACATCGCTCACCCAGACGTACCCCGTATCGTGCTGGATCACGAGTCGCGAGTCCCTCGGCACACGAATTCGGTATTCCACGGTTACGCCAGCCTTCGTGGTGCGTGGCAAAGGCGGCGCCCAGTTGCCATGGCGAGAAGCACGGATGGTCGCGATCGACAATTCGGTTTCGGAGCGGCGATAGGTGACGACGCGGATGAGCTCCAACCGCCGCTTCGCCTCCTCCTGCCGGCCGGGTTCGTAGAACCGGTCGGTGGACTTGATGATGGTGACCTCGACTTGAGGCTCGTCCCATCCATCCACGCTTAAATAACCGTACGAATGGTCCAGCCGAATGGTGCCACCCGGCAAGAAGTTCACACGTTCCGTGGTAATTACTTCGACTGACTCTTTCGGTCTGTTCTCCGTGAGCCCATCCGCCCCGGGCGAAGGCAGTGCGGCGCCCAGCACGTACAACCCGAATAAGACCTCCGCCGGTCTGCGTTTCATACCCCGAACTCCTTTTGAATACTGCGCGCCTCGCTCACCATCTTCCTGTAGCGCCGCGCCAGTTCGGTGATCCATCCCCGCTCGCGGCGTCTGATCGCATCCTGGTGAATCAAATCCCGCCCGATACCCAGCGCTACTGCACCCGCCCGAATGAAATCGACTGCGTTCGATTGATTCACACCGCCGGAGGCAATCATCGGGACATCCGAGAACGGCGCTTTGAGAGCCCGGATGTAGTTGGGGCCGCCATTGGCCGCGCAGGGAAAGACCTTCACGAAATCGGCACCAGCCTTCCAGGCGGCCATTACCTCGGTTGGCGTCAAGGCGCCCGGCAACACCACCACCCCGCGCCCTAACCCAAAATTGACGATCTCAAGATCCAGTCCCGGCGTGGTCAGGAATGCCGCTCCAGCATCCAGGCAGCGGCGTGCCGTTTCTATATGAAACAACGTGCCAGCGCCCACTAGAATGCCGGGATTCTGACTCGTCAGGTGGCGAATGACTTCGACCGCGCCCGGAACCGTCATGGTCACTTCGACAATGGGGATGGCGCCCTCGCAGACCGCTTCCGCGGCAAATACGGCGTCCTCGGCGGAGTACAGCCGAACGGCTGGGATAATTCCGATCTCCTCAATACGGGCGCGAATCTCTTCTCTCGTCATAAGGTCGTCTGGTACAACGCTCTGGAACACCGCCCCCGGAAGCCATGATCAAGGCAAACTCCTGGTTCCCACCGCCTGGCGAAGCTGCTCGATCGCAGTCAGATAGGCCGCCACTACTTGGCGGTAGGCCAGTTGAGTCGCGCGATAGCTGCGCTCCGCGTCCAGGAAATCGAGCAGGGCCAAGGCGCCACGCCGGTAGGCGTATTCGCTGATGTCGCGGCTGCTTTGTGCCACATCGAGATAGCTGGATCGAAAAAGTTGAGCTATCCGCGCGCTCTCCTGCATCCCCTCGTACGCGTCTTTCACATCCGTCAACACCTGCCCATTGGCCGCTTTCTGCTGCTCCTCCGCCTGACGAATGGCAACACGTGTCTGCGCAATATTGCCCTGGTTTCGGTCAAAAATCGCGAGTGGAATACTGAACGACCAGGTAGCGGTATTGAGGCCGTTGGTGTGCGAATAGTTGGCCGATATGGTGGGATCCTGTTTTCCATTCGCCTTAGCCAGCGTATATTGGCTGTTGGCGGCGGTAACGCCCAACACCGCCGCACGCAGATCCGGCCGATTCTGCAGGGCCTTTGCCTGCAATTCTTCGAGAGTGACCACCAGCGGCCGGTATTCGAATTCGCCCACGACTTCGTAGCCTGCAGGCACCGACTCGTAACCCAATTGTTGCCGGAGGTCCGACAGCGCCTGAGCCCTGGCGAGTATCGACTGCTGGACGTCGGTTTGAAATTGCAACATCTGGAGCTTAATCTTCAGGTAGTCATTCTCGCTTATGCTGCCATCTTTGAATCTGACTGCGCTGACGTCGACTGTATCCTGAAAACTCTTCAGATCCTGCTGTGCCAGCGCGAGCGTCGATTCCGCAAGCTGGACGTTGACGAAGAGCGAGCCAACCTGAAACGCAATACCGCGCTCGTTATCGGCCACCTGCGAGCGCGTCACGGCGGTCGCGGTTCTGGCTGCTTCCAGGCGGTGCGCCCGCTTGTTGCCGCGTTCAATCAGATAACTCAACCCAATATCTCCTTCGGTCGAGCCCTGGAGGTACTGCGCCACGGTCTCGCCTTGCGGGCGGGAGAAGACCGGCAGGTATTCCCAGTCGGTGAAGAACGTCGGATTGGGGCGGAGATTGGCGGTGATTTCCGCGGCCTGGTTCTGTTGAATCGTGGTCCGAGCGGCCTGCAGGGTGTGGTTGTGCCGGAGTGCCAATTGAATGGCTTGCTCCAGCGTAATCTGGACGGGTTCCTGCTGCGCGAAGGCCGAAACCGCCAGCACCAGGCTACTGAACACGACAGCGGTTACCAAAATAATCCGGATGTTATTCATTAGCCCTCGAAAGAACCTTCCGGTTCGGGAAGTGGATCGCCGTGCCGCGCGATCCAGACATAAAACGTGGGCAACAGAACAATGCTCAGCAGCAGATCGGAAATCAGGCCCCCTACAATAACGATGGCGAAAGGCCGCTGCGAATCGGAGCCTATTTCATGCGATAGCGCCGCAGGCAGGAGTCCAAGAGTTGCCACCAGCATGGTCATCAGGATGGGACGAAGCCTCAAGACGGCGCCTTCAACCGCGGAATCGACGATCGAGTGGCCTCTCGCCCTGAGCTGGTTAATGTATTCGACCATGATCACCCCGGTTTGCACCGAGACGCCGAAGAGCGCCAACATGCCGACGCCCGAGGACACACTGAGGTAAGTTCCGGTAACCACCAGAGCCAGCAGGCCGCCGATCCGAGCCATGCCGACGTTTAACAAAATGAGCAGCGCCCATTTGTAGGAGCGAAACATGGTGTAAAGAATGATGAAGATAACCAGGATCGTCAACGGGACGACGACAGCCAGCCGCGCTTCAGCCCGCTTTTGACTCTCGTATTCGCCCGACCACTCAACGCGATAGCCAGGGGGCAACTTAACCTTTTGATTGATCCGTTTGATCGCCTCTTCAACCGTGGTCCCCAGATCCCGGCCCCGCACGCTGAACGTTACCGCCACATAGCGTGTGTTGCTTTCCCGGTAGATGTCGTACGCGCCATCCTTGACTTCGACTTTCGTCAATTGTGCCAGGGACACCCGCTCTCCCGTAGGGGAAACCAGGCGAACGTCTTCGATGGCCTTCGCGGTATTGCGATAGGGCGCCTGGTAACGCACCACTATGTCGTATCGCTGCTCGCCAATCAGCACTTGACTCACTGCGTTGCCACCCACCGCGGTCTGGATGGCGTCTTGTATGTCTGCCACGTTGATTCCAAAACGCGCCGCCCGGCTGCGGTCGATTGTCAGGTTGAGATTCGGCTGGCCGAAGTCGCGCAATAGCTTGACGTCCTGCAGACCGGGGATGCTTGCCATGACCGCGCTCACTTCTTCGCCCTTCTGCTCCAGTGTCTTCAGGTCGCTGCCGAACACCTTGAGCGCGAGTTGTCCCTTCGTGCCCGTGAGAGTCTCTCCGACGTTGTCTTCAATTGGCTGTGAGAAGTTCCAGATCGCGCCCGGATAACGCTGTACCGCGCGATTCATGGCCGCGACCAGTTCCTCTTTGTTCTTATGAAATACCGGGCGCCACTGGTCGTGCGGCTTCAAGTCGACGAAATACTCCGTGTTGCCGAATCCTCCGGTGTCGGTTCCATCGTCGGGCCGGCCGACTTCCGATACGACCTTGCTCACTTCCGGAAAGGATGCGAAAACATAGCGCTCATTGTTGGTGAATTTTTCCCCCTCCGAAAGGCTAGTGCTATTTGCCAAAGTGCCACGCGCCCAGATGGCGCCTTCATCCAGGTGCGGCAAAAATTCCGCGCCAATCACGCCGCCAAAGCCCAAATAGATCGTCCCCGCCAAAGAAACCAAGGCAATGCAAGCGACAATCCAACGATGGTGAACGGCCCAGCGTAGCCGCCGCCGATAGCGCTCCGTCAGATAATCCATCACGATGTTGCGTCGTTCCCGAATGCCCTTAGGGAAGAATATGGCTGCCAGGACGGGAGCAATGAGGATGGAAAACGTCATGGCGCCCAGGAGGGCAAAAGCCACTGTCCAGGCCATCGGCCGGAACAACCGGCCTTCCACGCGTTGCAGTGTGAAGATGGGCAGATAGGCGGTGATGATGATCGCGATAGCGTAAAAGACCGGCCGTTGCACTTCATGGCACGCCTCGCGGATGATCTCCGCGGTGGTTTTCGCGGGTCCCGAGCTCGGGTTGCGTCTGTGGCTCAGGTGGCGCATGATGTTTTCCAGCATGACCACCGCTCCATCCACCACCATCCCGAAATCCAGTGCGCCCAGTGAGAGAAGATTAGCCGGAATGTGGCTCACATCCAGCCAGATTGATGCAAAGAGGAGAGAGAACGGAATGGTGAGCGCGACGATTATAGCGGCACGAGCATTGAGAAGAAATAGGAAAAGGATGACGCTGACCAGGATCATGCCTTCCACCAAGTTGTGCATCACGGTGTGCAAGGTGTAGTGAAGGAGATCGCTGCGGTCAAGCATGGGAATGACCTTCACGCCCGGGGGTAGAATACCGTTGTTGAGTTGATCCACCTTCTTGTGAATTGCCCGGAGCGTTGGCTCTTCTTCCGCACCCTTGCGCATCAGCACGATACCCTGGATGATATCGGGCTCGTCGACGATGCGCCCATCCTCCATGTGGTTGGCTCGCGCCATGTGGCCTAAACGGATTTTTGAGCCCTGAGTCACTTCCGCTATGTCCTTCACCCGGAGAGCGGTACCGCTTTGGCTCTTTAAGACCGTCTGCTCGATGTCATGGATGTTGCCGATCAGCCCAAGCGTGCGAACGTTCATCTGTTGCAGACCTATTTCCACAAAGCTGCCGCCGGCATTGATATTGTTATTGGAGAGTTGCTGCTCCACCTGGCCGATGCTCAACCCATAGGAAACGAGTTTGCCGGGGTCGATGCGCACCTGGTACTCGCGCACGGTGCCCCCGAAGTCGGAAACGTCTACCACATTGGGAACAGACTTGAACTCCTTGAGGAGCGTCCAGTCTTGGATAGCCCTTAGTTCCGTCAGGTCGTACCGTGGATTGGTGCTTCTCAGCGTGTACCAATAGATCTGGCCAACGGTGCTCCAGTCCGTGCCGATTTGAGACTGGAGGCCTGGAGGCAGATTGACCTGCGTGAGCCGCTCGAGGACCTTTTGCCGGTTCCAGTCGTTCACAGAGCTGTCGTCGAAGATCATGATTACGAAAGACAGGCCGAAAATGGACTCGGAGCGCAGATAGGTCAGGTGCGGAATTCCGTTCATTTGAATTTCGACCGGAATCGTCACTTGCTGTTCCACTTCTTCGGCGGAACGCCCCGGCCATTGGGTGATGACCGTCACATAGTTGTCGCCGATATCGGGATAGGCCTCCACCGGCAGGTTGTGAAACGAGATAGCCCCCCAACCGAGCAACAAGACGGCAATGGCCAACACCACAAACCTGTTGTTAAGCGCAAAATCTACAAGAGCGCGAATCATTTCCTGTGTCCTGTCATATTCCCGCGGAGCCGGCTTTCTGCGGAGTCCGCGGCCAGACCTTCCGTCACTGATTGAGCACGTGGTCCAAGACCAGCGCGTTGGTAACCAGTTGTTGGCCCGGTTCGAGCCCCGACTTAATCTCTTGCAAATTCATGTTGTCCGGCAAGAGGTCTCCACTCACGACATCCACGCGGCGAAACTTCTTGTCGGGCGCGGGAACGAAGACAAAATCGCGATCGTGCATGTGCAGGACGGCGGATGCCGGGACAATGGTGTGCATCTCCCTGGTTTGACCGCGGAAGGTGGCTCTTACAAACATGCCGACCCGCATGATTCCAGGATTTTGCACTTCAATCCGAACTTTGGCCGTGCGAATAGCAGGATCGAGGACCGCGCCAATGATGCCGACTTTTCCCTTGAACACCCGATCGGGATAAGCATTCAGGCGGATTTCCGCGATATCGCCGGGCCGGACATTGGGGAGATCGTTCTCGTAGACGTCGCAGACCAGCCAGACGTTCGACAAATCGGAGATGGTAAATGGGTTTGGAGTCCCAAAGGCCTGTATTCCGGACGCGTTGGTAATCTGTTGATCGGTGATCACTCCGGAGGAAGGCGCGAAGACATCCACCATGGCATTCGGCCGATTGGGGTCGTTGCCAAGCAGCCGCAAATGTTCGGCCATGGTTTCGATATCGATTTTCGCCTTAGCGTCGGTGTCTTGCGCGATCTGAAGATCGTTCAGCGCGATGGCGCCGTGGGTATATAGGTCTTGCGCGCGTTCTGACTGGGTGCGCGTGAGGGTTTCGTCAGCCAGTGCCTTCCGGTAGTTGGAAAAGGCGCCCGCGACATCATCGCTGCGCACAGTGAACAACAACTGACCCTTGCGCACGGTGTCGCCGAGACGTGCGTGAATGGCCACAACGCGGCCTGAAGCCAGCGAGACGACCGGAACGCTCCGCGAGACATCGGGCGCAACCGTGCCGGTAACGACCAGCTCCGAGACCGAGGGGCGCGCCGCTGCCGTAGCCAGCGGAAACTGTTCCGGACGATCTACCTTGAAGAGAGTGGCGTCCCCTGCGGAAACGACGTTGGGAGGAGGCGGATTCCCCGCCGATGTGTCTCCTTGCGCCGTGCCGCATCCGGCAAGAGCCAGCAGCGAGACGATGGAGACGAGGAGCAGACCAATTACCAAACTTCTGTTGTTCATAAGAAAATCCAATTCGCGAGGCGAATCAAACGCCCGGGTCAATCAAGAGTAAGCCAATGGGCATAAGGACGGCATAAGGCACAAATCGGTAATAGGATTGGCTCTCCACAAAAAGTTTTATTTGCATCCTAACCACTCATAGGAATCGCGGCGCGCTTGGACTCTACGCCTGCTCCCGAAACCGGTACCCAAAATGGAGCTCCGTAAGCAAGTACTCCGGGGCCGACGGATCGACCTCCAGTTTTTTCCGCAACTGATGCACGAACGTCCGGAGATACTCCAGTTCCCCGCCATATTCCGGGCCCCAAACCGCGCGCAAAAGCTTGGCGTGTGCCAGCGGCAGGCCTGACCGACTCATGAGATAGTGCAGTAGGTCGAATTCTTTGGGTGTCAATCGCAATAAAGTGCCAGCCTTGTGCACGGTGCGGCGCGCCGGATCGAGTGAGATCTCGCCGATCGCAATGGGCGCTTCCGTGTCCGGTGCGCGCGCGGTGGAACGCCGGACAGCCGACCTCAATCGCGCGGCCAGTTCCGGAATCGAACAAGGCTTGGTTATGTAGTCGTCAGCCCCCGCATCCAACGCCTCAATCATGTCCGCTTCCTTGTCGCGGACCGTCAGCATCAGGATTTGCAGTTGCGGCGCCTTTCTCCGAATCTGCCGGCACGTTTCAATTCCTCCCATGCCTGGCATATTCACATCCAGAAGAACCACTTCGAAATGGCGCCTCTCCAACTCCTTCAGAGCCTGCTCGCCGTTGCTTGACTCGGCTACGTCAAAACCCAAGGCGGCCAACGTCATCCGCAGCACGCGCCGCAGTTCCGCGTCGTCGTCCGTTACCAGGATGCTTCCAGTGGAAGAAGGCATCGCGTTCTCTTAGCGGCTGCGGGCCACTGGGAGGGAGATGGAAAACGACGTTCCGTAACCCTGCTCGCCTTCCGCCCACACATTCCCCTGGTGCGCTTCTACAATTTTCTTTACAATCGAAAGCCCCAACCCGGTGCCGGCCGGCATGTGCTGCGTATCCGGCGCCCGGTAGAAGCGTTCAAAAATGCGCTCGCGGTCGTTCGCGGCCACCACCAGGCCCTTGTTCCGCACCGTGAGGACCACCTCTGCGTCCTTGATCGCGAATTGAACGTCTATCGGCGATCCAGGTTCCGAATACTTGACTGCATTATCCACAAGCTGCGCTATCGAGGTTACGATCAATTCCCGGTCTGCGAAGACGGGCGACTCTCGGCTGGGCACGCTCACATGAAAGCGCTCGCGATCCGCGGCCTGGTCCAGTGTTTGGATTGCCGCCTCCGTCATGCGTGAAAAGAACTGCGGCTCCCGGTGGAGCTTGAAACCGGTGCTATCGAGTGCGGCCGATCTCAGCAGGCGGGATGCCAGGTGGTCCAGGCTGCTCAGTTGCTGGTCGATCACACTCACCAGGTCGGCTTGCAATTCGGACAAACCACCCACGGTTAGCAGACCGGAACTGGCCGTTCGCGCCACCGTCAAGGGTGTCTTGAACTGGTGCGCCAGTGCGTCCAGCACGGCCGTGCGGAGTTGTTCGGTCTGGCGCGCTGCCTGCGCCCGGAACTCCCTCTGCCGCGCTCGCACCCGTTCCAAAGCGATTCCGCATAGCGATGCCAGAGCCGTCGCGGCAAGCTTAGGCATTTCCGTGCCGGTTAGGGCCATCCCGCCCACCGTCCGTGTGCCCACGCGAAGCGCGCAATACCAACTTCGCGTTCCCGCATTGTAAGTGTCGGCACTCATGAGATAGGCGTCCTGGGTAAGTTGTTGGACCGCGGGTAGCTCTTCGCCGCTCTGAAAATTCGTGCTGGAGCCCGCATCGAACAGATGGACGGCCTTCAGTTCGAAGATTTCCCGGATTAGAGATGCGATTGGCTGGCCAGGTTCCCGGCTGCTGTCCAGCAGTAAAATACGCCGCGACGTTTCGTACAGCCGTTCCATATCGCGCTGTCCGGCAATGGCTTCCATCGCCTGTAACTGCGCGCGGATCGACAGCCGGCTGATCACCAGAGCGGTAAACTCAAAAGCCCCGAGCGCCACCCAGTTTGCCGGACTGTTTACGAAACTGAATACTGGCGGAACAAAGAAATAGTTAAGACAGGTAACCGCGGCCACTGAGACCACCGTCGCCTGTAGAAATCCCCCGTACATTGCTGCTAAGACTACCAGGACCAGAAAGAGAAAACCGGTAAATGCAAAGCCCTGGCCTAAGCGGAACGATACCCAAACTCCGAGGGCGACCCCAAACAGAGCAAGGCATCCTGGCAACACGGGTGCAAGCAATTGTTGAAGCCATTTCAATACGTAGTTCAAGGGCGGGCCATCGGCCGCGAGCCTCGGCAGAGATCTGCGGGGCAGCAACAAAACTGCCCCATTCCACAAAATCATGGGACTTACCAAGATTAGAACTTGACCATGACGCCGGCACTGACGACTGCTTGACTACGGCGCAAGTCCGGAAACCAGACACTGCTGGGCCCGCCACCGCAGGCCGCTTGCGCCGCGGTCAAGTCGTTCGTGCCGGACGCCGCGCCGCTGCTACAGACGAATTGTCCGGGAGCGCCGTTATTGCCGCCAGGAGGCGTGATTCCGTGGCGGCCCGAAAAGTACGGTACGTCCGAGTGGCGATAACCAACCTCCGCCCACCAGGTGATGTACTGCTTGGGCATGTAGTGCAGAGTCACCGTTGAATCCCACATGTGGGCTTTGTCGCCCGGATTGGCCGTGAAGTAGGGCGAACCGGAGACGGCATCCGCCCCATTGATGGGGGGGAGCAGTGTCAGATACCGGCCGGGGTTATTCATCATTCCGCCGCCAACCGTGAGGCCGACCAGGTCCTTGTGGAACCAAATGCGGTTGTAGAGCATCCAGCCGAGAAAGGCCTGCTTGGGAGCGCCCTTACCAGTGCAGGAAACGCCGCTTCCCTGACCATATTCGCATCCCGCATCTGCCGTAAAGGAAAATGCCATCTTCGAGACACCAGTACTCTCCGGCTTGTTAAAGTACCGGACCTCGATGCTATCGTCCGTGTGAAGACGCACGCGATTCGGGTTGCCCAGCGTATCCGTGCCATTGCCGTAGTTGTTGAACACGAGCTTCAGCCATTCCTTCGGCTGGTACAGAATCTGCCCTCCGAAACCATGATGGCCGTTGAACTTGGCGTACGACTGCCATCCGTTGATGATCCAAGG
>Ga0209849_1000036_pt1 | contig 15774 bp, 10 predicted proteins | sample OrgsoiDNA2013048_FD_185798 | JGI IMG/M metagenome (GOLD analysis project Ga0209849, IMG submission 185798) | Permafrost soil microbial communities from the Arctic, to analyse light accelerated degradation of dissolved organic matter (DOM) -... | ecosystem: Environmental > Terrestrial > Soil >... | reverse complement strand
GATCCCCGGATTGGGATCGAGTATTACTCCACCGCTTCTGCGGCACGCCATCATCGATGAAGTGGCGGTGGTTCGGGAAACAGACACCATCGCGGCCTGTCATGAGTTGCTGGACCGCCACGGTCTATTCGCCGGGGGTTCCACCGGGACCGTATACAGCGCCATCCAGCGCTACTTCAGCGGGATGAAGTTGAAGGCGCGGCCGCGTGTATTGTTCCTCTGCTGCGACCGCGGCACAGCCTACCTCCCCACCATCTACGACCGCCGCTGGGCCGCATGGCGCGCGCGGGAATCCGCCCCGGTGGCGTGCCCGTCGTTCGTCTACCAGTGCGTGAGCGAGCCGTCCGGACGATTGTAAATCTGGCGCCGGACGGGCGTCGTCACTTCTCCCACCTGCTTCAACAGCTTCATTTCCACCGTCACACCCAATCCCGGGCGGTCATTCGTATAAAGCTTGCCCTGCTTGAAATCCAGGCACTCCGGCAGATAATCGATCGGCCGCTCGCCATAGTTATATTCGAACAGCACCGGGCCCGGGTAGGGCGCCAGGCAATTCGCCAGCGCCGCCGTCGAAATGGGCCCCGTAAAATGCGGAACAATTCCTACCGCATGCGTTTCGCAAACCGCTGCCACTTTCAACATCTCCGTGATGCCGCCTACGTTCGGCAGGGTCGCGCGGATGTAATCGATGTCGTGGTTCTCCACCAGCTTGTTGAAGTCCCAGCGCTGGCCCCACTCCTCGCCGGCCGCCAGCGGGCAGGTGGTCATCTGGCGCAGTTTCGGAATGTCCTCCAGAAATTGTTCCACGCGCGTCGGGTCTTCCACCAGATAGGGATCGTATTCTTCAATCAAGCGGCATAGCCGCAGCGCGTCGGGAAAATCGAACTTCTGGTGGAAGTCGATGCTCCAGTCGCCCTTCTCTCCCACTCCTTCCCGGATCTCTTTGCAAGCCTTGGCTACCTCGCGCACGCGCTGGTGAACGTCGAAGACATTGCCGCTCAGCGCGATTCCGCCATCGGTGCGGAACGCCCGGTATCCGGCTGCGATCACCGCCGCCGCGCGCTCCTTCAGGCTCATGCCCGCGCCGCCTCGCCCGCCACCGCCCCCGATTCCGCTGGTCGGGTAGCATTCCAGATAATTGCGCACGGCGCCATTCAACAACTGATGAACCGGCGCTTTGAAGGCCTTGCCCTTGATGTCCCAAAGTGCCAGGTCCAGCGCGCCCAGGGCGTGGATCTTCTCGCGGCCCGGCGGGTAGAACCATTCCATGTACATCGTCTGCCACAGGGTTTCGATCTGGAAAGGGTTCTTGCCGATCAAACTTCCCGCGCACTGTTCCAGCGTGTCCTTGGAGCCGCCTTCTCCAATGCCGGTAATCCCGGCGTCGGTCTCCACCGTACAGAGCATGTTGCTTTGGTTGAAAAGCTGGTTCAGATTCGGCGGCTGATAGATCCGAACCCGGGTAATCTTCACTGGCGGCAACGCCGCTTGCGCCGGCCGCGGAGCCATGAGGGCGGTAGACGATGCCGCCGCCATCGACTGCAAAAACAACCTTCGGTTCATCTTCTCTTCCTCCGCCGAGCCTTGGGCATGGTGCGCCGGCCTCACGATTGTACTCAAAACGCACCGGGACCTTGGTGAAGGAGATACGATAGGTATAGGTTAGTGACCGCCTTGCTGCGTAACGCACGAGTTTTCCTTACTCTCGGCCTGCTGAACGGCACGCTGTCCGCGGCGCCGGGCGCTGCCGTGGATTTTCAGCGCCAGGTGCGCCCTATCCTTTCCGAAAACTGTTTTAAGTGTCACGGGCCCGACCAGAAAACCCGCATGGCGAACATGCGATTGGATACCAGAGACGGTGCGTTCGCGGCGCGTAAGAATGGCCTGGTGATTGTTCCCGGGAAGCCGGACGAAAGCCTGCTGGTGAAACGCGTCTTCGCCGAAACCGAAGCCATGCGCATGCCGCCGGTGGCTTCGCATAAAGTGCTCACGGAAGACCAGAAGAACATTCTGCGGCGCTGGATTGAGCAGGGCGCACAGTGGAAAGAGCACTGGGCTTTCATTCCTCCGGTCCGGCCTGCGCTGCCGCCCGTCGGGAACGCGGGCTGGGTCCGCAACCCGATCGACCGTTTTGTTCTGGCCAAGCTGGATAGCAATGGGTTGCAGCCCGCTTCCGAGGCCGACCGGCATGCGATCATCCGCCGCGTGACCCTGGATTTGACCGGACTGCCACCGGCGCCCGCCGAAGTGGACGCATTCGTGAATGACCAGTCGGCGAATGCTTATGAGAAGGTGGTGGACCGGCTGCTGGCTTCGCCGCACTATGGCGAACACCGCGGCCGCTACTGGCTGGATGCGGCGCGTTATGGCGACACGCATGGCGTACATATCGATAATTACCGGGACATCTGGCCCTATCGCGACTGGGTGATTCGCGCTTTCAACAGCGGCATGCCGTTCGACCGGTTCACCATCGAGCAACTGGCAGGGGATCTGATTCCGGATGCCACGCTCGAACAGAAAATCGCGTCGGGATTCCACCGGTGCAATGTGACCACGGGCGAAGGCGGGTCGATTGAGGACGAAGTTGCGGCGATGTATGCCAAGGACCGCGCGGATACCACCGGCACGGTGTGGTTGGGGCTGACAGTGGGGTGCGCGACTTGCCACGACCACAAGTACGATCCGATTTCGGCCAGGGATTATTATTCGCTCACGGCGTTTTTCCGGAATACCACGCAGAAGCCGCTGGATTTAAATCTGTCGGACACTCCGCCGCATGTTTTAGTTCCGCGCTTTGAGGAGCGCGCCCGTTGGATTGAACTGAATCGCGAGCGGGAAGGGTTGCTCCAGGAACGGGCTAAATCCGCTGCCGGGTTCGATGAATGGTTTGCCACCGGAGCGTGGCGCTCGGCCGTTGGTGACGAGTCCGGGGAAAAATTAAAACGCCTGCCCACGGAGTTTGGCACAGATGAGGCTGTAACGCTTCCGCACGTGGCGGAGATAGCCGCGGATCGGCCTTTCACAATTTCCACCTGGGTTTATTTGCCGAAGAGTAAGGAGAAGTTTGCAGTGGCCGCCCAGTTCGGGCCGGAGCCGGTGGAGGATCCCAAGCCCAGCGGGGAGCGGCGGACGGGATGGATCCTGGAGGCAGCCAGCGGGCCGGGGCCTTCGCTGGCTCTCTATGGCGCAAACGGGAAATATATCAGCGCACAGCCGGTGGAGAACCTGAATCTGGCGCAGGAGAGCTGGCATTGCTTCGTCTTCACGTATGACGGCACGCGGGAGCGGCGCGGCTTCGATTTATATGTGGATGGCAAAGCCGTGGAGGTGCATGGGACGCGTGATGACATTCATCCACTGACCACGTCGATTGCCAATGACGCGCCGCTCCGGTTGGGGAACGATAAGAAGCGTTATTTTACGAACGGCGCGATTGCGGAATTCCGAGTGATTGCGAGGCGCGTGGATGAACAGGAAGCCGAGTTGCTGACCGTGCGCAGGGCTGCACTAACCCGGCAGGACCGTGAATCGCTGCTTCCCTTCTATCTGGCGACCCGCGAGGCGGCCGCGAAACTTCGGCGTTTGGATGCGGAACGCGACGGTATCGCGCGGCGCGCCTCCATCACGCTGGTGATGCAGGAGCGCGCGGATAGCAAGCCTGTCGCTCATGTTCTCTACCGCGGACAATATGACGCGCCGCGTGAAGAGGTGGCCGCCAACACGCCCGCGGTGCTTCCCCCCATGCCCGCGTCTTATCCGCGCGACCGCATGGGATTGGCAGAGTGGCTGATGGACCCGGCGAACCCGCTGACCGCGCGCGTGACGGTGAACCGCTTCTGGCAGGAAGTGTTCGGGACGGGAATCGTCAGAACCGTGGAAGACTTCGGGTCGCAGGGGGAGCAGTCGGTGAACCCGGAGCTGCTCGACTGGCTGGCGGTGGAGTTTCGCGATTCGGGCTGGGACGTGAAGAAGTTTTTCCGGCTGATGGTTACCTCGGCAGCCTACCGCCAGGCGGCCGTCGCGACGGATGAGAAGCTGCAGCGCGATCCGAATAACCGGTTGCTCTCGCGGGGCCCTCGCTTCCGCATGGATGCCGAAATGGTTCGCGATTATGCGCTGGCCGCCAGCGGCCTTTTGAACCCGGAGGTTGGGGGCGAGAGCGTGAAGCCCTATCAGCCGGACAATGTCTGGGAAGTGGTGGCGATGAAAGAAAGCAACACGCGGTTCTACACGCGCGACGTGGGCGGCAAGCTGTACCGCCGCAGCATGTACACGCTGTGGAAGCGCAGCGCGCCGCCGGCTTCGATGGATATTTTCAACGCTCCCACGCGCGAACAATGCACCGTGCGGCGCGACCGCACCAACACGCCGCTGCAGGCGCTGGTAACCATGAATGACCCGCAATTTGTGGAAGCGGCGCGGACGCTGGCGCAACACGCATTGGTTCAGGCGCGCGGAAATCCCGACCGCGAGATCGACTTTATGGCCGGGCAGTTGCTCGCCAGGCGCTTGGAGGCGCGGGAGCGGGAGGTAGTGGCGAAGTCATATCGGGACTACCTGGCCTACTATGATTCACGGCCGGAAGACGCAACGAAGCTGCTCAGCGTGGGCGAATCGAAGGCGGATGCGTCGCTGCCGAAATCGAAATTCGCGGCCCTGACAATGGTGGCGAATGAGCTCCTGAATCTGGATGAGGTACTGGTCAAGTGAACCTGTCGGAAGAAGCTTTGATCGGAGAAACGCGGCGCCAGTTCTTTCGCAGCGGTGCGGCCGGGTTGGGTTCTCTCGCGCTGGCCTCGCTATTGGGCGCGGAAACAAAACCTGCGGTGGGCGGCCTGCCGGGGCTGCCGCACTTCGCGCCGAAAGCCAGGCGGGCCGTCTATCTGCACATGCTGGGGGCGCCGCCGCAGATGGAGACGTTCGATTATAAGCCGAAGTTGGAAGAGTACTTCGACCAGGACCTGCCGGATTCGGTGCGGCAAGGGCAGCGCCTCACTACCATGTCTTCAGGGCAAACGCGTTTCCCGATTGTGCCCTCCGTATTCAAATTTGCCCAGTATGGAAAGGGCGGCGCGTGGGTTTCCGAGTTGCTGCCCTATACCGCCAGGATGGTGGATGACATTGCCATCATTCGCACCATGCATACCGAGGCGATCAATCACGAGCCCGCGATTACTTACCTGCAAACCGGATTTATGATTGCGGGCAAACCGTGCATCGGGTCCTGGATCGGGTATGGGCTGGGCAGCATGAACAGCGATCTGCCAACCTTTGTGGTGTTGAACGCCAACCATACGCATCCCAAGGCCAATGTGCAAGCCATCTCGGCGCGGCTGTGGAGTTCCGGCTTTCTGAGCGGGCAATATTCGGGCGTAGCCCTGCGGCAGGGCGGCGACCCGGTGCTGTTTATCGCCAACCCGGATGGCGTGCCCGTGAAAATCCGGCGGCGCATGCTGGATGCGCTAAGCGAGCTCAACCAGATTCAGAGCGACAAGCTGGCGGACCCTGAAACGCGCGTGCGCATTTCGCAGTATGAAATGGCGTTCCGGATGCAAGCGTCCGTGCCCGAGCTCACGGATCTCTCGAAGGAACCCGAGAGCACGTACCAGCTTTATGGCGAGGAAGCGCGCAAGGGCGGGACATTTGCCAATAGCTGTCTGATGGCCCGCAGGCTGCTGGAACGCGATGTACGGTTCGTGCAAATTTACCATCGCGGCTGGGACGTGCATGGCATGCTGCCGGAGGTGCTTCCCAGCCAGTGCCGCGATGTGGACCAGGCGTCATGGGCGCTGGTGCAGGACCTGAAAGCGCGCGGCCTGTTGGACGACACTCTCGTAATCTGGGGCGGCGAGTTCGGACGAACGGTGTATTGCCAGGGCAAGCTTTCGAGGACCGACTACGGGCGAGACCACCATCCCCGGTGTTTTTCGTTATGGATGGCCGGCGGCGGCATCCAGGGCGGGATCGTGCATGGCGAGACGGATGATTTTTCGTATAACATCGTCAAGGATCCAGTGCATGTGCGCGATTTCCAGGCAACTATTCTGAACCGGTTCGGGGTGGATCATGAGCGGTTCACGTACAAGTACCAGGGGCTGGACCAGAAGCTGACGGGGACAGAGAAGGCCAACGTGGTCAAGGCAATTCTAGAAGGGTAGGCGTCCCCGCCTGCCGCTCTTGCGTGAAGAAAGAGGATCGAAAAATGAGTTGTCAACGAATTATGCGGGTTGCCGCTGCCACGGTTGCAGCGGCATTTGCCCTGATGCCAGTCGCTTCCGCTCAACCGTCCGCTCCGCCACAGGCTGGCAGGGGCGGACGAGGGCCCGCCGTGATTTCGCCGGAGGTCCTGCCGGACCGGCACATTACATTTCGCATTCTAGCGGCCAACGCGCAGAGTGTTCGCGTGACGGGAGGCGACATACCGGCCCTCGCGGGGACTCGCGCCGTTGAAGGCGCTCCGGCGCCTCCGCCTCGCGGGGAAATGACCAAAGGCGAGAACGGCATTTGGGAAATTACGTTGGGGCCGATCGACGCGGGCGCTTACCGTTACAACTTCAACGTGGACGGAGTCACCGTGATCGATCCGCGCAACCCGTCGATCAGCGAATCGAATAACAACGTGTGGAGCCTGGTTTATGTTCCGGGTTCCGATTTCATGGACACCACCGAGGTGCCCCACGGGGCGGTGGCCTCAGTCACTTACTATTCGACCGCGCTGAAAAAGTTCCGGCGGATGCATGTCTATACTCCGCCAGGGTACGAAACCAGCAGCGCCAGGTACCCGGTCTTCTACTTGCTCCACGGAGCGGGCGACAGCGATGAAGCTTGGACTTCGGTGGGACGCGCCGGTTTCATTCTGGACAACCTGATTGCCGCAAAGAAAGTGAAGCCGATGCTGGTGGTAATGCCCGCGGGACACACCAGCGCCGCGGGTTTCGGCCGGGGGACGGGGACGGCTGTGGTTGCGGGCGGCCCAGCGCCGGTGGATGACTTCACAAACGACTTCATGACGGACATCATGCCGTACGCGGAAACCCACTACCGCGTGCTGACGGACCGGGCTCACCGCGCGATTGCCGGGCTTTCGATGGGCGGCAGCCAGACGCTGAATATCGCGATTCCGCATCTGGAGAAGTTCGCCTATGTCGGAGTGTACAGTTCCGGATTGATCGGTGCATTCGGCGGCGGCCGCGGACCGGCGCCTTCCGCCGCGCCCGCCGCCGCGGCTCAGCCTCCAGCCTGGGAGCAACAGCACCTGGCCGAGTTGGACAACGCCGCCGCGAAGAAGGGTCTTAAGCTGCTCTGGTTCAGCACCGGAGTGGACGATGGCCTTATCGCGACCACAAGGGCCACCGTGGACCTGCTAAAGAAACACGGGTTCACTCCAGTACTCAAGGAGAGCCCCGGCGCGCATACCTGGATCAACTGGCGCAACTACCTGAACGAATTTGCGCCGCAGTTGTTTCAGTAGATAGCGAGGCCTTAATGCCGAAGGATGCTGTTTGACGGAACGCGGTGAGAATCCGCGTCACTTCACGAGGTTCGACGATTTCCCCGCGAATTCCAGCACCCAGCCTGGAAAAATTCCGAGCGCCAGCGTCCCCACCGCCGGCAGAATCAGCGCCAGGCTTAACCCCGGCGATAGCGGTTCGGCGTTGACCGTGGCTTCGCTCGGCTCCTTCATGTACATGACCACCAAAATGCGCAGATAGTAATACGCGGCCACGGCGCTCGACAACAAACCGAGCACCGTAAGCCAGACCAGATGCGATTCCATGGCGGCCTTGAAGATGTAAAACTTTCCGAAGAAGCCGCCGGTGAGAGGCACGCCGATCAGCGAAAGCAGAAAAATCGAGAACATGGCGGCGGTCAGCGGCTGCTTCTGGCCCAGGCCCGCGAAATCGTCGATGCTGGTGTAGCGTTCGCCCTTGCCCGTCAAGGTACTCACGGCGGTGAATGCGCCGACATTCATCAAGGCGTACCCGGCCAGATAAAACATGGCGGCCGCCACGCCCACATCGGACCGCGCAGCCAGCGCCACCAGCACATAACCGGCGTGCGCGATGGAACTGTAAGCCAGCATGCGCTTAATGTCGGTTTGCAGCAGCGCCGCGAAATTACCCACGATCATCGAAAGCAGCGCCGCGCCCCAAACCAGCGGTTCCCAGCCGTTGCCGATGGGCTCGAGCGCCGTCATGAAGATGCGCTGGAAGACCGCGAATGCCGCCGCCTTGGGGCCGGCCGAAAGAAAGGCCGAAATGGGCGTGGGCGCTCCCTGGTAAACGTCCGGCGCCCAGATCTGGAAGGGAGCGGCCGATACTTTGAAAGCGAGACCCACGAACATCAGCGCCGCGGCTACCCCAATAAACACGGGCGACGGCGCGTCCTGTCCGGCAATTGCCTGCCGCACCAGCGTGAGGTTGACGCTCTTGGTAGCGCCGTAGATCAACGCCACGCCGTACAGAAAAAAGGCCGTGGCAAAGGAACCCAGCAGGAAGTATTTCAGCGACGCTTCATTGGCGCGTTTGTCGTCGCGCAGGTATCCGGCCAGGATGTAGCTCGCAATCGATGAAATCTCGAGGCCGATGAACACCATGATCAGGTCGTTTGAATCCGCCATCAGGCACTGGCCTGAAATCGAGAACAGCAGCAGCGCGTGATACTCGCTGGTCTCGGCGTCCTGCCGGGCGAGGAAACGGTATGAGGCCAGAACCGTCAACATCCCCACCGCAATCACCAGGACGCGGAAAAACGTGGCGAAGCCGTCCACCATCAGCATGCCGCCGAAGGCCGGGCCTGGGTTTTGATACGCCAGCACCGCGCCGCCCAAAGCCGCCGCCAGGGCCAGCAGGCTGATGTGTCCGAAGGCTTCCGACGACCGCTTGTGGATCACCGGATCGAGCACCATCAGGAGCGTGCCCATGACGATCAGGACGATTTCCGGAAGGAAGCGAATGGCGTCCGTGGAGCTGAAGCCAAAGCTAGCGGGCATTCGCAACCTCCGCGCCGGGCTGTGCACGATTCACGCGGTACGGCACATTCACCTGCGTCTGATCGAGAACGCGCGCCGTGACCTTGCCGATCGGTTGCAGGAACGTTTGCGAATAGACACCCATCCAGACCATCACGGCGATGAGGGGAACCATGGCCGCCCACTCGCGCGGGCTCAGGTCCGGAACATGCGAGCGGATTTCGGGATTCACCTCGCCGTAGATCACCCGCTGATACATCCAAAGCATGTAGCAGGCTGAAAGAACTAAGCCGAGCGAAGCGTAGATGGCCCATTGATAATTGGCGATGGCCGTACCTTGCAGCACCAGGAACTCGCCCACAAAATTGCTCAGCAGGGGCAGCCCGATGCTGGCCAGCGTGGCGATCAGAAACACCGTCGAGAGCCAGGGCGCCACGGTCGCGACGCCGCCGTAATCGGCGATCTCAAGCGAATGGCGCCGCTCAGAGAGCAGGCCCACAATCGCAAACAGCGCCCCGGTGGAAATGCCATGGGCCAGCATCACGTAAACCGCGCCATCCATCCCGGCTTGCGTGAATGAGAAGATGCCGAGAATCACGAAACCCAGATGGCTCACCGAAGAGTACGCCACCAGCTTCTTCATGTTGGGCTGCACCATTGCCACCAGCGCGCCGTAGACGATGCCGATGATGGCCAGCACGGCGATCCAGCCCGCGCAGGCGCGCGCCGCACTGGGAAACAGCGGAAGGCAGTAGCGCAGAATACCGTACGTCCCCATCTTCAGCATGACGGAGGCCAGCATCACGGAACCGGCCGACGGCGCTTCCACGTGCGCGTCCGGGAGCCAGGTGTGCAGCGGGAAGAGCGGCACCTTGATGGCGAAGGCCACGAAGAATGCCAGGAACAACAGCATTTGTTCGCCTGGAGCAAACACGAGTTTTCCGCTGGAAAGCATTTCCAGAATGGCCGCGTAGTTGAACGTCTGGGTGCGGTTGTAGATATAGATGATGGCGGTCAGCATCAGCACCGATCCGGCCATGGTGTACAGGAAGAACTTCACGGCGGCATAAATGCGGCGGTCGTGGCCCCAGATGCCGATCAGGAAATACATGGGCACAAGCGAGACTTCCCAGAAGACGTAGAACAGAAACAGGTCCTGCGCGATGAAGACGCCCACGAGTCCGAATTCCAGCAGAATCAGGAACGCGTAAAACTCCTTGGCGCGGCGCGTGATGGAGCGCCAGGAGATCAGCACGCAGATGGGCGTCAGGAAAGTGGAGAGGATCATCAGCCACAGGCTGACGCCATTGACGGCGATGGCGAAGTGAATATCCAGAGGGGCGATCCACGGAACGTCTACCATGAACTGGTCGCCCGGCGCGCCGCGGTCGAACCAAAAAAGCAAACCGAGTGACGCGACGAATGTTGCCAATGAAATCGCCAGTGCCCAGACGCGGCTGGCCTGGGGCGATGACCGTGGAACCGCAAGCGCCGCCAGAAATCCGAACAACGGCAGCAGAAGGACCACGGCCAGGAGGTTCATCGTAAATGGGTGGTTCACCGGATGCCTCCGGCGGCGGTCCACATCGCCACAATCAGCAACACCGAGCCCAACAGCACCCACGTGGCGTAACTGCGGACGTTGCCGGACTGCATCATGCGAAGCAAGCTGCCAATATTCCGGGCGGCCGAACCGACGCCGTTCACGGAGCCGTCGATCAACCCGCTATCCACTCCCTTCCAGAGAACCACTCGAGATCCGCCGACTACCGGTTTCACTACCGCGGCATCGTAGATCTCATCCACGAACCACTTGTTGTAGATCAACTGGTAGGGCAGTCTGAAAGCCGCGGCCAGTGAATCGGCCATGCCGGGCCTGGCGATGTACATCAGCCATGCGACCGCAATTCCGGCCACCCCGGCGGCAACCGAGATCAGCATCAGCGAAAGATCCTCCGGCACTTCCATAGCCGGAAAGAGCGCGCTCAGGAAATCCGGAATCTTGAAAAGGTATCCGCCACCCAGCGAAAGCACGGCCAAAATAACCAGCGGTATCAGCATCGAGGGCGGCGATTCGTGCGGATGCTCGTGGCCGCGGTACTCGCCGAAGAAGGTCATGAACATGGCGCGAAACACATAGAATGCCGTCATCCCGGCGGTCACCACGCCCAGCCAGTACATCCACGGAGCATGCTGGTGCGCGGCCAGCAGGATGGCATCTTTGCTGAAGAAGCCCGAGAAGGGCGGGATGCCGGCAATGGCCACGGCGGCGCACATCATGGTCATGTACGTCCACTTGATCTTCTTGCGCAGGCCGCCCATGTTGCGCATATCCTGTTCGCCCGAAAGCGCGTGGATCACCGAGCCCGCTCCCAGGAAGAGCAGGGCCTTGAAGAATGCATGGGTCACCAGGTGATAGACGCCCGCCGAAAAAGCGCCGCAGCCCACGCCGACAAACATGTAGCCGAGCTGCGAAACCGTGGAGTAGGCGAAAACTTTCTTGATGTCGTTTTGAACCAGGCCGATGCTCGCCGCGAAGAAGGCGGTGACGATGCCGATGCAGGCCACCCACTCCATGGCCACGGGAGCGTGGGTGAAAACGACCCACGACCGCGCCGTCATGTAGACGCCCGCCGTCACCATGGTGGCGGCGTGGATCAGAGCCGAAACCGGGGTTGGGCCGGCCATCGCATCCGGCAGCCAGACGTACAGCGGAATCTGCGCCGACTTGCCGCAAGCGCCCACCAGCAGCAGCAGGGCGATGATGGTGAGCACCCACTCGGGCGCGCTCGCGGCCTGTCTGAATACCGTATTGAAATCGAGCGAACCGAAATTCTTGACGATATAGAATATGGCCAGCGAGAAGCCGAAATCGCCGATGCGGTTGACGATGAAAGCCTTGTTGCCGGCGTTGGTGGCGAACTTCTTATCGAAGTAGAAACCGATCAGCAGGTAGCTGCACAGCCCCACGCCTTCCCAGCCCACAAACAGGATCAGGTAATTGGCGCCCAGCACCAGCACCAGCATGAAAAACATGAACAGGTTGAGGTACGCGAAGAACCGGTAGTAGCCGCCCTCGTGCGCCATGTAACCGATGGAGTAGACATGAATCAGGGAACCGATGCCGGTCACTACCAGCAGCATGACGATGGTGAGGCGGTCCACGGCCAGATCGCAGCCAATACTGAGGGCGCCGCTTTGGATCCACGTGAAGTAATGTTCGTTGAGGGCCGTGTTCAGATCGCCCATTCCGGCAATCACCCTCAATACCCAGGCGAAGGCCAGAACCACGCTGCCGATGGCAACGGTGTTGACGAGGCTCTTCGAAAACCGGCGGCCGAAGATGCCGTTGATCAGGAAGCCCGCCAGCGGAAGTATGGGTATGAGCCAGAGTTGCATGGGCTATTAATTCTTCATCGAATTCACTTCGTCGATATTCAAGGTAGACCGGTTCTTATAGACCGTCAGAATGATCGCCAGGCCCACGGCGGCTTCGGCTGCCGCTACCACCATCACGAAGAAGGTGAACAGGTGGCCGCTGACGTCCTTGTTGTGGTAGGCGAATGTGACAAAGCTCAGGTTCACGGCGTTGAGCATCAGTTCGATCGACATGAACACCGTGATGATATTGCGCCGGAACAGGAAGCCTGCCACGCCCAGCACGAACAGCACCGCGCTCAGCGTGAGATACCAGGAAATCGGGACAGCGGTCATGGCTAATCCATTTCCTTTCTCGCCAGAACCACGGCGCCCAGAATGGCGATCAGGATCAGGACGGAAGTCACCTCAAAGGGCAGCAGGTAAGTGGTGAACAGGGCGTGGCCGATGTCCTGGGCCGAGCCGCCCGTAAATCCGCCGAAGTGTACCGTCTCCCGCGGCGAATAAATGCGCTGCACAAAATACGCCACCAGGCCCAACAGAGCCACCAGCAGCGGCACGCCCAACAACTGCACCATGAAGGAGCGCCCCGTCCTGACCTCCGTGCCCGCGTTCAACAGCATGATGACGAAGACGAACAACACCATCACGGCGCCGGCGTAAACAATCACCTGCGCGGCGGCGATGAATTCGGCGCCCAGCAACAGATACAGGATCGCCAGCGAACCCATCACGCCCACCAGCGAAAGCGCGCTCGAAATCGGGTGCGTCTGCACCACCACATTGATGGCGGATACCACCGCGATCAGCGCGAAGGCCACAAATAGAATCACATCGGGCGAAATCATGAAAACCACGCGGCCTCTCTCATGAAAACCACGCCACTAGAAAACCGGTCACCAGCAGATTCAGCATCGCGGCCGGGAAAAGGAACTTCCACGTGAAGCCCATCAGTTGGTCGTAACGGAACCGCGGCAGCGTGCCGCGGACCCACATGAAGGCGAAGAGGATGAAGCCCGTCTTGGCGCAGAACCAGAACAGCGGAATCAGCCAGAGTTGGACTATCGGGAGCAAAAAAACGCCGGCGATCATCAGAAAAATCACGCCGAAAACGGGCAGGGTATGTTTATCGCGCTGGCGCGCCGCATTGGCCCCATGATACAGCGCCACCAGGCCCGCGGCCGCGAAAATCACTGCCGGCACGTAGCTGGAGCCGTATGCGGCAGGCCACGGCGCAACCCAACCACCCAGGAACAGCAGCACCGCCATGCAACTTACGGTGATCATGTTGGCGTACTCGGCCATGAAGAATGACGCGAACTTCATGCTGCTGTATTCCGTGTGAAAGCCGGCCACCAGTTCGTTTTCGGCTTCCGGCAGATCGAACGGTACGCGGTTGGTTTCCGCGAAGGCGGCGATTATGAAAATAAGGAAGCTGACGATTTGCGGAAACGGCCCGTGCAGAATATTCCAGCTCAGAATGCTGCCCGACTGGCTCTCCACCAGTTTGCGCAAGCTCAGCGTATTCGAAATCAGCAGCGGCGCGGCAATCGCCAGCGACATCGGCAGTTCATAGCTGATCATCTGCGCCGAACTGCGCAAACCGCCCAGCAGCGCGTACTTGTTGTTGGAGGACCAGCCGGCCAGGGCGATGCCGTAGACGCCCATCGAAGAGGCCGCCAGGATGAACAGCACCCCGATGTTCAGGTCGGTGAGCTGCATCATGGTCTGGTATCCGAAGACCTGGATCACCGGGCCGAATGGGATCACCGAAATCGAAAGCAATGCCATGGTGATGGCCAGGAATGGCGCGGCGAGATACAGTGGCTTGTTCACGTATGAGGGCAGCAGGTCTTCCTTGGTGAGGAGCTTGATGACGTCGGCCAGCGGCTGCAAAAGACCGTGCGGCCCCACGCGATACGGCCCCGGCCGCACCTGGATGTGAGCGATCACTTTGCGCTCCACCCATTGCAGGTAGGCCAGCGTGGTCATCAGTACCGCAAAGACCACGAACGCCTTGATCAGCGTGATAACGATAAACGAGTCCATTAGCGGCGGCTTTCCATCACTGGCGGCGGCTCTCTATAACGGAGTGCAGAACCTTAGAATAGCGCCCGAGCGTGCCGGACGCGAACAACCCGTTGTGGTCTGAATGCACCAGGTCCGGCCGATTCTCGACGGAAATGCGCCCGTTGACAGGCATGGTCTGCGCCGCCCCGCCGGTTGCGATCACCGGCACGGGAACCGCATATCCGCGGACCTGTTTGCGGATCTCTTCAAAAACCACATCCGGCAGCCAGGGACCCAGTGCCGCCGCCGCGCCCATTTCGCGCGCGATCAGTCCCATAATCTCCAGGTCCGGCTTGGCCCCCATGGTATTCACCGCGCGCTTGAGGCGCTGCACTTCCCCGGTGACGTTGGTGACCGTGCCGTTCTTTTCGTAAGCCGATGCCGCCGGCAGAACCACGTCGGCCTGTTGAGCGGTTTCGGTAAGGAACATGTCCTGTACGACGAGGAAGCCGGCTCGACGCGCCAGGCTTTTCTTTAATGGATTCGCGCCCACCACCCACAACGCGCTCAGATCGGCTGCGATCATCTCATGAAGGTGCATGCCCGGCAGGCCCGAGGGCTTGTAACCGGGCAGCAGTTCGGGTGCGAGGCCCATATCCACGGCGCCGCGCGAGTTGGCATAATCCACCAGGCAGATGTACTTCACCGGGATCCCCAGGCGCTCGCCGAATTCCACCAGCTTGCGAATGTCGTCGCCCTTGTAGGAATCGTCGAACAGGATCACCAGCTCAGGCTCGGCTTTGAGCTTGTCAAAGAGCGATTCGTAATCGCGGCCTCTCACAACCGAACCAGCGTAATTGTCTTCGCGCACGGGGCCGGGCGTAACCACGTAAACGTGCGCCTGGTGGTGGCGGTAGTTGGCGCGGATCTGGTAGGAGAGCAGCGGATGCTCCAGCGCGAGGTCGGCGCCCAGCACCAGAATCGCGTTGCGCTCGTACAGGTCGGACACCGTCGCTAACTGACCGGTTGCCAGTTGGCCGGCCTTGCCGCTCAGCGCATCGAGCAGCGTCACCACGTCGCCGGTGCGGTGGTGGTCGATGTGGTTTGAGCGCAGCACTTCGCGAGCGAACTTCTGCAGGTAGTAATTCTCTTCGTTGGTGGTGTGGTTGGAACCGATCACGCCGAAGCTGCCGCCATCGGCCAGTACCCGGTTGAAATTCCGCGCCACCACTTCCAGAGCTTGCGACCACGCCACTTCTTCCAACTTGCCGTTGACCCGCACCAGCGGCGATTGCAGACGCTCCGGGTGATTATAGAAATCGAATGCGTAGCGGCCCTTGATGCAGAGAAACTCGCCGTTGACACCGGAACGGTCGCGATTGTTGCCGCGGACGATCTGGTCGTTGCGCGTG
>Ga0209849_1000035_pt1 | contig 15837 bp, 12 predicted proteins | sample OrgsoiDNA2013048_FD_185798 | JGI IMG/M metagenome (GOLD analysis project Ga0209849, IMG submission 185798) | Permafrost soil microbial communities from the Arctic, to analyse light accelerated degradation of dissolved organic matter (DOM) -... | ecosystem: Environmental > Terrestrial > Soil >... | reverse complement strand
CCACAGTTCTTCGGATATCTTTACAACGATAACCCGTTCGGGCTTTTATAACCCTGACTGTAGTAAGATCACCAGGCTTCGGGTCTAATTTTAGATACTATTTCATTATTTAATAATTGGTTTATCTAGGCATTGCTGCTCGCATCTAATATTAACTTGCTGACCCATTATGCAAAAGGTACGCTCTTATTTTTTGTTATTTAAATTTTACTCGAGCTGCTTATAAAACTACTATTTCAAACCTTTCCTTCACAGTACTATACGCTGTCGCTTATATATTATATTTAGCCTTAGAGGAAGGTTCCCCTTTATTTTCAAACAGGTTTTGCCCGTTTTACTTATTTAATTTATCAGTGGAATCTATATTGGTAATTTCCAAGTAATGTTAATATTATTTATTTTATTACAATGTATTTATTTTTATATTCTGATATTAATATAGGCTGTTCTACTTTCATTCACACTAATCGTAGAATCTCGTTTGATTTCTTTTCCTAAAGTTACTAAGATATTTCAATTCACTTCGTTTATTATTGAATTTATCTAAGAGTTCATGTGTTAACTACTACTCTTCAAACACAAATTAAGTCTACTCCTCTCTTTAATATATAGCCAGGCATCCCTAATAGTTTCTTTATATACTTTTCTATGTTTTATATAGAAATACCAAATAAATATCGCATCGCATTACTAATAATACCTTATTTCTTACGTAAAAATTAATAAAAAAAAAATTTTTTTTTATTACTTTTTTATTTCGGATTATTATGATTCGAACATAACAATTCCTCAACCCAAATGAGGCGCCTAACCAACCTGGCTCTAATCCGTATTTTTTTTTATTTTTTTATTTAAATAAAAAAAAGATAATATCTTCTCTAAAGTGTATGTTATTATGCTATCATTAATAAAAAAGTATTTACAAAAATATTTACAGAAAGTAGGGGATATTTTTATTTAATAACAATATAAATTAATTGTCTTTATTAAAGTAAGGGTTTGATTTAGACTTGATATTATAAAATAATATTTATTTTTATAAAGCTTACCTGATTTAATATACCTAGCTAAAGTAGTATACGGTATATTATAATATGTAGATGTCTTTAATGTATTCCCTAAAACATTAATTAACTTATGTTTATAATCATATACCCATACTATAATATCTTTAATATAAAATTTATATGTAAAATTATCCTAAGATTTACCTGTATTAAATATATTACTAATAGTAGTATGCGTAACACCAAAATGTTTTGCTGCACTTAACATATTAGAAAATTCATTCACAAAATTATTTGATTTATAAAAATTTTTTACTTACACCTCCAGCTCTCAAAGACATTTTTAATTTAGTTTCAGATCTGGTAATTATAGGCATAATGTTTATATTATTAACTGTTATACTAGGTTTTGGCTTTTTTTCCTCTTCTAGCTTTACTTAAATTCATACTAAATGTTATATCCCATTTTACACCTAAAGGAGAGCCGGGTATTTTACATATATTATACTCAGGTTTTAAAAGATCAATATAGTATTGTTCTCTAGATATACATAAGCTTGGTTCGCAATACTCTAAAATGTCTAGGCTAAAATTAATATAACCATGCTTTAAGATAGAATTATAAATAATACTTGATCGATTTTTATTATTAAGATGAGCTATTGAATAGTAGTTGACAGATTTACCGCTTAAGGATACAGAAGATCCTACATAACATTTGTCTGTATTTTAAATATTTAAACGATAAATACCTGATTTTTCTAAATTTTCCTTTATAATGCTTTTATTTGTATCTATATTAAGATAAGATACAACAGGTACTACACTTTTTCTATTGTTGTTATTGTTTTCCATACCCATATTATTTTATATATTTAAAAAAGAGACAAATTTTATCTAATTAGCAAATATTATTTATTATGATATGTAAAGTATAATATACTTTATAATAATACTATTACTCAGGAAGAAAGGGATTCGAACCCTTGAAGTATATTGTACTTAATGAGTTTCAAGCTCATCGCTTTCAGCCATCTCAGCCATCTTCCTTAAATTAACAAAAAGTTTAATAAAAAAAAATTTTTTTTTTTTATTATCTTATGATAGACAAGATAAATATTTATAAGAAAATAAGGATTCTATTCCTTAAACCAGACTGGACCAACTTCGTTTATTTCTTACTCATGATTCTTCAGTGACTCGAACACTGGACAGGCCCTTATCAAGAGCTCGCTTTACCAAACTAAGCTAAAAAACCTTTATATCAAATATAAAGAATATCTATCAAGAGCACTCAGATTTGAACTGAGAACATAAAGTTTGAAGCTTCAAGTTTTGCCAATTAAACTATGCTCTTTAATATATTTATATATATATATATATATTTATTGCTAATTAATCTATATATTGCAATGTTTATATCGGAAAAGAGATGATTCGAACATCCAGGTGTATAACACAATATTTAGCAAATATCTTGCTTTACCAATAGCAACTTTTCCTATTTAATACCTTTTATTTTTTTTTATAAAATAAGTAAACATAAAGTTTATTACGATAAGATATTATAATAAAAAAAATTTTTTAATACTAATATAATAATTAGTTATTATTTTACGGCCAGCCGAATTCGAATCGACACAAATCGTTTGGAAGACGAAAGGTCTACCATTAACCTATGGCCGTTTCTAGTTTTTATAAAAACTAGAAATATTCTTAAAATATACTTTTTAACTGTAACAGCTAAAAATGTTAAATTTAAACACTCTAATAATATACTAAATAAATATAACCCACAACATTTTATTAAATAAAATATAAAAGAACGAAGCTTAAAGCTAGGATAAAATAAAAATTGTAAGTAAAAATCTATTACTATATTTATACAATTAAGCAACGTATAATAGTAAAAAAGCCATCATTAAAGCAAATAAACCTGTAACTTCAGCAAAGGCGAAACCAAATATAGCGTATGCGAATAATTGACCTCTTAATGAAGGATTTCTAGCCACATCTAATATTAAGGCCCAAAAAACTACACCAATACCAACACCTGCACCAATTAAACCTGTAGTAGCTAATCCTGTTCCAATAATTTTAGCTGCTTGTATCATTAATTTAATAATAATTTATCCTACAAAGGAAACCTTTGTATATTTAAATTGCTCTAATAATATAATTATGTTTAATTTTATTATTTAATTATCTACATTAAGAATATTAAATTTAAGACCTATGGGATTTGAACCCACATATCAAAGATTAAAAGTCTCGTATTTTACCATTAAACTAAGGTCTCTTATTAATTTTATTTTATATAAAATATAAATTAACAATTTTAAAAAACTTTTATTACCTGTAATATGACACCAGGTTTCATTATTGGAAAACATCATTATAACTCCTTTTATTTACCATAAAAACAGTACCAAATAAATTCATTAAGAACCTCAATAATATATTGAAATAAACAGGAATAATCAAACAACATCAACAAAATGTCAGTATAATATACTAGACTCCAAACCAAGATGATGATTATCTGTTGAGTGGTAAGCTAAAACTCGTCACAAACCTACAGCGATAAAAGCTGTACCAATCATAACATGTAACCCGTGGAAACCGGTACCAAAGTAGAAACATGATCCGAAAGCACCATCACTTATAGTGAATGAAGAAACGGTGTATTCTATACCTTGTAAAAGAGTAAACACTATGGCTAGTATAACTGTCGCAACTAATCCATATAAAGCCCCACTTCTATTACCTTGTATTAGGGAATGATGGGCGTAAGTAACTGTAACACCTGAAGATAATAAAATAACTGTGTTAAGTAAAGGTAATTCAAAAGGATTAATAGCTTCAATTCCCATTGGTGGTCATTGAGCTCCTAATTCTACGGTAGGTGATAAGGCGCTATGAAAGAATGCTCAAAATATAGCTAAGAAGAATAATATTTCCGATACTATAAATAAAGCAACACCCATATTTAATCCTCTTTGTACAGCCAATGTATGATTCCCAATATATGTACCTTCACTGATAACATCTCGTCATCATAATGACATTGAAAGAACAACAGATACAAAAGCGAACATTAAGAATGTATTTGCATTACTAAAACCATGCATTGTTAAAACACCTGTGGTTGTTAATGTTAATAATGAAATACTAGTAAATATAGGTCAAGGTGATGGTGATACTAAATGAAAAGGATGAGCCTGAAAATTACTACGAGTTAAATTTGTCATTGTTATATTTCCAAAATATATAAATTAATAGTAATAGTTCCATTTAAATTTAGATTATAATAAAAAAAAAAGATAAAAATAGAACCTAGTTATTTAGGTTCTATAATCTTCTCAATGAAAACCTTTATACAAAGTTTAAAAATCTATATTTTTATCCTTAAACTATTATTAATTATGATAATAGTTAAAATTATTATTAATTATGATAATAGTTAAAATTATATACTACTTAAATTTATAAATAAATAATTAAGTCTAATAAAAATATGTATTGAACATAATATATGTTATTTAATAATTAAATTATTATTTAAGCTAAATACTGATAGTGTATTTTATAATAATAAAACCGTACTATTTATAATAGAAGATTTAATATTATTACGTTATAAAGACACAATAAGTATATAATTATAACTATTACCGTTTGCATACCATAGGTATATAATTATATATATAATAAACCCCCTTTTTAATTTTATGGTTATAAATAGCTTATTATTAAGGAATAGGTGACTTGAACACCTAACCTACCGTGTGTAAAACGGTTGCTCTACCATTGAGCTAATCCCTTTATTTCGTGTACGGGTCAAGCCGGATTCGAACCGACATAGTATTTCTTGACAAGAAAGCTCCTTACCAATTAGAATATTAACCCTTTGTAATATAGTAACTTATACTAGTAATATGAATAATATAAACAATTAATTACTGTGTTGATAAAGCTTATTATTACACAAATTAAAAAACACAATTACTTTTACATTCATTAATCTTTTCTTCCTGTAGCATTTAGTTTAGCACTATTGTTGTTTAAATTGTTTTGCATGATTGTATGTTTATGCTTGTTATAAAAAAAAGACTACTTTCTCTGAAGTTAGTTTTAATTGTAGTTGAAAATTTGGGGGTTTTGTTAGTATTATTTGAATTATATCTATTGCTTCCGGTCTTTTAATGTTATGACTATAGCCCCTGTCATTGCTAATAATAATATAATAGAAGTTAATATCAATCACATGCTATAACTACTATACATTATATTACCTATGCTTGTAATATGACTAGTTTCCGCTAAATACCCATCTCATATTTTGCTAGTAACAAATGGTATTTTATCATTATCCAACTTAGTATTAGATAATTTCAATAATTTAATTAAATTATTACTATAATTATTATATAATGTATCACCTAATGTAGTATTTGAATAAAAAGTGTTCTCATTAAAAGAAGTAATGCTGTTAGGTAATATTTTATAAACAGGATAATTAAATGAAATAGCTATCAATATCGCTAAAGGTATACTATTATTAGGATTACTTAATAATTCACTTAATCTAACATTAATCAACATTAATATAAAAAGGAATAGAATAGATACAGCTCCTACATAAACTAATAAGTAGGAAAGACCAATAAAATTTAAACCTAATACCATAAGATAACTAGCTATACTTAAGAATAATCCAATTAAAAATAAAACAGAAACAATAGGATTTTTACTGATAATAACAAGTATACCAGATAAAATAGCAAATAATGAAATAACTATCAAAACATCTCCTCTATAACCATTAGTGTAAGTTTCATTAAACAAAAAAAGACTATTCATATATAAAAATAATATTATACCTCACTATCCTTTGATTAAAGATCAATATTTTAACCACCATTGCTAAAATAAAATACTTATTTTAACAATTATGAGGAAAGGGTAATTAATAATATAAAACTTAGACGTGTACAAGATTCGAACCTGTAATTTTTGTGGCCGAAACACAACACTTTACCAATTAAGTCAACACGCCCTTATTTAATGGTTTAATCTAGCCCTTAAGATGAATTGAACATCTATCAAAATATTAACAGTATTTTGCTCTACCATTGAGCTATAAAGGCATATAATATGCCTTTATAGATATATTAATATATAGGAAACAAGAGATTCGAACCCTTAAAAGTTAATTACTATTGAGTTTACAGCTCAACCCATCTTACCAATAATGGAAGTTTCCTTTATAAAGGCTCTAACTATCTGCAGATACTCTTCTCCTTTATTCGTTTTTTAGGTAAACGTATGAATGTCTATAACTTTAAACCTGCCTTGAGGTTTAAAGGAATTAATATGAAAACGAATTAATAATAACCTGATTTATATATTAATATAGTTAATATACATTTATTACATAAAAAAAAAAATATATGCCGTTTTTATATCTAATAATCAGATATAAAATCATAATATTTGCCGGAGAGGAACAGAATCGAACTGTCAAGCGCTTTCACGTGGCATTTAGCTAATGCATCACCCTACCTATGGCAACCTTTCCTTTTATATGTAATAGGTTTACTAGTAATTAAATAAGTACCTTTTAATGGTTTATTATTATTTACATAATATTATAATGTTTAATAGTTAACGCTTATATCTATCTTTAACTGCAGCCCGTATATTATATTGAGGTTTTAATAAATCGATATAGTATTGTTCTCGTTCAAGTAGGTTGTTTTTATCACAGTATTCCAGTATTTCTAAGTTAAAACTATCATAACCATCATCTAGTAGGGCTCGATTTATACGACTATTGCTACTTTGTACTTTTCTTATATTTAGATTATAGTACTCTTTAAATCTACGAGATAAATCTTTAGAACTCCCTACATAGCTTTTATTACATATTTTATGGACTCATTTATAAATACCACTTTTACCTATATTATCTTTTAAAGCATTAAATTTATTTAATAAAGAATCATCATAAACCTTAATAGGTTTAACCTTATTACTCAATGAATTACCATTAACTTTGTTTAATGAAAAGTTAATATCTCCTTTTTTTAATAAATATTGGGTGTTTTTGTAATATCTCATGTTTATTGCTATCTATAATTAAAAAAAAAAAAAGAGACGAGGTTCTCTAAAGCTAAAATAGGCACTTTCCTCTTAAAAAGAAATGTTATCCCCGCTAAAGGCCAAATATTTGCCAATCGATAATACAGAGGATGAGGGACTACAACAATTTGTATTATTATACTAAAAGTACATTATTGTGTTTATTGCAAGAGGTGGTAATAGACATTAAAAATTTATTTGCAAAAATCAATAATAAAGACGTGAATGTAGGTGGCTCGCAGAAAGCTAATGCTCTTAGTCCTCTCGACTTTAGATTATCCTATTATTTAATGGCTATGTTTAATTTTTATTATGAATTAATTTCTTCTTTAAACTCATTTAACTTAATGAGTAAAGATAGATACTTATCTTATATGGATAAACCTAGACCTAATAAATTTATAACTATAAATTTGAAGAATAATTAAAGCAATAAAATACCACTATTCTCATAGTTATATGACTTTAATTCTGCCCCGCTCTTAATGTGAAACAACAATATTGTACTAAGAAACAAGAGATTCGAACTCCTAAAGTTTACTACCGTTGAGCTAATAGCTCAACCCATTTACCGATAATGGGTGTTTCCTTATAGTTTATAAACATAAAGTCTATAAACATTTTTCTTGTATTGTTCAAATTAATCAACCCCATGCAAGTTCCCCTACATGAACCATATTTCGACTTAACACCAATCAAAGTCACGCATACGAAGATCTTCCATAAAAATAACTAGAACTAATTTTCTAGAATAAAAGGATATGAAAAACCAAACTTATTGCACATACTTCTTTCAGCGTCTGACGAGTAGTTAGTACCTATCTGAGATTAAATTCACCGTGACGTGGTGATTCACGATTACTAGTAATTCCTTATTCATGTAGTCGAATTTCAGACTACAATCCATATTTTATCCTACTTTATTAGATTAGCTCATACTCACGTTATCGCATCATTTTGTATAGGAAAATGTGGCACGTCTATCGCCCACAACATTTAGGCCATGATGACTTGTCTTGGTCCCTGTTATCAAATCCAATATAGAGGTGAACTGCTTTATTTCTTTTTTTGTAAAATCGCAAATAAAGCAAGGGCTTCCGTTAATTTAATGGAATTAACCAATATCTCACGACATTAACTGAAGACAGCCGTGCAACGCTTGTAATCTTTATGTAAAAAAGATAAATCATATATGGCTAAATAAGCGGTTAAACTGAGATAGCCTTTTTATTTAACTGCTTTACATAAATCATATTCAAGTTGTGGTAAGGTTTTTCGCGTGCTTACGAATTAAATAACATACTTCACTACTGGTTTCAGACACGGTCTAATGATTTCAGTTCCTGCGTTGCCGCATTACTCTTGAGGTGAAATGCTTACACTTTCATTTATAGACTAAATAAATATCTAACCTATGGCATTCATCATTCTCTGCTTGGACTACTAGGGTATCTAATCCTATTCGTGACCCAAGCCTTCGTCCCTCAACGTCAGTTATTAGATAAAAGGTTGCTTTCGCCGTTACCAGTCCTTATGGTATCAAAGAATTTCAACTCTACTCCACAAATACTCCCCTCCTCATATATAACTCTAGTATAATCGTATCCTTTTAAGACTAATTATACCGTCTAGGTACCCTTTAAACCTACTAAAGATGAATAACACTAGTCTTATACGTATTACCGCGACTGCTGGCACGCATTTTGGTCAAGACATATAGATAGAAATTTGTCATAATCAATAATCTATCTAGAACTTTATTCGATAAAATCGATCTTATACCTGTCCATGAAAAAAAAATTTTTTTCCATGGTAAATTAATTAACCCTAATCTCCGTTAGAGGTACTCTCCATTTGGGGGGTACTTTCCAAAAGAGGTATGTGTAATACATCATACGGTTAAATTGAATAATTAACTATAAATAAATCAATTGATTTATTTATAATTAATTAAACAGCCAAGCTTAATTAGCTCCGACTCCGGAGCTATGCATTCCCCCAAGTTGCTGGTTCAGCCGTTAGGCTATTGACCAATATTCCCCACTGCTGTACAATACGTATTGGGGTTTTTTCAGACCCAATGTGATCGATCGACCTCTCAGCCTCGACTACGGAATTTCAGGCTAGTTAAACCATTACTTTAACTACTACCTATCCGAAACATTTATTGTCCTCTTAAAGCGGAAATTTATTTCCTTTATTTATTATAATCTCTATAAAAATGTTTTGCAACATATTAATAAACTATAAGGTATTTATAAACCTTACTTTAAGGCAGCCAAAACATTATATACTCACCTGTACACCACTTCTAATGAAATTAATTATATAATTAATTAAAATAGACGTTCGATTAGCATGTGTCAAGCACTTGGATAGCGTTCATTCAGAGCCATCATCAAACTCAATTTATTGGTATAGTCGATTTGCATCGAAATTTTACTAATTTTTTTTCTATACCATTACTAATATTACCTTATCTTAAATAAGGTAAATTCTTATCTTAAAAATTATATGTAACTTTGTTAACTTAAAATTACTATAATTTAACTTTATTAACTTATAGTTACTATTATTTGTAGGATACCTTTAAGCCGGGTTCTGTTATAGTAATTAGTCTATATTAAGGCCTAACATAAAGCTTGTATGTTCGCTTAATTTCTTTTACTGCGTAGCAAATAAAATTAATTTATATTTAACTACACATTTAGCTAAATATATTACTTTAGAAAGATATTCATTATTTTCTGTTCAATACTCGAGTTTTTACTCAACACTCATTGTTTATGTGTTTACGCCTAATAAGCTCCGGACTTTCCTATATTATAATTAATACAATAATCATACTATTAGTATCACTAAACAAATCGTATAAAAAAAAATTTTTTTTTTATTTAGTATTAGTTAAATATTTATTTTAAAATAAATACAGAAGTATATTAAAGATTTATATCAATAACAAAATTATAATAAGCGAAAATCGGCTTTATATAATGAATTATTATACTATTAGTACAAGAAAATAATTAGAATTATTTTTATCGAAACAAGTAGCCCCCTATTAAACTAGTGTAAGTCTAAAGCATCTTTAATATAACTACTAGTTAAAACAACAAAAACCTGAGCTTGTATAAAAGCAATACCTAATTCTAAACCAGAAAATGCTATAATAAATGCTAAAGGTATTAATCCTAAAAAGAAAAATATAAAACCAGAAGTCATTATATTATAAGTAAAACCGGCCAAAATATTCAATAACATATGACCACTTAATATATTAGCACCTAACCTAAGACCTAAAGAAACATTTCTCGATAAATATGATATAAATTCTATTAAAACCAATAGAGGTAATAAAGCCAAAGGACAACCAGCTGGTACTAATAAAGAAAAGAATTCTAAACCATGTTTTTGGAATCCTAATATTGTTGCACCTAGTACTACAGTAAAACTAAGAGCAAAAGTCAATATAAAATGACTTGTTGATGCAAAACTATAAGGAATCATTCCTATTAAATTATTTATTAAAATAAAGATAAATAAAGTATATATAAATGGAAAATATATTTGTCCTCGTGTAGGATTTATTTGATTAGTTACGATACTATGTATAGTAGCATATAATGACTCTTGACTTATAGATCAACTGTTACTAATTACTTTATTATAATTAGTTGATAAGACATTTAAAGTTAGAACTGCAAAAGCACCTATTGTTAAGTATAAACCAATATTTGTTAATGATATTTGCAAATCACCCAAAATTGGAGCATCTAAACTTAATAAATTTCGTATTTCAAACTGATTTAATGGACTACTTATGTAAGTATATTTATACATTAAATTTTTTAGCATATTAATAAAATTTTTGAAATAATAACAAAATTGTTTTATATATATATATACTATATTAATATCCTAGAAGAATAAATTATACAAGACAAATAAGGTACACAATGAGTCTTCCAAGAAGACATACTATAACTAGACAGTATGTGATATAATCATTCATTTATGTTTATAGAATATAAAGATAATTATTTCAAAAAAGGAACAATAGTTTTGCATCAACAAGTATAATATATTATATATTCACGATTATAATTTAGTTAAAAATATTCGAGAAATAAATAAACGGACAAATCTTGGTAATATGTATTTTGAGAATATATATATCATTATTACAAGTAATATAAAAGTATATACTACTTGATTAATAAAATAAAAAGGTACTAATTGTGGCATAATATGAGGTGCTTTTGTTTTTAATTATATAATTTGAATATATTAAATTAAAATCAAGCGAGTACTGTCATAAACACATCTACATAATCCCCAGTATCAGATAGATTTGTTCATAAGGAACTTTCTGTAGAAACACTCATGGCATATTCGCTAATAGCAGTAGGATAAGGTCAACAAAATTCTCACTCTTCCATTTTTATTATTATAATTATTATAATGATATAATTTGAATATAAATTATAACATTAAATTTTAATTTTTAATGTTATAAAGTAGTGTAAGGTGATTAAACCTAGGTAAGAAATACATACTTACTAATGTTTACATATAATATATTATATGTATACAATTTAAAACACTACTATTTACAAACTATTTTATATTTTATTATCTAATTAAAGATAAAAATTTTATAAGACTGGGGCTATTCTTATTCAAGACTCGAACTTGAATCTAGATATTAGGAATATCCTGCTCTACCATTGAGCTAATAAGAATATTATTAATATATACAATATTTTTTTTTGTGCGTAGCAAAACTTTATAAAGTAATTATATTATATAATTAATGACCTTAATTCTTTTATTAATAAAGTTATCAACATTAAATATCTAATATAATATATTCAGTGTAAAATATCATAAAAAATATAATATAGGCTATTCTTATTTAATAATTGTGTTAAATATTAAGTATAATTATTGTATATTAAAGACGAAACTGAATAATGTAAACCATCTATAACAGGAGCAGGATATATACCTAATATAACAGTAAATGCTACTAGTGTAAGTAATATAAAAAATTCACGTTTGTTAATATCACTTATATTAGCTTCAAAAAACTTACTAAACGATCCTCCAAAAGTTATTCTATTAAACATATATATAGTATATGCAGCAGAGAACACTATAGATGAACTAGCAAAAACACCTAGTAAAGGCAATCTTTCAAATACACCATAAAGAGACATAAATTCTCCTACAAAATTTAAAGTAAGAGGAACTCCACAATTACCTAAAGATAAAATAAAAAATAAGATAGAAAATAAAGGCATTACTTGAGCAATACCTCTGTAGTAACTAATTAATCTAGTTCCCGATCTATCATATAATACACCTCCAGCACAAATAAATAAACCACTGGAAACAAATCCGTGAGCTAATCCTAAAGCTATACCACCTTCTATCCCTTGTATAGTATTACTAAACACACCTATAAGATATACAGCTGCGTGTGATACAGAACTATAAGCTATAAGTTCTTTAACATCTATTGTTCTTAAAGTACTAAAGCTAGCATATATTATAGTTATAACACCTATAAGGTATATTATATATGTATAATCTAAAGAAGCTTTAGGTAATAATGGTAGTATTAATCTAAATATACCATATAAACTTAATTTTAAAACAATAGCTGCTAATATTATACTACCACCTAAAGGTGATTCAACATGAGCTTTTAATAATCAAGTATTTAAAAAAATAGTAGGAGTTTTCACAGCAAATGCTATAAATATACCGTAAAATAAAAACAACTGTGTAGAATAATTAAAATTAGTTTTATATAAAGCATCAAAATCTGTTGTTCCCATTATCGAAGACATGGCTAATATGGATAATAATAAAAATAATGACCCGAACAATGTATATAAAAATAAATAGAAACTCGCTCTTACTTTATTACTTGATCCAAATAGACCAATTAATATAAATAACGGGGGCAATATACTTTCAAAAAAAATATAAAACAACAAGATATCTAATACTAAAAAAACTGCTAATAACAAAGTCTCTAATAATAAAATAATAATGACATATGATCTTACATTATCCTTAATAGAATTTCAATTACTTAATAAAGCAATAGGAGTTATTATAGTTGTCAACATAACAAAATAAATAGATAGCCCATCTAAACCTAAGTAAAAGTCGAAAGAACTAATTTCATGATATTCTTGGACAAACTGGAATTGATTATTACTAAAATCAAATAGTATAAATATAATTAAAGAAATAAAAAGATTAACAATAGATGTACTTAAGCCTATTATTTTAATACGCTTAATGTTTAAAGAGGATAATTCATAAGACATACCTGTTGATATACTAAATACTCCTAGTATAGGAATTAATAATAAAAATGTAAGTAACATAATAAAAACATAAATAATATTAAACTAATTTCCCTCAAAATTAAAGATAATATTTAATCTTTACTAACACTATACACAACTGTATAGTAAAAACACAATTTATATATAATAATATAGTTAAATATAAAGACATTATATTTATATGGAATATTAATATAATACTAAAGCAATGTGATATTAGAAGGAATTATTTCAAAACTATATAAAATGCAAGGTACTAATACTACAAAAGCAATAACTATAGGTAACAATATTGTTCAACAAAAAGACATTAATTGATCAAAACGTATTCTAGGAAATGAAGCTCTGGTTCATATAAATACAAATATCATAATACAAGATTTGATTCCTAAAGTTAAACCATATAACAATCCTTCCATTAAAGGACCTGAAAATAAACTTTCATTATATAAATTATTTATATAGTATTCAAAATTAATATATTGCATTAAAGTAAATAAAGGTAAATAATCATATAAATAACCACCTAAAAACAAGATACTTGTTAATATACAAATTAAAACAATACTAGCATATTCAGCCAAAAAAAAGAAAACGAAAATAACAGCCGCGTGCTCTGTCATAAAACCACTAACAAGCTCTGATTCCAAAATGTAGTGTTGTATATTGTTCTATACATGGACTTGGACAAAGTTTATGCAAATAACAATAAAAATTATAAACTTTTTGTTATTATACTACTTATTTACTTAAAAACAATATTTTTTAATATAAATAAAACCCGAATTTAAATATTTACCGAGTTAACTTTTATATGTTTAAATAATTTGGCTATTACACGTTTTTTTTTTATATTAAAAAATATTAAATTAAATATCAGTTATTAACGATTATTTTACTCAGTAAAATAAATACGCTAAATTGTAATTTAAGCTTACACTACTCCATCTCTTACGAGATGAGTTGGACTATATCTTATTAAATGGGTTTAAACCTGTTTAATGATTGCGTATAGTCTCTGAAGATCCTACTAGGATTATAACTTTTTTTAAACTATATATCCGTTGGTTTCCTGCTGATTGTCCTATTTTGTTGATCCATCAACCATAATCGTATACTAGCGAAAGATAACTTTAAATAGGGTTTTCCAGCACATAGCAATCTTTTACGAGACCAAATCATATTGTGATTAGTCAATAGCCTCGGCCAAATCAAAAGGAGCTCTATTAGTTTCCGCTATAGATCCTATAAAGAATATAATAAATATAGGGAATAAAGGTATTATGAATCATACAGCTCTCTGGGCTTCTATGTTAACAGTAAGATTTAAACTTCCAGTTAACATTACAACAAGTAATATAGCAGAACTTAATATTAATTCGTAACTTATTAATTGTGCTGTACTTCTAAGTGAACCTAAAAAAGCATACTTACTATTTGCACTTCAACCGGCTAATAATATACCATATGTAGATAATGAAGAAACTGCTAACATGTACAGTATACCCAAATTAAAATCACTTAATGCTAAACCAGGACCATAAGGTACTACTAAATACCCTAGTAATGAAAAAATTAAAGTTATAATCGGACCAAGGAAAAATAAGCTTAAGTTAGCTTGTGTAGGTGAAACATACTCTTTCAAAAGAAGTTTTAAGGCGTCAGCAAATGCTTGTAAAAGACCATAGTATCCTACTATATTAGGACCTAATCTTCTTTGCATACTAGCCATCGTTTTCCTTTCGGCTACAGTTACATAGGCCACAGTCAATAAAACAGGGATAGTTACTATTAAAACTTCTATTATAGATATTAAAGTTGGTATATAAAACATATTTTTTTTATATTTATGATCTATATTTAATATATATTAAATATATTAATAATATAAATATATTTAATTATAATAAAATATTAGGTTAAAAATAACTTTTAAAATTTAAAGTAATATATCTATAAGTTATCTATTATTATTTAAGATTATTTAATTATATCTTGGAATTAATAATAGAAGCTATATTTAATTTCCAATATTGCAATTATTTAACAAATTCTTATCCAAGACTCGAACTTGGATCTAGATATTAGAAGTATCCTGCTCTACCATTGAGCTAATAAGAGTATTATTTCATATACGGGTCAAGTCGGACTTGAACCGACATAATATTTCTTGACAAGAAAGTTCCTTACCAATTAGTCATTAACCCTTTGTAAGATAGTCATCTTACTATATTTACAAACTATTAATATACTCTATTAATAAACTAAATATTACAATTACACAAATTAAAACCTGTTAATAAGGCTTATTGATACAGAAA
>Ga0209849_1000034_pt1 | contig 15861 bp, 15 predicted proteins | sample OrgsoiDNA2013048_FD_185798 | JGI IMG/M metagenome (GOLD analysis project Ga0209849, IMG submission 185798) | Permafrost soil microbial communities from the Arctic, to analyse light accelerated degradation of dissolved organic matter (DOM) -... | ecosystem: Environmental > Terrestrial > Soil >... | reverse complement strand
GACGAAAAGGTCATACGCGTCGCGCGCCAGATCCAGCCGATGCAGGGAGGAGTAACGATACAAGATCTCCTGGAGGACTTCGGTGCTGGTGCAGGCATCCACTTTGCCTTTCCCGATCCGTTCCAGAAAACGACGGGCAGGTTCGCGGTGCGGATGCTCGCCGCCAGCCACGTACATGGGAATGTTGGAATCTACAAAAACCCTCAAGAACGGCCGGCCTCGATTTCAGAGAGCATTCGATCTATACCCGCGGTTGGAGCGTGCAGGCCAGCCAGACGCTTCACAGGATCGTGCCCCGGGCGGTTCTTTCCAGGCTGTTGCAGAGCTTGGTTGATGGCGCGCCGAACCCACTCGCCTTTGGATATCCGGCCGCGCTCAGCCGCCTTATGCAACTCTGCATCCAACTCAGGGGAAATCAACACTTGCAGCCGATGGCTCATATGAGCATGCTAACATACTCATGAAGCCTGCTCTACTGAACCAGGGACACCGATGTGATGGGGATGCCTGCATTTTTCAGCGCGGGATCCGCGTACTCCTTGGTATTGGGAAGGCCCTCCCAATTCACCGCGTATTCGCGCAGGCATTGCGGACAAGTGTACTTGCCGTGTATGGGCCACATAGGGCGAGTGTGCATTCTTTGGCACCACGCAACTGCGATCCGGTTCAACATGACGTCAACTCCCTCCGATGAGAGTACGCTTTAAAACCTGCATACCCGTTACTCGACTTCTGAGCAATTTAAGTTCCTAAGGGAACCCTCTTGACAAACAGTGAGTCACACGTATAATTTAATCATTCGTTTGAATGATTCCAGACACTAAGCGGAAGATTCTAGACACGGCGGAACGGCTGATCGGCGAACAGGGTTACGCGGCCACTTCGCTGCGGCAAATCATTGCTGAAGCGGGGGTCAACCTGGCGGCGGTGCATTACCATTTCGGGTCGAAGGAAGAGTTGCTGGACGATGTGGTGCTGCGGCGGGCCGGGCCGGTGAATGAGGCGCGGATTGCCATGCTGGATCGTATCGAGGCCGAGGCGAGAAATGGTCCGCCCGCCGTCGAAAGGGTGCTGGAGGCGTTCCTGCTGCCGACTGCCGAAGCAGCCAGCCGGCACCCGCGGTTCGTGAAGCTGATGGGGCGAATGTTAGCCGAAGGCATGATGCCCGGGATTCTGCAAAAGCACTTTCAGGTTGCGGCCGGCCGGTTTCTGGGAGCGCTGCGCAAGGCGCTTCCGGACCTGCCCGCGGACGAACTTCTATGGCGAGTTCATTTCATGGTTGGCGCCATGGCGCACACCATGTGCGGCGCGCCGGAGTTTCCCCAAATGATCGCCGAGCCAGGAGACTTCCGGACACGCATGAACCGGCTGGTGACTTTTCTAAGCGCGGGATTTCGAGCGAGCGTCAACAGTTAAGGAGCAGGATGAGATTCGCGTGGATTTGTTTGTTTGCGATGGCGCCGCCGATGAGGGCGGCCGGGCCGCTGCAGTTGAGCTTGAAACGGGCCGTGGAAATTGCCACGTCGCCCGAGGGGAACACCAGGATTCAACTTTCGGGCGAGGCGTTGAAGCAGGCGGAATCGCGGGCGGCGCAGGCGCGGGCGGCGCTGCTGCCGGATGTGGAAGCCGCGTTTTCCGAGCAGAACCTGACGCGCAACCTGGCGGCCCAGGGGATCAGCATTACGGTGCCGATTCCGGGCTTCCGCTTCCCTACGTTTGTGGGTCCGTTTTCGACGATGGACGCGCGCGTCACGGGATCGCAGAACGTGTTGGACTTCAGCTCGATCCGGCGGTTCCAGGCGTCGAAGGTGGGGATTGCGGCGGCCAAATCGGACGTGTCGGGATCGGCAGAGCAGGTGGCGGCACAAGTGGCGCGCGCTTACCTGGCGGCGGTGAAAGCGGATGCCGACGTGGAAGTGGCGCAGGCTAACGTGACGCTTTCCGAGGCGGTGCTGAAGCAGTCCGAGAACCAGAAGGCGGCGGGGACCGGGACCGGGATCGACATCACGCGCGCCCGGGTACAACTGGCCAACGACCGGCAGAAGATGCTGGTAGCGCAGAACCAGCGGCGCAGCGCGCAACTGCAACTGCTGCGGGCCATGGGGGTCCGTCTGGATACCGAGTTGGAATTGACGGACAAGCTGGCGTATGTTCCGGTGGACGCGATCACCGTGGAGCAAGCCAAAGCGCAGGCACTGAAGGAGCGGCCGGATTACCAGGCGCAGCAGGAGCGCGAACGGAACGCGCGGCTTTCGGCCAGCGCCACGAAACTGGAGAGGCTGCCGGCGGTGGCGGCGTTTGGGGATTACGGCGCCAATGGCACGGGGCTGAACAATGCGCTGCCCACGCGCACGGTTGGCATTCAGGTACGGGTGCCGCTGTTCGATGGCGGGCGGAGGGATGCGCGGCGGGAAGAATCGGCGTCGCAGTACCGTTCGGAAAAGGTGAAGACGAATGATGTGAAGGAGCAGATTGAACTGGACGTGCGGCTGGCTCTGGACGGACTGCAGTCCGCCGAAGACCAGGTGAAGGTGGCCAGGGAAGGGCTGGAACTGGCGGAGAACGAACTGACGCAGGCGCGGCGGCGGTATGACGCGGGGGTGGCAATCAGCGTGGAAGTGACGGACGCGCAGACGCGCCTGGAGCGTGCGCGGGACAACCAGACGGCGGCGCTGTACAGCTACAACGTGGCGCGGATCGATCTGGCGCAGGCGACGGGCGCGGTGAGGCGCATGGTTCAGTAACGAGACGGCTTCTATGAAAAAGAGAATTCTTGTTCTTTTATTGGTGCTCCTGATCGCGGGCGCGGCGGTTTATGCGCTTCGCGGGATTGGGAAGGCGCCGGATAACCGGATTGTGGTTTCGGGAAATATCGAGCTGACGGAAGTGAACATTGCCTTCAAGACCGCCGGCCGCCTGATTGAGCGCAACGTGGACGAGGGCGATGCGGTGAAGAAGGGGCAGATTGTGGCGCGCCTGGACCGCGATCAATTGGTGGCGCAGCGGGATCGCGAGACGGCCGGCCTCGAGTCAGCGGCATCGCAACTGGCGCAGGCGCGGACTTCCGTGGAATGGGAGAGGGCTACGCTGGCGGCCGATATTGAGACGCGCACAGCGGACCTGGCGGCGGCCGAAGCGCGGCTGGCGGAATTCAAGAACGGCTCGCGGCCGCAGGAAAAACTGGATGCGAAGGCGGCGGTGGATTCGGCGGCGTCCGAGGTGGAACGGGCCAAGAAGGATTGGGATCGCGCGCAGACCCTCTACAAAAACGACGATATTTCCGCCGCGCAATTCGACCAATACCGCAGCCGGTGGGAGAGCGCGGACGCCCTGCTGAAGCAGACGAAGGAAAGGGAAGCGCTGGTGCTGGCCGGTCCGCGTATAGAGCAGGTGAATGCGCAACAGGCGCAGGTGGAACGAGCGCGCGGGGCGCTGAAAATGGCGCAGGCGAACGCGCTCGAAATTGAGCGGCGCCAGCAGGAAATGACCACGCGGCGCGCGGAGATGGCGCGGTCGAAGGCCAACATGGCGCTGATCGATTGGCAGCTTTCCGATACGGTGGCCGTTTCACCGGTGGATGGCGTGGTGCTGGTGAAGGCGGCGGACGTGGGCGAGGTGCTGGCGCCGGGGACCTCAGTGGTGACCGTGGGAGACATCGAACACCCGTGGCTGCGAGGGTACATCAACGAGACGGACCTGGGGAAGGTGAAGCTGGGGTCGAAGGCAAAGGTGACCACGGATTCGTACAAAGGGAAGGTTTACGACGGGCGGGTGACGTTTATTTCCTCGGAAGCGGAATTTACGCCCAAGCAGATTCAGACGCAGGAGGAGCGGGTGAAGCTGGTGTACCGCATCAAGATCGAACTGGACAATCCGCGGCACGAACTGAAATCGAACATGCCGGCGGATGCGGAAATCGTGCTGGAGCCGTGATGCTGGCTGGCGGCGCCGCAATTATCGAAACCAGCGAGCTCACCCGGCGCTTCGGCGCGCTGGTGGCAGTGGACCATCTGAACCTCACCGTGGCCAAGGGCGAGATCTTCGGGCTTGTGGGGCCGGACGGCGCGGGAAAAACCACCACGGTGCGGATGCTCTGCGGTTTGATGGACCCGAGCGAAGGCAGTGCGCGCGTGGCCGGGCACGACGTGGCGCGCGAATCGCGGGCGGTGAAAGACCAGATCGGTTACATGGCGCAGCGCTTCGGACTGTACCAGGACCTGACCGTGGAAGAGAACATGGTCTTCTACGCCGACCTGTTCGGCATTACCGGCGAAGAGCGCGACAACCTGACGGCGCAATTGCTGCGCATGACACGCATGGAGCCGTTCCGCGCGCGGCAGGCCGGGCGGCTTTCGGGCGGCATGAAACAGAAACTGGCGCTGATGTGCACGCTGCTGCACCGTCCACAGATTCTATTTCTGGATGAGCCGACGAACGGAGTGGACCCGGTTTCGCGGCGGGATTTCTGGGCGATTCTGTATCAACTGCTGCAGGACGGGATCACGATTTTCATGACCACGGCGTACCTGGACGAGGCGGAACGATGCAACCGCGTGGGGCTGCTGCACAGGGGCAAACTGATCCGCTGCTCGGCGCCCGATGCGATGAAACGCGAAACGGGAACGGCCAATATGGAGGGCGCGTTCATCAAGGCGATCCATGAGGCGGAGGGGCTTGAAAGACATGATTAGTGAAGAAGGACAGGCCAGGAGGCCTGTCCCACTGGCGGTGGAGATGGAGGACCTGGTAAAGGCGTTCGGCGCGTTTGTGGCGGTGGATCATGTCTCACTGCAGGTGAAAAAGGGCGAGATCTTTGGGTTCCTGGGGCCGAACGGGGCGGGGAAATCGACCGCCATTCGCATTCTGTGCGGGCTGCTGACGCCGACCTCCGGGCGGGCGCGCGTGAGCGGCATGGATGTGGCGGAGCAGCCGGAAGAGATCCGCCGCAACATCGGATACATGTCGCAGAAGTTTTCGCTGTATGACGATCTCACGGTGGAGGAGAACATCGATTTCTTCACCGGGATCTACGGAGTGCCGCACGAGCGGCGGGCGGAACGCAAGGACTACGTGCTGCGCATGGCGAACCTGACGGAGCGGCGGCGCAGCATGACGCGCACGCTTTCAGGAGGCTGGAAGCAGCGGCTGGCGCTCGGCTGCGCGATTCTGCACGATCCGCCGGTGCTCTTTTTGGACGAGCCCACTTCCGGTGTGGACCCGATTGCGCGCGGGGCTTTCTGGGGATTGATCCACGACCTTTCCGAAACCGGCCACACCATCTTCGTCAGCACTCACTATATGGACGAGGCGGAGTATTGCCATCGGCTGGCGCTGATGTATCGCGGAAAGGTGATCGCGCTGGGCACTCCGGAGGAATTGAAGAACGGGATGACGCAGCATAGCCTCATCAATCTGGAGACGCTGGTGCCGCTCAAGACTATGCAGGCGTTGCAGGGTCTTGAGGGAGTACGGGACGTGGCGGTGTTCGGAGGCGGCCTGCACGTGACGGTGGACGATGCGGAGGCGACCGGCGCGCGCATGCGGCAGGCGCTCGGCGCCAAGGGGATCGAGGTGCAGCGGCTGGAGCGGATTCAGCCATCCATGGAGGATGTGTTTGTGGCCCTGATCGAGGCCGAGGAAAGGAAAGCCGCATGAGCTACCGGCGGCTGCGGGCCATCTTCATCAAGGAACTGCACCACATCACGCGCGACGCACGCAGCCTGGCGATGGCGCTGGCGGTTCCGGTGATGATGCTGCTGCTGTATGGCTACGCGCTGAGCCTGGACGTGGACCGCGTCCCCACCATGATCTACGATCAGGACCTGACGGCGCAAAGCCGCGAATTGATCCGGCAGTTTCAGGGCTCGAAGTATTTCGATGTTCGGGGATTGGTGGACGGCTACGAGGCGATCGAAGGCGGGATCGACCGCAACCAGATCCTGATGGGCGTGGTGATTCCGCGGGACTACTCAAAGAACGTCGGTGCGGGGCGCGAGGCGCCGGTGCAGATTCTGCTGGACGGGAGCGATTCCAACACGGCTTCCATCGTGCTGGGGTACGCCGAAGGGCTGGTACGAAACTACTCGCTTCGCCTGCGGCAGGACATGCAAAACCGGCGCGGCGGAGAGCGGGGCGGCGCGTCCGTGGATGCGCGTCTGCGCGTGTGGTACAACAGCTCGCTCGAATCCAAGAACTACGTGGTACCGGGGCTGATCGCTGTAATTCTGCAGATCATCGCGGCGCTGCTGACGTCTCTCACCATCGCGCGCGAGTGGGAAATGGGCACCATGGAGCAACTGCTTTCGACGCCGCTGCGGCCGGCCGAGATGGTGCTGGGTAAGATGCTGGCTTACTTCGTGGTGGGACTGGCGGATGCCGTGATGGCGGTGCTGGTGGGGGTTTTTGTGTTCCAGGTGCCGCTGCGAGGCGGCCTGCCCCTGCTGGCGGTTTCGGTGTGCGTCTACCTGATGGGCGTGCTGTTCTGGGGCGTCTTCGTTTCCGCGGTAGCCAAGACACAGCTCGCCGCATACCAGTTGGGACTGCTGAGCTCGTTTCTGCCGGCGTTTCTGCTTTCGGGGTTTGTGTACTCCATCGAAAACATGCCGCCGGTGATCCAGGCGATCACCTACGTGGTGCCTTCGCGATATGTGGTGACCATCCTGAAGGGCGTTTTCCTGAAGGGCGTGGGAATCGGTGTTTTATGGAGCGAATTGGGGTTTCTGGCGCTGTTCGCAACCCTAGTTTTTATTCAGGCGACGCGCAAAGTAAATCGGAAGCTGGCGTGAATTTATGTGGGAACGGATTCTAGTCATCATGCGCAAGGAGCTTATCCAAACGCTGCGTGAGCCGCGCATGCGTGTTCTTCTGTTCCTGCCGCCGGTAATCCAGTTGCTGGTGTTCGGCTTTGCGGTGAACCTGGACGTGGACCACGCGCGCATCGCGTGGATGGACATGGACCGCTCTCCGCTGAGCCGGGACCTGCGCGCGCGCTTTGAAGGCTCGGGCCGGTTCGACGTGGTGTCGATGCCGCGCAACGAAGACGACGTGCAGCAGACGCTCGACCGCGGCTTGGCCCAAGCCGTTGTGCGGGTGCTGCCGGGCTTCGAGCGCGACGTGCAGCGCGGGCGCGCGACCGAGGTGCAAGTACTGCTGGACGGCACCAATTCGAACACGGCGTCGCTGATTTCGAGTTACGCCGGGGGGATCATCGCGGAATTCTCGGGAGATGTGACGGGGGCTCAGCAGAAGGTTCGGGTGTTGACGCGGAGCCCGAATTCGCCGGTGGCGCTGACGTTCCCGAGCGTAAAGGCGGACACGCGCGTCTGGTTCAATCCCGATCTGCGCAGCCGCAACTACTTCGTGCCGGGCGTGGTGGCGAACATCATCATGACGGTGACCCTGATGCTGACGGCGATGGCGATTGTCCGGGAGAAAGAGATCGGCACCATGGAGCAGTTGATGGTGACGCCGATCCGGCCGATCGAATTGATGCTGGGCAAAACGCTGCCATTCGCCGTGGTGGGCCTGCTGGACGTGGTGCTGGTGGTCTCCGTGGCGCTGCTGGTGTTTCATGTCCCGTTCCGGGGAAGCGTGCTCTTGTTGTTATTCTGCTCCACTCTGTTCCTGATGACGTCGCTCGGCGCGGGGTTATTTCTTTCGACTATTTCGCAAACGCAGCAGCAGGCCATGATGATGAACTTTTTCTTTTCGACGCCTGCCTTCATGCTGAGCGGGTTCGCATTTCCGATCCGGAATATGCCGGTGGCGGTGCAGTACCTGACGTATCTGAACCCGCTGCGTTACTTCATGGAGATTGTGCGCGGGATTTTTCTGAAGGGCGTGGGGATTTCGGTGTTGTTGCCGCAGATGGCGGCTCTGGCGGTTTATGGGGTGCTGGTGCTGGGGCTGAGCGCGGCTCGGTTCCAGAAGAAACTGGATTGAGTCTCCCTCTGTTGCTTCCTATTTGACGCGGAGGCGCGGAGGCGCGGAGACTGGACGCGGAGAAAACAGCGAGAGCGATAGGCATAGGTTCCGTTGTTTAGCAAGCCGCAGTGAGCCTTTACGCAACCCCTCTCTTACTGTCGGGGCTCTGATCGGAGCCGCGAGCGTCCGCCATTTCCGCCAGGGGAATCTTTACCGTAAACGTGCTGCCTTGACTGGGCCGGCTCCGAACTTCAAGCAATCCCTGGTGCTGATCCACGATCCAACGGGCGATTGAGAGTCCCAAGCCAGCGCCGCCCACGCCCCTGGATCGCACTTTGTCCGCACGCCAGAAACGATCGAAGATGTGCGGCTGATCGGATTCCGAGATGCCGATTCCCGAGTCCGTCACCCTGATGGTGGCGTGTGCATCCGATGCTTCCAGGCCGACTTGGACTCGTCCACCTTCCGGAGTGTACTTGATGGCGTTGTCGATCAAGATGAAAAACAGGCGGCGCAAGGACTCGCCGTCTCCGCGGACTACGAGCGAGTCCGAACTCAGACTGGATGTCAACACAATCCGCTTTTCGGCGGCCAGGCTCCGCCCCTGTTCCATAGCCTCTCGAACGCAGGCCGAGGCATCGGTGAGTTCGTGCAGCAAGCCGCCTTCACCCGCATCGGCCCTGGCGAGCAGAAGCAGACTATCGATCAGCCGGCTGGTCCGCTCCGCCTCCGTGAGAATCTGCACCATGTCCTCGTGATATTCGGTATTCGTGCGGCCGTCCTGAACTGCCAGCTCAGCCGTCGTGCGAATCAACGAAACCGGCGCCCGCAGCTCGTGAGAGGCGTCTTCGGTGAACTGGGACATTCTCTGTACAGAGGTATGCAGTCGAGTCAACATTCGATTCAACGTCTCAGATAGACGTTGGAGTTCGTCGGAGGTTTTCGGTATCTCCAGCCTGTCAGACAGGTTACTGATGCTGATCGATTCGGCCGCAATCGCGATCCGATCGACTGGCTTCAACGCACGCCGGCTGATTAAATACCCGCCCAAACCAGCCCCAATCAGAAGCAGCGGCGCCGAAAACCAGAGCATGAAACGGAAGCGTTCCAGGGCCTCGTAGAACTCCTTGAGAGGCGCCGCTACCTGAATAGTGTATGAATGGTCATTCACGACCACGCGCCCAGTTGCAAAGCGAACCGGAGTGCTTTGAACCATCAGGTTCTCATAGAGAGGCTGGTCCCTGAGCTGGTTCGGAAGACGGATCGGAACCTGGCTGTTTTCGAGCACCGCGGAGCGATAGAGCCACTCACCTTTCTGGTTGCACACCTGGAACAGATCTCCCCCGGGTCCAAGCACCGAATGTTCTCGAAATTCGTCGCGGATTTCGATGGGCGATAGGGCGGAGATCTGAAGTTGCATAAACTTCTCGACGCCGCGGATTCGGTCTTGCAGTTCCTCGTCGATCGTGTGAAATGCGCTGACGCGCATCGCGAACCAGCTTCCGACACCGAACACGCCCAGACCGAGCGCTAACATCGCCAGGTACCAGGCGGTGAGACGAATTCGGATCGATCCAAAGCTCATGGGTCCCCGGTCTCCCTCACCGTGTAGCCGATCCGCGCACGGTTTGAATCAGGCGGCTGGCGCCACCGGCCTCAATCTTGCTTCGAAGCTGGAAAATGAATACGTCAAGCGCGTTGCTTTCGACATCCCGATCGATTCCCCAAACGGCCTCGGTCAGATCGTCTCGGGATACGAGCCGGCCGGCCCGGCGCATCAAGTATTCGAGTAGGACGAACTCCGTGCGAGTCAGGACCAATGGTTTCCTCCCGCGACGAACTTCGTGGGTTTCGGTATTCAGACTGAGGCCGGCAACTTGCAGGACACGGTCGGATTCGCCTGTGGCACGGCGGCCCATGACGCGGAGCCGAGCCGCGAGCACCTCGAAAGAAAAGGGTTTGGTCAGATAGTCGTCCGCTCCCACGTCGAGGCCCCGCACGATGTCGGCCACGGAGTCGCGTGCGGTCAACATCAAAATGGGAACTCGAACTCCATCGGCGCGTAAACGGCGCGCCACATGGAGTCCATCCATGCCGGGGAGCATCACATCCAGCACAATCGCGTCGAACGGCAATGTCTGGGATTGCTCCAAGCCCTTGATTCCATCCGTGGCGACCTCAACCGTGTGACCCTTCCCCACCAGCCCACGGCGGAGCAGTTCGGCCATCTTGGTATCGTCCTCGACAACTAAGATCCGCATGTCACGAACGTCCCTATCAGATTGGCACAAAAGCATTAGGATCGCCTGAGCCGGCAGAAGCCATCTTGAGGCTACTCAGGTAACCCTAATATTGGTAGTTCACAATGGGACTGCCGTGAAGCCGCGAACTGCAATCGGGAAAGTGCTGCTACTCGCAACCGCCTCAATAGGCCGCGGTCAGAGCATTAACTTTGACAACGCAACTGTGGGCGCAGTGCCCGCGGGTTGGATGGTCGCGATGACCCACACGGGCGGCGCCCCGAGGTGGGAGGTGCTCAAAGACGATTCGGCCCCCAGCCAGCCGAATGTCCTGGCACAAGTTTCGACGGATCGCACGGCGGGACGCTTTCCGCTGGCAATTTGGGATCGCTCCAGTCTTAAAGACGGTACCCTCACCGTCAAATTCAAAGCGGTATCGGGGACCGTGGACCAGGGAGCCGGTCTGGTGTGGCGCTACCGCGATCCGAATAACTATTACATCGTTCGTGCCAACGCGCTTGAAGATAACGTGGTGCTCTACAAAGTGCAAAACGGTCAGCGGGTGTCCCTTGCGCCAAAAGGAGCCGTGTCGAACAGTTACGGCGTGAAACACCGGGTTCCCAAGCAAACCTGGTGCACTCTGAGCGTCGGCTTTCATGGCAACCTCTTCACCGTGAGTTTGGACAACCAGAAGCTGTTTGATGTCGAGGACTCGACATTCGCAGGAACCGGCAAGACCGGGCTTTGGACGAAGTCGGACAGCGTCATCTACTTCGACGATTTTCAGGTTGTGGAGCAAGGCGGGAAATAGAGAGGTGAAATCGTGCACTTGCGCAGATCGGTCCTTCGCAACAGTCGCACTATTTCTCTGCCTCACGGGCATCATCCCGGCTTTGGCGGACGGACAGGACAGGGACCAACGCATCGCAGACCTGGAACGAAAGCTTACGGAAGCTAAGGACAGTGTCGCAGCTCTCCAGAAGACGATCGAATCACTTTCCAGGGAGGTGGAGACATTGCGGCAGCCCGACTCCAGGCCAGCAGTTGCGGAAACCAAAGATGCCGGCGGGACACAGACTGATGCAACTCACGATTTCGCCGCGCGGATCATCGGTCCCGAAAATGGCGGCAACGAGCGCGACAGTGTGTTGGAGGCGAAACCGGAGATCTTCATTCAGACGCGATATTCTGTCGCTCCTCTCGACGGCTCCGGCACTGCGTTTCAACCCAATATTCGACTAAGCCGAATTGAGACTCGATGGGCGGGAAAGATTAACGAGCGCATTGGGGCTGGCATTGAGATCCAGTTTCAGGAGTCCGTCGAAGGCAGCCCGGAAAAACTCGTAAACGATGCCTTCCTGGAATACTACTTGACCGACCGCGTTACCGTTCGGGCCGGACAATTCATCAAGCCGTTTGGATTCGACGTCCAGCAGTCCAGTTGGCTGCGTGAATCTCCCGAACGGCCGATGTTCTCGGGTTACTTCTTTCCCGGTGAACGGGACCGCGGAATCATGCTGTTCGGCGACCTGGGATTCCTTTCCGCTGCCGCCTTCAAAGATCTTCAATATTTCGTGGGGGCGTTCAACGGCAATCGTTTTTTCAACGATAGCAATCGCCAGGTGAACTACATGGCACGGATCCGCAAGATCTTCGATAAAGAGAAGCTGGCCGTCGGAGCTTCAATTCAGCTCGGCAAACTGCTCTTGCCTCCCGGAGTCTCGGGCAACGACAACGAACGGCTATTCGGGCTCGATTTCCAATTCACCACCGGACGTTTCGGCCTGCGCGGTGAAGCCATGGCCGGAAACAGGCCTTCCACGCTTGCGGCCATTGAGCCGCAGTTCTTTCCTGAATTCCGGCCAGGAACTCATTCCTCGGCCGCAGAACTGTTAGTGACTTATCGTGTGGCCAGCGCCCACAACGTCTATGCGCGTTATAACCAGTTCAACGGCGACCCCGTGACGGGGCTAAATATCCGGGCGTTCAACTTCGGATACTTTCTTCCGGTCGGCCAGCGTTCCCGGCTTAGCTTCGATTACCAGTTCAAGAACCACCCCTCCTTCGAGGACGACGCGGTCAACGGCAGGTTCCAAATCACGTGGGGGATTCTCTTGAAATGAGAACAACAGCGAGGTGAAAGTGTCCTTCAAGAAAGGTGTGACTTTAACTGCGGCGATAGTCGTCGTCCTTCTTGCTTTAGCAATGGGCGCCCTTTATGGATACATCGTTTCAGGTGGTTTGATAGCCCGGCAGAGGCCGCCGGCTGTCGAAGGGAGCGTCACACGGTGGATGTTACGCGTGAGTGTTCCCGATTCGGCGAAAATACTCAGGAACCCGATTATGGCCGATGCCGGCGGCGTGGACGTATCTGCTGGACGGGAAGTATACCAACAGAAATGCGAGACTTGTCATGCTTACGACGGGAGCGGGAAGACTGAGATGGGCGCTGGCCTGTATCCGCCTCCACTCGATCTTCGCGGCCCCGAGATTTACAACGCTAAGGATGGGGAATTGTTCTATTTCATTCGGAACGGCATACGAAACACCGCCATGCCGGGCTGGCAGTTGCCGGATCAAGACATTTGGCGGCTGGTTGTCTTCATTCGGAATCTACCCAAAGTCGTCTCACTATCCTCCCGAGCCCCGACGGCCGCGCTCGCGGCAACCCCGGTATCCGCTTCCTACGCCGGCTCGACCGCCTGCAAAACATGTCACAGCCACATCTACGAGCGCTGGAAGAAAACCCGGATGGCAAACGTGGTTCGCGATCCGCGAGAACATCCCGACGCAATCATCCCGGATCTGTCAAAACCCAATCCGCTTGTCACGTTTTCAAAGGATGATATCGCCTTCGTATACGGGAGCAAATGGAAGCAGCGGTACTTCAAAAAAGTCGGCGATGATTTCTTCCCTTTGCCGGCCCAGTGGGACGTGACCCACCAGGTCTGGCGCCCCTACAATGTCAAGACTGGGACCGACTGGTGGACCAGGTATTATCCCGAAGGCAACATGGAGCGCCCCACCGGACCCACGTGCGATGGATGCCACTCAGTCAATTACGATGTGAGAACTAAGACAGTGACCGAGTGGAATGTCGGCTGCGAGAAGTGTCACGGCCCGGGCGGCGATCACGTGAAGCAGCCAACCCAAGCGAATATCGTGAATCCGGCGCGCCTCAATTACATTGATGCAACCGACACCTGCATTCAGTGCCATTCGCAAGGGCAGCCCCTGACCGCTCCCACGGCCGGAAAGGCTTATGACTGGCCCGTCGGCTTCCATATGGGCAAGCGTCTGGAGGATTTCTGGAAACTGGAAGAGCACAAACTCGGCGAGACAACGTTCACGCATTTCGCCGACGGGACTGGCCACAAGAATCGCATGCAGGGCAACGACTTCGTTACCAGCCTCATGTACACGCGCGGCGTCGCTTGCTTCAGTTGCCACGACGTGCATGGCACGGACAACGATGGGCTCTTGTGGAAGCCGGCGAACATTCTTTGCCTCGATTGTCACGGCCCGAATTCGCCTAATGGTCCTCACACGCCGACAATCGAGCAACACACGCATCACAAAGCAGGTAGCCAGGGCAACGAGTGCATCGCTTGCCACATGCCGAAGATCCAACAGACGATCGTTGATGTGAACGTGCGGAGCCACACGTTTCACTTCGTCACTCCGGCAACGACTGACGCTTTGAAGATTCCGAACGCCTGCAATGTCTGCCACGCCGATAAATCGACGGCATGGGCCACGGCTGCCCTAAAGACATGGGCGGACCGCTCACCTTGGCGTGTAGCCGAATGATTAGGGCTGTTAGAAAGCTCGCTGCAGTTGACTGAGGGCGTCCGTGCCGGTGGAGAGTGTGACGTGGACCGTGCTCTCGTCGCGGTGTATTTGGATCGCGTGCAGCATGGCGGCGAGTGCGGGTTGGCGCGCGCTGGCCGCGGCGGTGAGCGAGAGGATGGCGCGCAGGCTCTGCTCAAGCTGACGGCCGGCATCGGGCGTTCGGCATACGCCTTCGATCCGGATCGCGATGGCGTCGCGAAGATCGAGGGCGAATGTGGTGTACTCGGTGGTGTGCAGCAGGCGGTTGAGGTTGGCGAGGTTGCCCGTGAGCGGGAGCGTGACGCTGCCTCGCACGACCATCCAGACTGGGTGAGCGGCGGCGAGGGGTTGGGCGAGAGTCAGGAGGTCCGGCGCCGCGATGGTTCCGGCGCGGTGTTGGGCGGTGGCGGCGCGGAGGAGTTCGGGCGTGCCGGCGATGGCGAGATCCGGCGCCAGCAGCGTGGCCCCTGAGGGCGCCGTGCGAAAGGGACCGCGTGAGATGGCGAGCAGGTTCGTGCCGTCGGAGGCGAAGAGAGTGTAAGCGGCGGGGCGGAGAGGTTCGATGAGGGCGAGCAGGGCGGGCGGAAGTTTTGGATAAAGCGGGGCTGCGCGAAGTTGTTCGAGGTTGAGTCCGGCGAGAATTGCAGCAGCGGCGGGTACGCAGGAGGCCATGCCGGGGTGGATGGCGGCGGGCGGGACGAACCGGCAGGAAGCGGCGATGGCCGCAAGAGCGAGGAAGGCCGCGGGATGAGTGGGAGTCACTGCGCCAGCTTGAGAGACCCGAAAGCCTCGGGAACGTGGAATGTGGATTGCCCGGTCGGCTGCCAGGACAGACCCTTGTGATTTGGCGGCGCTCCCACGGAAAGGAAATAGTTGATTCTCAAAACATTGCCCGTGGCGGATGGGCGCACGTCCACCGATGAGTACGGGATGCGCATGAAGGCGTACCATACCTTTGCGGTCGGTTCGATACGGGCGGAAACTTTGAAGCCGGAATTCCACAGCCATCCGTCTTCGTGGCGCGGCGCGCTGAGGTTGATATCCAGGTCGACCCATTCCCCTCGCGGAGAGATCTCGAATTCCTTATACCTGCGGATATTCTGAAAGTCCGAGCCGATAAAAACTTCGGCCACATCCCATTTCCAAAGTTGGTTGGTTTCGGTGTCCGTTTTGGTATCGGGTTTGAGGTAGAGCCGCTGGTATGGACAGATGAAAAGGAAGTACAGATTCGCCTTCGTCCAGCGCGAGCGGACTTCGGTCTTGTACCCGGGGACGGGATTGCCGCGCGAGTCGTTCTCTAATAAAACCGCGGGAACCCCGCGCCAGAATGCGGAATTCGGATCTGTATCGGCTGAAGCATCGCGCGACGCATGCTTGCTTTCGACCCGATTGGACTCAGCGGCCAGAGCGGCCGTGAGGGCAAGAAGGCCAACCAGCGCCAATCGACGTGCCATGGTGGACAGTATGTCAGAACGCGCAGAACGGCGCACGCACGAGAATAAAAAGAGCCGGCCGTTTGCGCGGCCGGCTCTTCTTGAACAGTAGTTATTCGTCTATCGGTTGGCTAGCGGCCTCTGAATCCGTTGGCGTAACCGTTTCCCTGGCGGTTGTCCCGGCCGTTGGAATGGTTGCGATTCCCGGCCCGGTCCTGGTTGCCGAAGCCGCGAGCAAAACTTTGCCGGCGTGCGCCGTCATTGAAGCGGTTGTCAAAGCGCGGTGCAACCTGGAATCCGCTTCTGAATGGCCGCCGGTTCCAGTATCCGGCAACCCAGTTATTGCGTCCGTAGTCTTGCGCCCAATAGCCGTCAACCCAGGCGTAGTCGGGGCCCGGGCATGGCGGGATGTTGGATGCGTAAGCGTAGGAAGG
>Ga0209849_1000031_pt1 | contig 16028 bp, 8 predicted proteins | sample OrgsoiDNA2013048_FD_185798 | JGI IMG/M metagenome (GOLD analysis project Ga0209849, IMG submission 185798) | Permafrost soil microbial communities from the Arctic, to analyse light accelerated degradation of dissolved organic matter (DOM) -... | ecosystem: Environmental > Terrestrial > Soil >... | reverse complement strand
ATGATTGGCTCAGTGAAATTGGAATAACTGTGCAGATACAGTTTACCTCTAGTTAGACGAGAAGACCCTATGCAGCTTTACTGTTGCTAGTTATTGAATATGATGTTCTGAATTTTAGTAGTATAAGGTAGCTATTGCAAAATTGAAAGACCTTTGTTTAGTATATCATGTTGGTAGACATAGTCTACGTGAGAGCATTAGTGCTTGCTTCGCAGCAAGATTTCTAATTTAATCATTAACCTTCTTTTGAGGGGACAATTGCTAGGAGGCAGTTTATGCGGGGCACAGATCCCATAAAAAGTACCTGGGTGTATCCAAAATTGTAAAATAATCATAATTTAGTTATGTTTATTAAATATACGTATATTCGTATATTTTATATTTAGTATGTTATTTGGTATAGCAAAAGCTATAACTAATTCAATTATATATCTATTAAGTTAGATTTAATTTTTTTTATATAAGTAAGATTTTAACTATATGGAAAATAGATGTAATTAAAACATTAAAAAGTACTATAATTTTTAAATTTATAAAGGTAAAGTACTCCTTTTCTTAAATAAAACAGATATAAACTTAATTTGATGATGGCTAAAGTTTATGATTTATTAAACTTTAATGATCGTCAAATATAAATATGCAATGATTAAAAACAGTAATTTTGGTTAAATATAGTACTTTTAAATGTTTTTAGTTATATTATTAATAGGCTTAGATTATTGTAATTTAAGTGTAAGATAATTCATTAATAATATAATTATGTTTATTACTTGTAAAGTTTAATGGCTTAATCTTGCTTTACTGTTTGACTTACACGTCTATCAGTCGCGTAAGCGGGGCATATGATCACAAGATGCAGAAAGGAAAGGTCTTGGGTTTTTGAAAAAGCTACGCTAGGGATAGGCAGTATTTGTCCTACAATGTTTATTTTATCCTTATGGTAAAATAAATAATTGATTTTAATTGGGTAAATTTCAAGAAATACTTTAAAGTATACTTGAAGCGAAATTTATTTTACAATATTAATTTATATATTACAAAGTAAAAACGTTCAACGACTATAGACCCAACATTTTTTTTATAACAATAATAATATAATTATTAATTAATAATTAATATTATTAAATATTAATGAAATAGTCTTAATAATGTATTAATTTATATATTAAGCTGATTGGATTCTTTATATATTTCCAATAGACTTAACTATATTAATTAATATAGATTAAGCTGATTGGAATATCGTAAACCAATCACAATAAAATAGCACAGATATTATTAAATCAGAATTATATAATAAAAATTACGATTTCAATATTAAAAAAAATACACCACCAAAATTATTTAACAATAAAAAAAAAAATATAGTTAATAAACCATTAACTTATATAAATAATGACACAGGTAAAACTAGACATTTTACACCTGCAGCTCAAGAGTGATTTAATAGTATTTATGCTTATGATCATAATTATATTAAATCTTTACCTGTGGCAGATAAACATCTTATGAACTTACTTAAAAGTTATTTTAATATGCAAATTAAAGATGATAAAATTAAAAATAAACGTAATATAATAAAAAATAGACGAGTATCTACAAAAAGAGTATTTATAGGAAGAGGGGAATTAAAACATAGCAATAATAAAGTTATTATTACTTTTTATGTTTATAATACAGAAGCTATGTTTCTGTGAGGAAATGTAAAAAAAGCTTGAGAAATACTATATCGTCCTAAAAAAGATATAGAAATATCTATAAATGAGGATACTAAAGATAAAGAAGTAAAATCACAATATGAACCTTTTGATTTGATAACTTGGTTAAAAAGATTAAAAAATAAATATGTATTAAGAACTTTGATAAATAAAAAAACTAAAAAAGAAAATAATATAATATTATTTTCTAAACCAATACCTAATTCAAAAAATTATGCATTAGATTTAAAAGAAATTTTTTATATACTAAATAAGTTAGGATATTATAAGAGTTTTCCAAAATTAAAACTAAAAATAAACGAACTAGACAATACAGTAGCACAAAAAAATATAGGAGTTAACACGAAATATTCTTGTTTATTATTGAAAAAATATCAAGATATTTTGATAAATAAATATATTAAAAATAAAAAAATAAGTAAAAATATAGAAAAAAAATTTGAGATAATATCATTCAATAGACCACTTTCTCTAAAACATGGACAAATATTACCTATAAATGAAGATATTAATAATAAAAGAATCATCAAATTGAATAGACCACTTAGTTTGAATGAGTTTTTATTTCAATTTGATTTTGATACACATATTCATAATATGCAAAAAAATATTTTATTAAATCAAATTAATAAATATTATTCTAGTTTAATAAATTTATTTGAAACAAAAGTATTAACTAATAAGGAAATATCCTCAATATTTAGTGATAAAGTAAAGTATATTTCTACTTTATTTGAAGAAAAAAAAATCTGAAATAAAAAAATCTGAAAAAAAAAAACCTTAGATAGATCTGTAAAACAGCTGTATACATTCGTTAATTTGATTAAAAGAGTAGTAAAAAATGGGTATAGAGATGCACATTTATTATTACCTTTATATTTATTTAGGTTTAATCAAACTAAATTTGGAATGTATTTGATGGAAAAACTTACTCATTTAGTAAAAAATTTATATAATAAAGAAGTAGTATTTAATATCGTTAATTTAAAAAAGATGCATCTAAGTAGTGATATATATACACAAGCTGTAGTATTAAAATTAAAAAATAGAGATAATAAATTATATAGAGTTTTAAAATCATCTCTACGTAAAATTAAAATACCGAATTTTAGTAAAATAAATGAAAAAAATAATAAACCAAATAAAAATGAATTTATTGATAACAAAATACGAAATAGTCTTATTAATTCTATGTTTACAAAAGAGGATGTTAAAGATCCTTTAAATAATTTACTATTAAAATTTTTTCCATCTGCAGAAAACTTACAAAGAAGTGTTGTAAAAAAAGGATCTGTTAAGAATTGTTCTATTTATTTAAAAGATTATGTACTTATGTATTTAAAACATATAAAAGTTAGAGGTATAAGAGTAGAAGCTAAAGGAAGATTAACAAGACGATTTACCGCTTCTAGATCTATTTTTAAGATGAAATGAAAGGGTGGTTTAAAAAATGTTGATTCTTCATTTAAAGGATTATCCACTATAATGTTAAGAGGTTATGTAAAATCAAATGCACAATATACCTTTATAAGTTCCAAAAACCGTAATGGAGCCTTTGGAGTTAAAGGATGAGTAAGTAATAAATAAACTTTAACAGAATGTCTTTATTTTAGACATAATAGAAAAAAACCTTTTTTTATTGTTTTCTGCTGCTTCGCCCACATGTAGTTTTTAATATTTAGACTACCTTACCTCTTTTTATTCTATGTTTTATACTCCCTCCTCAAATATATTTTCTCTAGTCCATTTTCTCAAGTCCATTTTCTCAAGTCCATTTTCTCAAGTCCATTTTCTCAAATCTCGCGTTGGCCTTCGGGCAAAAATAAGATTATATATGTTATTGTTATAAAAAAGTGAATAAATAGTCTGAACCATTTTGTAAAAAATGGAAAAAGTAATTTTTACTTTTATTAACAAAAATTGAACAGGCTAATTGCGCCAGGAAGTACAAATTGAGTGCGCAGTTTGGCACCTCGATGTCGGCTTAACTTATCCACATGAATGCAGGAATCATGAAGGGTTCGACTGTTCGTCGATTAATAAGTTACACGAGCTGGGTTAAATACGTCGTGAGACAGTATGGTTTCTATCTTCTAGAGGAAATTAGAATAAAATAAGGATATACCCCTCGTACGAAAGGAGCTGGGTATATTAACCTCTGGTTTACCTGTTGTTTATGTGTCCAATATTAACGTTTTAAAATCATAAACTTTATCAGATTACTTAACTAGATGGTTATTATCTGACAGTATTAATGTTCATATTTAAGCATAGTTTAAATGTAAAACATTTATTGATGGATACTGATCTGATTTATATTTCTATTAATAATAACATAGCATTATTAATTTAAGTATTAAATTATTAAAGTTTTATACAGGAATGTTACTTTCACTTAAGTAAATTTATAGCATAGGCACGGCAGGAACGCTATGTTAGTTAAAAATAAGTGCTGAATGCATCTAGGCACGAAACTTACTTTAAGATATTCTTAAATATACGTAGTTGAACACTACGAATTTGTTATATTATTTTTGATAATCTCATATATTTTATAATTATTTACTTATTATATATAGTTTACATCAGATATTTTATAATAATAAACTTCTTATAAAATGTTTACATATGTTATTCTATCAATTTTAATATTAACAACCGATAGGCTTTAGCTGAAAAAATTGAGAAGTTTTTAGGTATAAAGTACTAATTGTATATCCAACTCAATTTAATGAATATCCAAGCAGATTATAACATATATCTAATAAATAACTACATACTTTAACCATTAGTCCGGTTAGCATAAAAGTAATGTAGCTGTTTTGTAACCAGCTGAAGCAAGTGCGATACTTGCACTGGACTTCTTAATAAAATTCTTTTTTTTAATAATAGGCCTTATAGTCAAGTGGTTAAGACATAATGTTTTCATCATTACATGCGAGGGTTCGATCCCCTCTGAGGCTATATTTAACAAATATAAATTGGTATATATTATATATATAAATATTTTATATTTATAATTAAAATAATTGCGGATTGATGTAATAGTAACATAATTGGCTCATGTCCAGTATATAGAGGTGCAAATCCTTTGTCCGCATATTTATTAATAATAAGCTATCAAGGTTATAGCTTAATTGGTAAAGCAAGCTGCTCATGACAGCTGAGATGAGTGTTCAAATCACTCTGGCCTTAGCTAATTTTATTATTTATAATAATAAATCCGAGTGCTGAAATTGGTAGACAGGACGAACTTAAGCTTCGTTGATTTAATATCGTAGAGGTTCAAGCCCTCTTTCGGATAATGAATAAGTATTCTTTTTATTTAATTAATAGAAATAATTATCTTTATTAAATTTTTTTATGCAAATACTCAAACTAAAAGCTAAGTAAATATTTTAATATACAAAATATTTGATAAGGGTCTTATATATATATATAAAGCTTATAAATTACTACTTTTTTTATTTTTTTTTTATATACTGAAAAGGTTGGATTATAAATAGCAGTAGCTAGTACCAATCATATCATCTTAGTTACAAATAATTATAATAAAACTGATGAAAGTCTTTATAAAAAGGCTTCAATATTTATAAATATCATTTTTATATTGCAAAATGTTTAAATAATTTTTATATATATAAATATATTATAATAAGGGGGGACATAGTTTAACTGGTAAAACTGCGATTTTGCATATCGTTATTTCAGGATCGAGTCCTGATGTCTCCATACTTGTTGTCACATTATTTAATAAACAATGTTTTAATTTAAGCTCGAGAAGCTCAACCTGGTAGAGCGGAACTCTGAAGATGTTTAGGTTGTAAGTTCAAATCTTATCTCGAGCAGTATTCTATGTAAGCAAAACATAAAATTTAATTTAACTTTAATTAGCAAAAGGTGAGATGGTAAAATTAGTAATTGTTTATTGTTTTATTACTTTTTAAATTAGTAGGATAGGTACAATAAAATAACTAAAGATATATTTAAATTCGGATGAAAATTATATTAAATAAGTAATATTTAATTTTATAAAAGCCATATTGTCAAACATATATGTTTACATATCAAAAATAATATTTGCTAAGCAAATGTATAATTTATAATGTTAAGAGTATTTTACCTTACTACTTGTAACTCTTTTACTGGTTGTATATTAACGGTTACACCATTCGCTTAAGTTAGTCTTAATACTGGTATCTTAGTTATTGTTTGTACAGGTATAGGAGCTGGTATTAGTTTAGTGATATATTCTGCTATAAACTAATAATGAATTAAGGCATTCTTTAGCAGTGTTTTATTAGACATAATATTGTACCGCAACAAATCAAATAAACTTTACGAAATATTAAATACATTCCTCCTTTATATATTATTTTTAGTAAAATAGTTTAATAAATGTAATAAAAAAAAGTCTATAGTAATAACTAAGGTATTATATAGAAAAGAATTAAGGTATTTATATGGAAAATATATAGCTAAATATACATATATATTATATTATAAAAAAGGTAGTGATGGAATTGGTAGACATGAATAGCTTAGGCCTATTTAATTTTTTTAATTTTATCCGTTCAAGTCGGATTTACCTTATACTATACGTGTGATATCTCTTATGCGTTTGTTTATTCCCTGTCATATTGTATATTTTTAGTGAATGAATCTAATATTATTGTAATAAGCTATATATAATATTTAAATATATATATAGTTTCTATTTAAAACTAAATAAAGTTTATTATATAAATACTTTAATTTATATTTATATATGTTGTGGACTAATAGGTAAGTCATAAATTTTTGGTATTTATCATTGAGTGTTCGAATCACTCCAACATAAATATATAACAATATATATTTAATATTGAGTGCATATTAAATTATTTTAACGGCGAATATAGTTCAATCGGTAGAACAACTGTATGTGGCACAGTACGTTCCCTGTTCAAATCAGGGTATTCACCCTATATAAACACATAAGCTAAGGCCAAGATAGTTCAATTGGTTAGAACATTAATTTCATGCATTAATAATGAGAATTCAACTTTCTCTCTTGGTATTTTGTCCACTTTTAATAAGGTATTATTAGTAATGCGATGCAATATTCATTTGGTATTTCTATATAAAACATATAAAAATATATAAAGAGACTATTAGTCTTATAAGCAGCTTGAGTTATTAAAATAAGAGCGTACAATTTAACATGTTAAAAAAAAATATTTTAAAACTATCTAGGATTGAATTTATATCTCAGTCTATAATAACCTCCCCCTCGTTATTCGTATTAAATTTTTAATATGTTTTATGGTTGTAATGTTTTTTTTTTAAGTATTATTTTAATGCTAAAAAAGAATTAGTTTAATTGGTAAAACAAATTTTTCTTAATGAAGAGTTAAATAAAAGTTTGAATCTTTTATTCTTTAATGTTAATATACTCAATATTATTTTTACTATTATCAAATGCTGTTACATTACGACGAGATAAATCCATACTTTTTAATAGAGTTGCTATAATAGGTTTAATTTATTCTTCATTACTAGCTATATCTAGTTTATTTATCGATAAATTACTTAATGGTATTGGATTATATGGTGGTTTATTTAACGCAACTAGTATAACACAAGTATTTCATATATTTATTTTTTATATTAGTGCTATTATAATGCAATTAACAGCTTTTTACCCTAGAAAAGTTTGAATAGCTGAATACTCTTCTTTAAGTAAATTAATCTTCTATAACTTTTTATATTATAGAACTAAAATTGTTAATAAAATGGGGGAACAATTTAAAATAATAGAATATCCTCTAATATTATTATTTATTATAACAGGAGCTGTTTTTCTAGTATCAACAAGTGATCTAGTTTCTATATTTCTTTCTATAGAATTACAGAGTTATGGATTATACTTACTTAGTACAATATATAGAAACTCAGAATTAGCCACTTCAGGTGGTCTTACTTATTTCTTACTAGGAGGTTTAAGTTCATGTTTCATTTTATTGGGAACTAGTTTATTATACGCAAACTCTGGTACAACTAATTTAGATGGAATATATGTTATAACTAGCTTAAGTGATTTGGCAAATGATACTAATAATGATATGTTGTACTGGTATAAATCTTATTATATCAATTTTTCATTGTTAATATTAAGCGTAGGTTTCTTATTCAAAGTTAGTGCAGCCCCTTTTCATTTCTGATCTCCTGATGTTTATGATGCTATACCTACAATAGTTACAACATTTGTAGCTATTGTTGCTAAGATTTCTATATTTATATTTTTTTTAGAATTAGTACATTATACAAGTAATTCTTTATTTAATTTTCAATTTAGTTGGACTTCTAGTTTACTAGTTAGTTCTTTACTTTCTTTAATTATAGGAACAGTTGTAGGTTTAACTCAATTCAGAATAAAAAGGTTGTTTGCTTATAGTACTATTTCACATGTTGGTTTTATATTATTAGCATTAAGTATTAATAGTATAGAGTCGATCCAAGCCTTTATATTCTATTTAATGCAATATTCTATTAGTAATTTAAATGCATTCATTATACTTATTAGTATTGGTTTTTCTCTTTATTTTTATATAAATGATAGTGATGAATTTAAACAATTAGCTGATAAAAACAATTCACCTATACAATTAATAAGTCAAATGAAAGGTTACTTTTATATAAATCCTGTTCTGTCATTAAGTCTAGCTGTTACAATTTTTTCTTTTGTAGGTATCCCACCTCTTATAGGATTCTTTGCAAAACAGATGGTATTAAGTGCCGCATTAGACAGTGGTTATGTTTTCCTTGCTTTAGTTGCAATATTAACAAGTGTTATTAGTGCAGTTTATTATTTAAACATAATAAAACAAGTTTTCTTTGATGAATCTGAATACAAAGTTAATCCAGAAGTAACTAACATGAATTTACATGGTAATATTATTAGAAGTAACGTTTTAATTAAAAGATTGACATTTAATACTAATAGTATTGTATTATCTAGTTCTTTAACTATAACTATATCTATATTAACTCTAACAATATTATTATTCATTTTTATACCCCAAGAATGATTAAATATGGCTAATATATTAGCCTTAATAATATTTAATCCTTAAATGACAAGTACTACTTTCTTTTTTGTTTTTATACCATTATTGGCTATTATTTTATTAGCTGTAAATTTAATATTTGCACCACATAATCCATACCAAGAAAAAGATAGTGCATTTGAATGTGGTTTTCATTCTTTCTTAGGTCAAAATAGAACACAATTCAGTATATCTTTCTTTATATTTGCACTTCTGTTTTTATTATTTGATTTAGAAATTCTTTTAGTTTATCCTTACGTTGTTAGTGCATATACAAACGGTATATATGGCCTAGTTATTATGTTAATATTTTTCTTAGCTTTAACATTAGGATTTGCTTTTGAATTAGGTAAAAATGCTTTAAAAATAGATAGCAAACAAATGTTTATTTTAGATAGTACTTATACAAATACAGTAAATGTTATATCTAGTTTTAAATGTTCTATTTATAAGGACTAATTATCCTAAAATTATAAACATATTAAAAACGTATAAAGTTAATTAGGGTTTTTTAATTAATAAAACTATTTACTTATTCGTTTGGTATTTACCAAATTATAATTATAATTATAATAAATAATATAATATTATTTATTATAAGCTGTCTTTTGGTTTCTATTCTATATTTATATTATGTATTTTACTTTCTCATCTTTTAAGTTATTATATGGACATCAAGGATATTAAAGTTATCAATATATTGATCTATTATGCAGATATATTACATTATAAAATATAATTAATATATAGAATGGAAAAGTTAAAAAAAAAAAAAATGCTCAATTTATTATATTTAATAAATTTAAATAATTGTGATACTCCTAGGCCTTGAGGTCTTTATTTTCAGGATAGTGCTACACCGCAAATGGAAGGTCTAGTTGAATTACACGATAATATTATGTTTTACCTAGTAATTATATTATTTGGTGTAGGTTGAATAATGATATCTATAGTTAGAAACTACACTAATGTTAGATCACCTATATCTCATAAATATTTAAACCACGGAACATTAATAGAATTGATTTGAACAATTACACCTGCCTTAATATTAATATTAATAGCTTTTCCATCATTTAAGTTATTATATTTAATGGATGAAGTTAGTGATCCTGCCATGTCTGTATTAGCAGAAGGACATCAATGATATTGAAGTTATCAATATCCTGATTTCTTAAATGCAGATGATGAATTTATAGAATTTGATTCATATTTAGTACCAGAATCTGATTTAGAGGATGGAGCTTTAAGAATGCTAGAAGTAGATAATAGAGTTATCCTTCCGGAATTAACACACGTTAGATTTATTGTTACAGCGGCTGATGTTATTCATTCTTTTGCATGTCCTGCTTTAGGTATTAAATGTGATGCTTACCCTGGTAGATTAAATCAAGTTTCTGTTCTTATTAACAGAGAAGGAACTTTTTATGGACAATGTTCGGAAATATGTGGAATTCTGCACAGTTCTATGCCTATAGTTATAGAATCAGTAAGTATAGAAAAGTTTTTGTCCTGATTAGAGGAACAATAATAGAAGTTATTAAATATTATATTTAATATATAAGCTATCATATGTTTAAATCGTTTAAACACGGGTTTAAATGAATTATTTATTTATTAATAATATTACTAATTATACGCTTTATAATTTATTTAATAGTAGATAGCATACTTTGACTACTCAATGAGATTATTTAATGGCAAGATTACACAACTGTAATAATAGAAAAGTGGTAGTAGAATTAGAACAGCGAACTAAACACATATAAAAACTATTAAATGGATGAACAACAGCGGACGAGGTATACAGAAAAAAATTTCATAAAAAGAATTTTATAAAAAAAAAATAACTTAAATATCTTTAGTATAGCTTGCTTTTATGTTCATAAATCTAACTCTGCTTTATTTCTTCTTATTATAAATATAATATGCTTATATACTTATTCTTTATGATTTTCTGTCTTTAATGATAAGTAGACTAAATAAATTTAGAGGGGGGGAAAATATATCTTTTTTTTTTAATATAAATGCCATATAAGATAATTAAAAAAATAAAGAAACATATAATGAATTTATCCTTAATACTTTTTTTTAATAGGAATTTTAGGTTTCGTATTAAATAGAAAAAAAACTAATTAGTTAGTTATAAGTAGTTAATATATATAACTAGGCTTATCCCTTATATAAGGAAATTTTAGGGAGAAAGCTTAAATTATCAACTCATGCAAAACAAAAAATAATTTAAGATAAAGCCTTAAAGGAAAGATAATAATAAAATAAAGAAATATATAATGAATTTATCCTTAATACTTTTTTTAATAGGAATTTTAGGTTTCGTATTAAACAGAAAAAATATTATTTTAATGCTTATTTCAATTGAAATAATGTTATTAGCTATTACGTTCTTAATATTGATAAGTTCACTGAGCTTTGATGATATATTAGGCCAAACATTTGCTATATATATAATAGCAATTGCTGGTGCAGAATCAGCAATTGGTTTAGGTATTCTAGTTGCTTTTTATAGATTAAGAGGAAGCATCGCAATAGAATATAAATAATGTATTTAGCTATAATTACTTTACCTTTATTAGGATCAATAGTTGCCGGCTTTTTTGGTAGGAAAGTCGGAGTTAGCGGAGCCCAACTAATTACATGTACAAGTGTAATTGTAACAACTTTATTAGCAATCATAGCCTTTTTTGAAGTAGGTTTAAATAATATACCTGTATCAATAAGCCTTTTTAGATGAATAGATAGTGAATCACTAAATGTCTTATGAGGTTTCCATTTTGATAGTTTAACGGTATCTATGTTGATACCTGTTTTAATCGTTAGTTCTTTAGTTCATATATACTCTATAGGATATATGAGCCATGATCCACATAATCAGCGGTTTTTTAGTTATTTAAGTTTATTCACCTTTATGATGATTACACTTGTTACAGCTAATAATTTTTTATTGATGTTTGTGGGTTGAGAAGGTGTGGGAATTTGTTCGTATCTATTAGTAAGTTTCTGATTTACTAGAATAGCAGCAAACCAAAGTTCTATGTCTGCTTTCTTAACTAACAGAGTGGGTGATTGTTTTTTAACTATTGGTATGTTTGCTATACTATGATCATTTGGTAACATTGATTATAGTACAGTATTTTCATTAGCACCTTTTGTTAATGAAAATATCGTTACAATTATAGGTATATGTTTGTTAATAGGTGCTATGGCTAAAAGTTCTCAAGTTGGATTACATGTTTGATTGCCTATGGCTATGGAAGGTCCTACACCTGTTAGTGCCTTAATACACGCGGCTACAATGGTAACCGCTGGTGTATACTTATTAATGCGTACAAGTCCCTTAATAGAATATAGTTCAACTGTATTAATACTATGTTTATGATTGGGTGCTATAACTACAGTCTTTAGTAGTCTTATAGGATTATTCCAACAAGATATTAAAAAGGTTATTGCTTATAGTACAATGTCTCAATTAGGTATGATGGTTATAGCAGTAGGTCTTTCTTCATATAACATAGCTTTATTCCACTTAGTTAATCATGCTTTTTATAAAGGATTACTATTCTTAGGTGCAGGTGCTGTTATTCATGCGGTTGCTGATAACCAAGATTTTAGAAAATATGGTGGATTAAGACCATTCTTACCTTTAACTTATTCTGTAATGTTAATAGCTAGTCTTAGTTTAGTAGCTTTCCCGTTTATGACAGGATTCTATAGTAAAGATTTTATATTAGAATCTGCTTATGGACAATTTTATTTTAGTGGTACAGTTGTTTACTTTATAGCTACTATTGGTGCTATGTTTACCACTTTATATTCTGTTAAAGTTTTATACTTAACTTTTTTAACTAATCCTAATGGGCCTCTTGTTAATTATTCTAAACATGCTCATGAAGGTGATATATTTATGAGTTTACCGCTAATAATATTAGCTATTTTTTCTATATTCTTTGGTTATATTACTAAGGATATATTTATAGGGTTAGGTTCAGGTTTCTTTGCCGATAATAGTTTATTTATTCATCCTACACATGAAATAATGTTGAATACTGAATTCGCTGTACCTACTTTATTTAAATTATTGCCTTTATTCTTTACTATATCTCTTAGTGTTATAGTTATAGTTCTTTCAGAATTCTTAAGTAAAATTTTAATCGCTTTTAAATTTACTAGATTAGGTTATAATATATTTGGATTTTTTAACCAACGTTTCTTGATTGAATTATTTTATAATAAATATGTTACTGGTCTAGTTTTTAAATTAGGAGGTCAAACCACTAAAGTCATAGATAAAGGTAGTGTAGAATTATTAGGACCTTATGGTTTAGAAAAAGGTTTAATTAATTTAAGTAGAAGTATTGTCAGCTTAGATACTGGAGTAATTACAAGTTATGCTTTATATATTCTAATAGGTCTTATTTTCTACATATTAATTCCTTATTTATCATTGTTTGATAATAGTTTATTATTATTAATTATATTAGGACTTTTTATCCTTATTAATTCAAGTTACCATAGTGAATCTAAATACCAAACATATATAAGTTTACCCTTACAAAGTAATGTGTTTAGCTATATGAACAAACATTTTACAACTGTTAATATTATAACAGGTGTTATTACTCTATTACTTGTTATGTTATTGAAGTTAGTTTTATTAGGAGGTGGTTTATTCGATCCTGTTTCAATACTAAATGGAGCTTTACTTGGTTTTGAAGGATTAATTATAAAATTATCTATTAAAGGTTTAGTTGAAGGATTAGTTGAAGAATTATTACCTAATTATGTTACCATGGGCTCAAATGGTAGTATACCAATTCGTTTCCCGACGGATTCTGGTTCTGGTTCTGGTGCTGGTGCTGGTGGTTATAATGCTTCAGGCCTAAGCCCTTCTCATCCTCAATTCGGTAATATTGTGATTATTAAATTACATCAAATATCCTTACTTGGTTATATACGAGACCCAAGTATGTACTCGGATAACATTAGAGAAGCAATGGTATTTACTCATAGAAACGCGGGGCATTTAGATTCTAGATTTAATTCTAGTGATTTAAGTACAGCTAATGTAAATAGAGCGCATATGTTATTGGCTTTGCACAAACATTCTTTAGAATTTGGGCATAGATAGCTTTTATTACAACATTAATATTAGCTTTTTCAGCTTTATACAATAATCATAAATGTATTATATAAGATCATAATTTAAATAATAAAAAAAAAGGATATATATATTTTTATACTACGTTAGTCTATATGTTCATATTTTTATTAATAAAGCGTGTTTCTCGGGCAAATTCTTTAAGGTAAGGGTTAGCTTTTTTTGTTGTCTTTATACCTGTTTGGTGGTTAAGTCTAATTAACATTAAATTCTTTAAAATAATTAGTCGAGTGGTGGGTAATAATCAGTATTTATTCCTTTTTTGTGGTCGATAAGAATCAGGTTATAGCTGATTTAGCTGATAGAGCAGAAAGAGGGACTAATTATAGTATACAAAGCTAATTATTGAGTTAATTATCCTTTTTACAAATTATCTGTATAATATGTTTATACTAATTGACGTTTTTTGCTCCTGATACTGGCCCAAAGCATTCCTAAAAAAATATTTTTAAAATATTTTTAAGAATTATACTAATTAATTGTATATACGTTTTAACACTTATAAATATTAATACCTATTTATATAATTTATTAAATTTAATATAATGTTTTGTAAATATTTATATGGTTTATACTTATGTTTTATATACTTGGAGTAGAGTTTATTTTAACTTTATGTTTATGGTTTACTTTTATTTAAGTTTATTTATTTAAAATAATAAACTTATTTGTTTGGTTACTTGATTAAGATTATAAGTAATTGTTTATATAATATTAATAAAATTCTTTTTTTTAGTTATATTATTAAAATTATACATAAAAAAATCTTTATTTTTACGTATTAATATTCTTATTTGATTAATGAATAATATAAATATTATTAACGTATTTATTCCACTATTTGTGGAAAGCAGAGCTTTTTTTAACTGAATTTCTTATATTTGACCTTCATCATATTACTCATAATATGTATAATTTATTATACTTAACATTTATGTCGACGTGTATATAAAATATAGGTATATTATTTAATATAATCTATTTTTATTTAAAATTGTTTTTGTTTAATAAATGTTTAAAGTATAAATAGTAACGTATTTTCGGTAAATACGTTTTATATACTAGCTATATATAATCATGTTTCATTAATTTAAAACATTAATGAAATATGATTAATGTTTTAAATTAATATAGTTTATTTTAACTACTAAAGTACCAATATATATAAATTAATTCTTTTTTTATGCGTGCAAACATACCTTTTTAATTTTTAGTATAAAAGAACAAACAATCTCAAGATTCAATAATGAGAATTTTTAAAAGTCATCCCTTATTAAAATTGGTTAATTCCTATGTAATTGATTCTCCACAACCATCTAATCTAAGTTATTTATGAAATTTTGGTTCTTTATTAGCTGTTTGTTTAATTATACAAATAATTACAGGTGTTACTTTAGCAATGCATTATAATCCTAGTGTATTAGAAGCGTTTAATTCAGTAGAGCATATTATGCGTGACGTAAATAATGGATGATTAATACGTTACTTACACAGTAATACAGCATCAGCTTTCTTTTTTTTAGTATATCTACATATAGGTAGAGGTTTATACTATGGATCATATAGAGCACCTAGAACATTAGTATGAACATTAGGTACAGTTATATTTGTATTAATGATGGCTACAGGTTTCCTGGGTTATGTTTTACCATATGGTCAAATGAGTCTATGGGGTGCGACAGTGATTACTAATCTTATGAGTGCTATACCTTGAATAGGACAAGACGTAGTTGAATTTTTATGAGGTGGCTTGAATCAATTATTAATTGAAGAGCCTAACAACAGTGATGTTGTTAAGCAAATTTTGCTTAATGCTGGAATATCCCCAATAATAGTATTAGGATACGTTTGTGTTTATAAGATAAACGTGAAAAAGCCTAAATCAAGGGGGGGCAATCAGCAGGGGTTAGAGAGTTATTTACTTTCGAAGCTTCTCAGAGACTAAACGCAGAAAATCTTAATTACGCATATTTGGTTGGTTTATTTGAAGGTGATGGGTTTTTCACTGTAACAAAAAAGGGTCCTTATTTTCAATGTGAACTAGGT
>Ga0209849_1000030_pt1 | contig 16051 bp, 18 predicted proteins | sample OrgsoiDNA2013048_FD_185798 | JGI IMG/M metagenome (GOLD analysis project Ga0209849, IMG submission 185798) | Permafrost soil microbial communities from the Arctic, to analyse light accelerated degradation of dissolved organic matter (DOM) -... | ecosystem: Environmental > Terrestrial > Soil >... | reverse complement strand
CCCTGAGCCTGGCCTGGGTCCATCGTACCAGCGCCAACGGAGGTGGCGGAGTCCGGGTCTCGGCCACGCCGCTCGAAATCAACGGCGTTCTCTACTTCACCGCGCCCGATCATGTGTGGGCCGCCGACGCGCGCACCGGCCGCCTCATCTGGCATCACCAGTGGCAGGCGAAGGGCGGCATCCACATCGGCAACCGCGGAGTGGCGGCCTATGGCAACTGGCTCTATTACGAAACGCCGGACTGCAACCTGGTCTCGCTCAATATGAAAGACGGCCGCGAGCGGTGGCACAAATCCATCTGCGATCTGGACCTCTTCTATTACGGTTCGGTTGCGCCCGTGGTCCTCAAGAACCACGTGATCACCGGGGTGAGCGGCGACGACCTGGACCAGCCCGGCTACATCGAATCGCACGACCCCGAAACCGGCGACCTGCAGTGGCGCTGGTACGTGGTGCCGCAGAAGAAGGGCGAGCCCGGGTCCGAATCGTGGCCTAACGAGGAGGCCATGAAGCACGGCGGCGGCATGACCTGGCAGCCCGTAACTTACGACCCCGAGTTGAACCTGATCTACGTGGCCACCGGCAACCCGCAGCCCGTGATCGCGGGAAAGGCCCGGCAAGGCAGCAACCTGTTCACGGAATCGATCGTGGCGCTCAATCCGGATACCGGGAAGATGGCCTGGTATTTCCAGCCCTCGCCGCACGACACCCACGACTGGGACGCCACCCAATCCCCGGTATTATTCGACGGCGAAATCGACGGCCGGAAGCGAAAGCTGGTGGCGCAGGCCAGCCGCAACGGCTGGTTCTTCGTGCTGGACCGCGCCACCGGCAAGAACGTGGTGAGCTCCGAATTCGTAAAAACCAATTGGGCCAAGGGCGTGGATGCTAAAGGCCAGCCCATTCCGAATCCCGCCAAGGAGCCACAACTCGATGGCGCGCTGGTATCCCCCAACCAGGGCGGCGCCGCCAATTGGCCGCCGCCCACTTTCGACCCGGAGACCGGCCTGTTCTACGTGAACGCCACGCGCGCGTTCAGCGTGTATTACATCTACGACCCCAGCGACAAGCCGGAAGGCTGGGGCGGCAACGACCGGGGCGGATGGTCGGAGGGCATGGTTCAGGCTATCGACTACAAGACCGGCAAAGTTCGCTGGAGCCACAAATGGGAAGAGGGCGGCGGCCGCTCCGGCCTATTGAGCACGGCGGGCAAGGTGCTGTTTGCCGGCGATGGCTCAAACAACCTGGTGGCCCTCCACACCGAAACCGGCCAGGCGCTGTGGCACGCCAACCTGGGCGCCTCCGTGACCAACGGCCCCATGACCTACGAACTGGACGGCACGCAATACCTGGTGGTGGCCGCCGGCGACATGCTGTTCGGCTTCGCCATGCTGAGTAAGTAGGACCTGAAGCTAAAGTTTGCAGAGTGTCAAGCCGATCAAGTCACTGTGAATACTGTTTTGGTTTGCGATCAGGAACCGATCGCCATGGAGGGACTGCGGAGCCTCCTGGAATCCACGGAAGGCTTGCGCGTTGTCGCGGCCGAGAACTCGCTCGAAGATGGCATGGACGCGGCGCGGCAATTGCAGCCCACGGTCATGTTTGTGGACAAAGCGTTTGGGATAGACGCGGTGATGGATTGGTTGCGCGCCCTGCGGGCGGCCAGGTCGCCGATAGCGGCCATCGTGTGGAGTGTTTCGCTGCCGGAAGCCGAGGGTCTGCGTTTCCTGCAGTCGGGCGCGGCGGGAGTGATTCGCAAGACTTCGCCTCTGGCCGAACTGATGACCTGCATCCGCACGGTGGCAGCGGGCGGCGTCTGGTTCCTGCAAAACGCTACGTATACTTCCCCACCAGCACAAACGGCGCCCAGTAGAACGGATGTGGATACAGCTTCCTGATCTCCCCCATGGCGTACTGCACAGCCGCGGCCTTGTCGGGGTTGGTATGCAGCCGTTCGTAGAAGAGCTTCATGAACTCGGCGGTGCTTTGGTCGTGGACATCCCAAAGCGTCACCAGCACTCCGTGCGCGCCTGCGTAAAGCAGCCCTCGGACCAGCCCGAGCAGCTCGTCCCCGCCCACTACCACATTGAGTCCCGTGCCGCAGCCGCTCAACGTGACTAACTCCGCGGGCAGATTCAGCTGGTAGAGATCGAACAGGCTCAGGTGCGAGGTCCCCAGGCTGATGGAGGAGAACATCGGATTGTCCTGCCGGAACCAGCCGTGGGTGGCGATATGCACGAACCGGCTCCCGGGGCCCTTTTCACGAAGCACGTCGTGCGTGGCCGCGGCCCCCACAAAGACTTCCGCACTGGGCAGGACGGACGTCACCGCGCGCACCTCATCCATAATCTGCGGCGCCGCCGGGTCGGGAACCCCGAGCACCAGCGATCTGTCCGACGGCGCCGTTTTCTTGCTGGCACAAAGATAGTAGACGCTCGCGCTGGGCGTATAGGAAATCGAAAAGCGGTCGCCCAGGTAATGGCCGCCGTCATCGAGCAGCGCGTGGAAGGGAAGATAGTGCAGGAAGTCATGGGGCGCGATAATCAGGTGCCGCGCGGATTTCAGGTCGTCTTCGATGGGCGCGATCAATTGCGCGTAGAACTCCTGGAGGTGCGCGTTGGTAGCGTCCAGTAACTGGTGTTGGAAGGTCCGCACATAGTCGGCCCCAAAACGGAATTTGGATAACTGAAAGCGCAGCAACTGAAGAGCCCGGCGCAGACCGGACGCGGTTCCCACCGGTACGATCTTGAGACTCTCGCGCGATAGCAGGCAGACGTGGAAAGTATCGCGGACGCGGTAGAATTCCACCAGCATGGCGTCCGAAGGCAGCGAAGCGCGGATGGCCGCCAGGCCGATGGAGCCGGCGGTTTGCAGGTTGGAATACTCCTGGTCTTCCACGCGCAAGTTGGCCAGCGCTTCCACCAGGTGCTGTTCGCAATCGCGCGCGGAGCGGCGGAGTTTCTCCAGTTGCGGCGCGCGCAGATTGGCCGCGCGGCCTTCCAGAAGCTGGATGGTGCGGCTGTACCAGTGGAGCTCGCCGCGCAGCGTGCTCACCTGCTCTACCAGGGCGCGCTGCGTCTTGCGCGAGGCCGGCAGACCCTGCGAGCGGAAAGCGATCAGGTCCGCCAGGCTGCGCGACTTGGCCTGTTCGATGTAGGCGAAGGCCGCTTCCAGGTGGGCCGCGTCGGTTCCGCGGCTCAAGCACATGCGGACCAGCGCTTCGTAGACCTCCAGCTTGTCCTTGAGGAAGGCGATTTTCAACTCTTCGGCCTGGAGATGACTGCGCAGGTTTTCCAGGTGTTCGTGCGCTTTCAGGTATGCCTGGTACGCTTTTTCGGGCGTTCCCAAGGCCTCTTCGATCACGCCCAGCACGTAATAAGCCTGGTAGCCGAGGGCCGGCGATTCGGCCTTCTCCAGCCGCTCGATGGCCGTGAGGCAAACCTCCCTGGCCTGCAGCTTCCGCCCGGCATCCAGGTGGATGCGCGCCAGAAGCAATTGGCAAAGCACCGCCTTTCCCACCAGCGGGGACTTAGCGAAAAACTCGAGGGCGTTCTGGCAAAGCCGCCGCGCCTCTACCAGGCGCCCTTCGCGGTGGAAGACCAGAGCCTGGTAGAGATCGATGGTCGCAATCCAGGCGCGGTTGTTTTCGCGCTCAAACAGACTGCGGGACCGGCTGAAGAGATCGAGAGCCTGCGCCGTATCGCCGTGGCGGCTCAGGGAAATGGCAAGGTTGGTCTGCGCCTTGGCGGCTTCATACCCCATGCCCAGCTCCTGGAACGCGTCGTGCGCCCGCCGCGCCAGGTGGGCCCCTTCCTCGGCCAGGTTGAGCTCGAGATACATCTCCGACTGGTCCAGATCGCAGAGCGCCTGCCGGTAGGCGTCCCCCAGCCCTTCGCAGTCCTGGCGCGCGGCGCGATAGAGCTCGATGGAGCGCGTGTACTCGCCGCGCAGGTAGTACAGATACGCGATGTTGTAATCGGCCACCGCCACCAGCAGCGGCATCTGGTGTTCCACGCACCAGGTCCGCGCCCGCTGGTAGGTGTTGAGCGCCTGGGGGAAATCGTTCAAGCTGATCAGGCAGGTAGCGGTGTTCTTCAGAGCGATGGCCACATCCTGCGGCTCGCCGATTTCGAGAAACGCGGTGTAGGCGCGCTGGTAGAGTTCGAGCGCCTCTTCGAAGCGGTCCTGACGGTAGAGGATGTTGCCCATATTGGCGTCCAGGCGCGCCAGCCGGAGGTGGTCCCCGTGTCTGGAAAAAATCTCGTGAGCCCGGTGCGCCCAGTCCAGCGCTTCATCGTAACGGCCCAGGTAAATCAGGCTCTGCAGCGAACTGTTGAGAGTGCGGCCCACCTCCAAGTCCAGGCCGAGCGGTTCGTAGATGTCGAGCGCCGCCTGATAGAGTTCCAGTGACGGCAGGTACTTCCGCTTGCGGTACAGGATGTGCCCCATGGCACGCAAGCCGGCCGCGCGTGAAGCATCGTCCCCCAGCCGTTCGGCCAGCCATGCCGCCGAACGCGCCATTCTTTCCGCCTGTTCCACATCCACGTGGATCAGGCGCACCACTTCGTCGTAAAACCGCGTGACGGTTTCCGGCTGCCACCACGGGCGGCACAAGTTCAGCAATTGCCGCCGCCGCCGCGGGTTGAGCTCGGCCGCCAACCGGAGCATGAGCTCTTCCAGATTCGCCGGCGTGTTGGTAATAGGCTCAGCCATCAGAAGCCTTTCTGCTCCAAGGCCTTTTTCAGGCGCTTCAGGCAGCGGCCGCGGATGAAGCCGATGGACCCTCTGGCCAACTGCAGACGCCGGGCAATCTCGGCGTAAGGAATGGGCGGATGCTCGAAGAAGAGAAGTTCGATCATGTGCTTGCAGCGCGCCGGCAGTTGGTCGATGGCATCCCTGACCAGTTGATCCTTCTCCACCTCGGCCAGCAGATCCGGCGGAATCAGCTCGTTGGCCGTGAGGGCATCGATGGTGTCTTCGTCGAACTCGTCTTCCAGCGAAGATTTCTTGCGCCTCCAGTGGTAGCACTTGTGGGTAGTAACGCGGACCAGCCAGCCCTGCAGCGCGTCGGCGTCGCGCAGGCGGGGCAGCTCGTTGAACAGGTCCAGGCATACCGTCTGGAAAATGTCGGCCGCATCCTGCGGGGAAACGCCGTAGCGGATGGGGATGGAGTAGATCAGGTTCTTGTAGCGATTCACCAGCACCATCCAGGCGCGGTCATCGCCCGCCAGGCAAGCCGTCACCAGTTTCGTGTTGTCCCAATCGCCGGCCGGTTCGGAACTCATCGTTTGGCCCCGGCGCCTGGGGCTTGCCAGTAAAGCTCTTCAATATTCCAGAGGACGTAATGATCCAGAAGAGCCGGCCGGAAGTTCCCCAGATTTTTCTTTGCGCCTACTAGAATGTCGGGACTCACCAAGGGAATGACAGGCAGGTTTTGGACCACTAATTCCTGTACGCGGTCGAACAATCGCTTTCGCTCGGCATATTTTGGCGTGACCATCTGCTGCCGCATGAGGCCGTCGATTTCCGATTCCCATGCGGTCGCCGGAGCTTTCTGTGCGGGATGCCACAGGTGATTGCCGCCGCTCGAAAGCCAGGTGGACATGTCCGGATTAGGGTCCGCATCCGTACTCTGCAAACCGAGCACGCAGGCCTCATAGTCGTGGCTGCCTTGCAGCCGTTCCAGCATGCTGCGAAACTCCAGCGGCACTACGTTTACCCGCATGCCGAGCGGCTTGAGATCGTCCTGAATCAAGGTGGCCATCTGCAGGCGCTCGGCGCTGCTGTTGCTGGCGACGATGGAAAACTCGACCGGGTGGCCTTCGGGGTCCAGAAGAGCGCCGTCCGTGGCCCACTTGAAGCCGTCCGCCGTCAGCGTCTCACGCGCCCGGGCGATGGACCTGACGGGCGGCGGAATCCGGCTGTCGATCCAGGCTTTGTTGCCGGGCGGAACCGGTCCCGCGAGCGGCGCCGCGCGGCCCAGGTAGATCAGCCGAACCATGGCATCCCGGTCGATGGCCGCGGAGACCGCGCGGCGGAAAGCCAGACGGCGAAATGTGGCCAGGCGGGCCGCCATCGGTGTCGTCGAATGGGTCGTCGACTGGGGCGGCAGATCGTTCAAATTGAAGAACAGGAAGTTGAACTCGAAGCCGGGCCCAAGATTGCGAAGCACATATCCACGTCGCTCCCGGTCTTTCTCAAGTACCGCGTAGTTCCTGGCGCTGAGGCGACTGATCACGTCGGTTTCGCCGGCCTGGAAACGCAACACCAGGTTGTCCTCGGTTCCCGCGAAAAGAAACGTGACCTCCGCCAGGTACGGCAGCCGGGCGCCCGATTCGGCGGCTTTCCAGTAGTACGGATTCCGCTCCAGGGTGAGGTGCTGGCCGGCTGAATACTCTTTTAGGCGGAACGGACCCAATCCCGCGATTTCGCCCGGCGGCGTCTGGGGACCCCAGGCCTCCGCCAGTTTTCCCTCCCGCCAGAGTTTCTCCAGCCGATGGCGGGGCAGCACGGAAACGCTATCGAACAGCCGCTCCGCAACCGCGTTAGGCTTGGGCAGTTCAAACGCTACCTTATAAGTGTCGAGCTTGCGCACCACAATCGGTTTGCCATCCAGAATCCACAGATCGCGCTGCGGAGAATGTAACTTTTCATCCAGAAAGACCTGGAACGTGAAAATGACGTCGTCCGCGCTAAAGGGATGGCCGTCGGAGAATCGCAGTCCCTGCCGAAGCTCCAAAGTGTAGCGGAGACCGTCAGCGGAAACCGTCCAGGATTTTGCCAGCGCCGGCTCGGTTTGCTGCGACTCCCGATTGATGTGGATCAGGTCGGCCATGATGCGGTGAATCACCTCGCGTGAGGGGACATCCGCGGCCATCACCGGATTCAAAGTCTTGGGTTCGGCTCTCTGCGCAAAGACCAGTCTTCCACCGGCCCGCCCTTGCAGTCCGTGGAGCACCAATAGATCTTCGGGAGCGCCTGGAAGAGAACACGCGAAGACAAGTGCAACTAGCGACCTGGAGACACACTTTGGCACGGCCCGTCTTCTATCACGGTAGTTTAACTCATTGTGATTAAAAAGGATGTTAACCAAATTACCGGGATGGCTACAGGTCGTCACGAGTCGTGCACTTGTCCACCCGCCGGTAGTGTTTTAAAGATGCGGTGAAGGCAATTTGAGCGTTCGTCATGAGTCGTGCCGCTGGGTTTCCTGGTCCGCCGCTTCTGAAGAAGACTCATGTGCGGTCCGGTACAGGTCTCCGGCGATGGCGTTTCCCGGTGCGGAGTAGAAATGCGAAACGAAGCCAATTTGGCGGCTTTGCCTTTCGGTGGAAGTGACAACGCTTGGAACCTCGTGGGGGATCGGGACATGCGGAATGCACGTAAGCTTGGCCCTGTCATATTCCCAGTTAAGCATGAGAGGGCGTGAGTTTCGGCTGGCGGTGGCGTGTATGTTATTGAGGGAATGGGGGATGGGAGTCTTAAAAGGGCTGTCAATGTCTGCTTTGCGCTTTGCTGTACTCCAAAATCCATTTTGGCGGGTCTGGTTCTAAACTGCCATTCACTTTGACATTTCGCTCGTTGGCCCAGCGGTAGCCCCACATCGGTCCAAACTTTGTGATGTACGTGTCGGGAGTCCGGTAAGCGGCGTCAGCCTGCGCAACATCCAGAGACACGAACCGATACTGTTTCTCCTCAAAAAGCTGGAGCACTTGCTCAATGACATCGGCATTCAGCCGATTATCGTGCAACAGCATCACCTGCGGAGGTTCGTAGCCGAAAACCTGCTTGTTCAAGGCAGCGTAATAGTCGATTTCCGCGCTCGAATAGGCAAGGTATTCTCCGCGTAACTTCTGAGCGGCTACGCCGTCGTTCTTGGCGAGCATCCGAATGTACGCATCGTTGAAAAGGTAGTCGGAGGTATCGATCGTACAGGCCGCCAATCGGTATCCACGTTTCGACAGGAACGCCGCGATCGCATCGTGCTTTCCCTTCGTGTCGCCCGTGTGGTTCATTGGAAAGCGGAAGAACGCGAGCTTTTTCCCCGCCTCCTTCATCAGCGGTCCGAGTGTGGACTCGCCGCGCACAATCTCCCGTTCAATCCGCTCCGAGGAGAGGCCGTTGATATCGGGATGGGAGTAGGTGTGATTTCCGAGGTCGAATCCCCGGCTTGTCCAATCCTTGAGTATCCTGGTTCCGGACGCGGGGCCGAGAGACTCAACACTCTTCCCGATCACAAAACCCGTTACCGGAATGCGATGGGCCTGAAGCGCAACCAATAGTTTGCGGTTGACGATCTCAGCCGTGGACCGTACTTCCGAGACATTCGACGCAACTTGGGCGCCGCCGGCATAAGGAAGGTCGTCAACCGTAATCGCGACGCTCCGTGCTTGCGCGCATACACCCAATGAGGAGAACAAGGAGAGCCCGGCTGAAGCAAAGAGGAAACCAGGACCGCGCATGTCTAAAGATTACATCGACCAGCCGTCTTGTTATCACCGCACATATCCGCGACCCTCCCGCCGCTCAGTGACGTTATGCTTGACGTAACGCATAATGCAAGCTATCACGAGGAGAGGAAAAACGTCATGGCCCTGACCGCTATCCATCCAGGCGAGCACCTGGCCGAAGAACTGAAGCGCTCCGAGCCCGTCCACGCGACCTAACGTGCCCTCGATATGGTATGGTGAAATCACTATATTTCATCTTTGGCAATGAGCGAAAGGGCCATCTTTGAAGCCGTTGGTCTGGGTCGGATCAAGCCGCAACGATTTGCGCGAGTTCCCCGAGCCGGTACAAGATCACATAGGCTATGCCTTATACATAGCTCAGCGCGGCGGCAAACACCGCGATACGAAGACGCTGAGCGGCTTTGGCGGGGCGGGAGTTCTGGAAGTAATCAGGGACTTTCGCGGCGACACGTTTCGCGCGGTATACACGGTGCGGTACGCGGGGGCGGTGTACGTTCTTCACGCCTTCCAAAAGAAATCAAAGACCGGACGCGAAACACCGCGCCGCGACATCGAACGGGTTAATCAACGACTGCGCGAGGCCGAAAGGATTGCAGGGGAGATGGAGCGATGAGCAAGACAGGATACGAAATCGGAAGCCGTAATGTGTTCAAGGATATCGGCGTGCCGAATCCGGAAGAACATCTGGTCAAAGCGCAGTTGGTGTTCAAAATCGACGCGATCCGGAAAGGGCGGCGTTTGAAACAGGTCGAGGTGGCCGATCTGTTGGGTATCCGCCAGCCCGACGTATCTAAGATGCTGCGCGGCGAGTTCCGGCAGTTCTCTGTCGAGCGTCTTCTGCGATTTCTGGTGGCGCTGAATCAGGACGTAGAGATCGTCGTGAAACCTCATCGCGGCAAAGACAACGCTCCGGCGTTGCATGTCTCCTGAAAGGCTCATCCATTGATGTAGGCGCCTCATTGAAGGGAGATCCCGCCGTTCGCAAGAATCGGACCGCATCAATAAATCGACCAGACGCCCGGTGTGGCAACCTCGATCAGGTGCCGGTCCAGGTCCCGAAAATAGAGGCTGTGACCGCCCAATTCCCAGGCGTGCTTCTCTTCCACCGCGATTCCGTTTTCCGCCAGCCACGCTTCCCAGTTTGCCAGCTCCGCGGTTGGAATCGCGAAGGCGATATGCAGTTCGCCATCGCCATCGTGCGGCGTGGGGCCTGCACGCGAGCCGCCCTTCTTGAACAACAACAGTACCTGGCGGTCGCCGGCTTTCATGGCGCAGCCGCGCTCCCCGAAATCGCTAATCACGCGAAACCCGAAGAGCTTCTCGTAAAACCGGGCGGAACGGGCCACGTCGGTTACGTACAGCGAGGACTCCAGAATTCCTTCCGTGTTCGGATGCATGTCGGTTCTCTTATTCTCTGATAGAATCTGGATCTCGGAGCCAAGCGCACGAGAGGTCGAACGAGAAGGAGAGTCGAATGAATCGCTGGTTACTGAATGGCGCCCTGTTCGCGGCTTTTGCGATTGTCCCATTTCACGCTCTGGGACAGACGCCCGCGCCTGCGCAAGCGCCGAAGCCGAACGCCGACCCCTACGCCAACAACCCGGATGCCGGAAAGCTCAGGTTTCCTCTGGCAGCTCCCGCCGGCAGGGACAGCGGGGCGATGAAAACCGCGCTGCCCGGCGCGGCGAATGCGGGGCCCTTCGATGCCGCCAAGTGGAAGTATGGACCCAATTTCAATCCACCCGCGGACTCGAAGATCTGGAATCCGGTGAAGCTCAAGATGATGCAGGGCGGCAAAGTGACAGGCGGCACCTTGTTCAGCGCCACGGATCCGGAAACGTATTGCGCGATGGCCAATGCCGGCTACGATTTCATCTGGACGGAAATGCAGCACAACGCCAAGGAATGGGAGCAGGTGGCTCGCATGTGGCGCGCTTGTCCGCACGCCAAGGCCGTGCCGGGCGTTCGCGTGGCTTACACCGATGAACGGGAGATTCAGCATGCGGCCGATGCGGGCGCCCTGGTGATTGTGGTGCCGACCGTGGATACGGTGGAGGAAGCCACTGCGGCGCGGGATTGGACTTATTTCCCGCCGCTCGGGAAGCGCAGCCAGGGCGGCGGCCAGGCGTTTGACGCGGCGATGTGGGGCAGCGTGCCTGGCGGCTATCGCGCCACGATCAATGACAACATCGTGCTGATTCTGATGATTGAGACGCTGGAAGGAATTAAGAACGCCTATGAGATCGCCAAGGTTCCGGGTGTGACCGCGGTGTTCGCGGCCTCGGGCGATCTGGGGAACTTCTCGGGATACGCGCAGGGCACGCCGGACTATGAGCGCTTGATCAATGTAGTACACGATGCCGCGATTGAGGCGGGCAAGCGGCTGTGCGGTCCATTGGCATGGCGCGACCGGGCAGACTTCACCTGCTTCCAGGGAGGCAGTGAGACGGCGGCGATCGCCCGCGGCGTTGCCACAGAGCTTGGGCCGCTGGCGAATACTCAGGCGAAAGTGGAAGCGGGTCCTCTCGCGGAGCCGGCAGGCAAGCGCTAAATCCGCGACTGCGAAAACGACAGGCCGGAGGCCTATCCCACGATCACGCCTTGCATCCGGCAGGCTGGTGGGTTAAACATCGCGGTCAGATCAACTGCTCCATCAAGGAAATCAGGTATTCCTGGTCGAACGGGGCTGACCGGTAAGTGCGCGCATCGAAAAAGCGCCACAATTTCTTTTCCTTCTCCAGGGTATAGAAAATGAGTTGCTCTTCGATGAGGTCTTTTTCCAGGAGTTCCTGATTGAACGCGCGCACGGTTCCCTCCAGGGTGTAGGGAATGCGGAAATCCTCCGTGGAAACCAATTCCGGCGTGGCTGAAAACGAAACCTGCAGAATCCGTCCGCGCACATTGATCTGGACCAGGTTGATGCTGTCTTCCTGGAAAGCGCTTTCGGAAAAACTTCGCGGGTCCAGTTCTACTTCGTTGTGAGTCAGCAGGCGGTTTACGGAGCTCACGAAATCCGCGCAGATGGCATACAGGTCGCCTGCGGCAACCCGCCGCAGCGCGGCCATCTCCCGGGAATGCAGCAGCAGCCGCTCGTCTTTTTCGACCAGCGCGTCGATACTTTGCGCCAGCCGCTTCAGGCGGGCGTTTCCGGCCTGTGTCTGATTACCCAACCGGTTCACCATTCCAGCATACTGCCGGATCGCCTGCCGGTTCGGAGGAAACCTACTGGCGTCGGCGGCGCGATTGCAACAGCTCTTCCAATTCGATGAGATCCAGCAGGTCTATGTGCAACTGACCAAGGATCCGGTCGGCCGTTACCGCTGAGAGCAGCCGCTTCCCTTTCAAGACATGGTGGATGTGGGGCTGGGACACCCCGGTTGCTCTGGCCAGACCACGCTCGGTGACCTCGCCGCTGCGGACTCGTTGACGGAGGTTCTCAATGAGCCGCTCATGCAGATCGCAAAAGGTCATGACGTGAGCCCACGGGCCGATTCCTACGAGGAATAGGGTAGTACCGGATTTATCTTATCCCTATAGAAATCATTGGTATTTCGGAGAATAAGAGTTTGAATGCTTGACGTTTTTCTATGTGGAGATACAGTGGAAACACTGTGGAGATTAAGTGAAAACATTGTGGAAAATCAATGGCGACGGCTGATTTTGGGAGGGCTGCCTCCGGAAGGACAGTTTCAAAATGGATTGGAATCGATCAAACGCGATAGGGCTGGCCAGCACGACATGCAATTGCTGCCAGGGCCAAGGTATGCGCACCGTTCACAAGGTGAGGGAAGCGCCGTGCAACTGTGTGTTTCGGGCGATTTTTCGCGCCTGTTTCAACCGTTTTCGAGAGTGCACCGAATTAGGAGCGCACACGAGCACGGTGTCGCTGGAATTCTGCGACGGACACGATGGCCGGCGGTCCTACGCCCGGAAGCGGGAAGAATACATCGCCGATTTTTCACTGGTCAGCCGGCGAATGCTGGAGGATGAAGATCACCAGATCTTCCGGTACTTTTTCCTCCTGGGCGCCGACTGGAAACTCTGTTGCCACCGGCTGAAGCTCGACCGCGGCAACTTCTTTCATTCCGTGTACCGGATTGAACAGAAGCTGGGGCGCGGTTTTGCGGAACTGGAGCCCTATGCGCTTTATCCGCTGGACGAATATTTTGGAGGTGTGGTCAAGAAGGAGGCTTGCCACTCCTCGCTGGCGGATCCATTGCAATCCCACACCGAACGGCGGATTCCATTGCCGCTATCGGCTTAGGGGCATTTAAGGAGGCCCTTATGTTTACAGTTACCGTCACCATCGAAGGCGACGAAACATCAACGTTTCTAACCCAAGGAGTAAAGACGATCATGCAATCAATTACGGATTTTGCGGCAAAGGTGAATGCGAACTTCGCGTCGATTCAAACCGGCATCAAGGCTTTGGACGACAAGATTACGGCGTTCCAGAACAGTCCGGGGACATTGTCCGCCGAGGATCAAGCGGCGCTCGATGACATCGTGGCAACATCGGGAACCCTGGCTACGGCGGCACAGGCAGCGGTTCCGCCGGCTCCGCTTCCTAACCCCGGGGCCTAAAGCCGGGGAGTGCAATGTGGGGCAGGGCAGGTTTCCGACTTTTCCGGCCTGCCCCATATTCGACTGTACTGCTATGCAATAATGAAGTTGCCGCCGGGCCGCTACCGATGAGCACATCGACCACAGTTCTCGTGCTGGACCAATGGCAAATTCTGTTTCATGAAACCATGGCGGCCTTGCTCCGCACCCAGGAGGCGGTCAAACGGCAGTTTGGCCTTTGGGGTATTCTGAATGGCCTCTGGAGATCCAGTCGTGATCTCAAGATGCTCAACGCGAGTCTCAAGGCAATCTCAGAACTACCCGACGGAACGCTTAGCGAGGAATTGATCCAATCCCAAATTCCGCAACTTCGGAAGCTCCTAATATCTATTGAAGACCTGATCGACACCGCGAAACGCCATCAGTTAACCAATCGTTCGCTGACAAGCGCTGCCCTCGGGTCGATTAGGATTCGCGGCGAATACATCGCCGACTACCTGGAGACGCTTGAGATGTCAATTGATCCGGACGTTCTGAAGGCGATCCACGAGGGTCACGATCAAATTGAGCGCGGCGAATTTGAAACTACCGATCGGCTCTTCTGAGTGAGCCAGCCCAATTACAAGTTTAAACTCAGCCAGCAAGCCGCAAGTTATTTAAAGCGATTGGACGCGAATCTCAGGCAACGCATCAACGAGGGATTGATTGAGGCACTCAAAGATCCAATCGGCGCGTCAGATCATCTTGTTAACAGAGGCGCGGAGCGGAAGATCCGAGTCGGTAGCCTGCGAATTCTATTCAGAATCGAAGCGGAAGAGATAGTTATAGACGCCATTCTTCCGCGCGGCGATGTCTACAAGCGTACGCGGCGATGACCACTACACGTCGGGCGCCACGTCCGTGATTTTACCACTACAATAGGTACTCCGGCACAACTCATGGACAACCTCACCCATACGGCCATCGGCTTATTCCTGAGCAGGGCCGGCCTGGGCCGATGGAGTCCGCGCGCCATGCCAATCGTGCTACTGGCCGCCAACGCTCCCGACATAGATGTTCTGAGCGCTGCCTGGGGCCCGTTAAACTATCTGCATTACCATCGCCACCTGACGCACTCTCTTGTGGGCATGCCGGTGATGGCTATGGCCGCCGTACTGGCGGTGAAACTGGCCACCCGAAAGCCGATTCACTGGATCGGCGCATTTTTCGCCGCGCTCATCGGCGTGGCGTCGCACCTGCTGCTGGACTGGACCAACGCATATGGTATCCGTCTGTTGCTGCCATTTTCCGTTAATTGGCAGCGGCTGGACCTTACGAGCGTCATCGACGTTTGGATCTGGGCCGCATTGTTGCTCGGGATACTGGGCCCGTTTCTAGGCGGGCTGGTGGGGACGGAGATCAGTTCCGGGACGGTCAGGGCGCGGCACCATGGACGCGGCTTCGCCTGGTTTGCGCTGCTCTTTGTGCTGCTCTACGATTGCGGCCGGGCGGCATTGCACGCGCGCGCGGTGGCGGCGTTGGGGTCCAGCATGGTTCAGGATTCCGCCCCTTTGCGTGTTGCCGCCATGCCGGACCCGGCCAACCCTTTGCGGTGGCGCGGCCTGGTGGAAACCAGCGGGGCCTTCGCCGTGGAAGATCTCAATCTTGCGGGCACACTGGCGCCGGTCCGCGATGTCGTGTTTCAGAAACCCGAAGCCAATCCGGCTCTCGATGCCGCCAGCCGTGCCACCGTATTCCAGGAATTCCTGCGGTTTTCGCAGGTTCCGCTTTGGAGGATCTCGCCGGTCTCATCGCCTGAAAACGGCAAGCTGGTAGAGGTTTTCGATTTGCGTTTCGGTAGCCCCATGGCGCCAGGGTTCATGGTCAGCGCGCGGCTCGATTCCAGGCTGCGGGTGATCGAAACATACTTTCAGTTTGGCAGGCTGCGGCCCAGGTAGAAAAGACACCGGCGGCAGAGACCGCCGGCGCTACCGGCGCTACCGGCGGAGCAGGGCCTTCACGGCATCCGCGCAGAGTACCGCGGCGTGTTTGGACTCGGCCGCCAGGCCGCCCACGGCCTCATCCACCACCGCCGGCGTAAACCGGGCGATCTGCTCCGGCGTCTTTCCGGTGAGCCACTCCGTCAGTGCCGAGCCTGCCGCGATGGAGGCTGTGCAGCCCCGAACCTTGTAACGCACTTCCACCGCCACCCCGTTCTCGAAACGCACCGCGAGCCGCATAATGTCTCCGCACGCCGGGTTGGAAACTTCCACCGTCACGGCGGGCGGCGGAAGTTCGCCCACGTTACGAGGATTTTGAAAGTGCTCGAGCAGGCGCTCCGGATACATTCGATCTATGTTCCAATATTGGCATGGTTCAGGTGGTGGCGGCGATCATTGAGCGGGACGGGCGATTTCTCATTTGCCGCCGGACACCGGAACAGTCTCATGCGCTCAAGTGGGAATTCGCCGGCGGCAAGGTGGAACCCGGAGAGACTGCCGAACAGGCGCTCGCGCGCGAACTGGAAGAGGAACTCGGCATCCGCGGCGCACGCGGCGCGGAAATCGCACGCTATGAGCACACTTACCCCGGTAAGGATCGAATCGAGCTGATCTTTTTCCGCGTGACCGAATTCCAAGGCGAGCCCGTCAACCTGATCTTCCATGAAATGCGATGGGAGCCGCCGCGGAACCTGGCCGGTTTCGACTTCGTGGAAGGCGACCTCGCGTTCATTGGCGCGAGCTTTGACGCGAACCAGGCCTGACTCTTTATACTGGTTCCTATGGCCATGTCGATTAAAAAAGTAGACCCCGCCGAAAATGAGTTTCTGGCTAGCCTGGAAGCCAGGAGCAAGCAGCCCAACCTCTTCTTCCGCACGCTGGCGAACCGCGCCGAAGTTCTCCAGGCCTTTGTGCCGTTTTATGGCGCGGTGATGGCGCCGGGCCCGGTCCCGCGCCGCATCCAGGAACTGGTCTACCTGACCTGCTCCTACGCGAACCAGTGCGCGTTCTGCACGGCGGCCCACACCGCCACCGGCA
>Ga0209849_1000029_pt1 | contig 16090 bp, 5 predicted proteins | sample OrgsoiDNA2013048_FD_185798 | JGI IMG/M metagenome (GOLD analysis project Ga0209849, IMG submission 185798) | Permafrost soil microbial communities from the Arctic, to analyse light accelerated degradation of dissolved organic matter (DOM) -... | ecosystem: Environmental > Terrestrial > Soil >... | reverse complement strand
TTCGACCACCCCAACATTGCGCGAATCATCGACAAGGGCGTGACGGAATCCGGGTGGCCGTATCTGGTGATGGACTACATTGACGGCGCGCCCATCCACCAGTATTGCGTCGAACAGAAGCTTGCGCCGCCTGAGATTATCAGACTGGTGCTCGACTGTTGCCGGGCGGTCCAGTATATACATAGCAACCTCGTGGTTCACTGTGATTTGAAACCGAGTAACATCCTTGTGGATACCACCGGGTCGCCGCGAATTCTGGATTTTGGCGTTGCACGCCTCATTGAGCCGGGCCACCGCACGCGAGGCGGGCAAACTACCCGCGGCATCCGTCCTCTTACTCCCAATTACGCCAGCCCCGAGCAACTGGCGGGGAGTCCGTTGACCGAGTCAACCGACATTTATTCATTGGGCGTGGTTCTCTATGAATCGTTGACGGGCAGTTTGCCCTGCGACAATTCGGATTTTCCCTGGACGCAAATCGGCGCGCGAATCGCCGAACAGGACCCGCCGCTTCCGAGCCAGGCGCGCTTGAGCGGAACATCCAGCCGGGAGGATGCCATCTTTGCGCGGCAGCTTCGCGGTGACCTTGACAGCATCGTATTGAAGGCGTTGGCTCATGATCCCGCGAAGCGATACCTGTCGATGGGCGATCTTATTGCCGACCTGAATCGGTACTTAGCCGGCGAAGTTGTTCAGTCCCGGCGCTCCAACTGGTCCCACCGGGTAAGCAAGCTGTTGCGGCGCCACCGAAGATCGCTGGCGGAACTCCTGGCCGTTTGTTGTTTCATCGCATTGACCACTGGCCTCTTGTACGCGTGGCACTTTGAGCGCGCTCGCGAAACGCTGCTTCGGGACGAGTTGCGAGGCATGGTCGGATCGCTCCTCCCTTTGCCCCAGGACGTTCCCGGTTCTGCGCGTGAACGCGGCATGCTGTTCGAGAACTTCTTGCAGAGGATCGAGAGCGCGTGGCCCAATGTGGCAAGTGCGCGGCGGCATGGAACCGCCTGAAGAACAGGGAGCCACGTATAGGCAGGCGGTTGAATCGCTCGATGGCTTGCTGCCTGCGAACACTCGGAACATCCGCATTTGGCACGCGGCTATCGACGCGCATCTCTCCCTGGGGTTGGCCAACCTCCCGTTCTCCCGGCGAAGCGCCGAAAGTGACTTCGCCAGGGCCGCCGGCCTGGCGGGGCTGATCGTCTCGCGCGATCCCGAAGACTCCCAGGAGCGCGGAGAACTGGCGGTTGCTCTGCGGCGCAGCGCCCTGATTTCCGCGATGGAAGGCAGGCTCAACGAGTCGGATAGACTTCGCGGACAGGCTACCGAAGAGCTGAGAAGGATAACGATCGAGGCTCCGGCTTCCACCAGGCAAGAGGATCGGGCCGGCCCGTCTTGTCCGTCGATGGATGAGCAATTCAGTGAAGGAAATTCTCTTATGGCGTTGCAGGCCGGGGATCTGCTAATCGGCAATCGAGGCTCCGGCGGTGTCCCGGGAGCGCTTCTGGTGTTTTCGCCGGGCTCGCACGAAATGAGCGTTCTGTCAACGGGCAGGTATCTCTCCGACATGGTCGATGTGGCTTCCGGCTCCCGCACGGAACTCTACGTGGCCGGCCGGAGTCGCACCGGCTCCGGGACAATCGTGCGCTTGCGGTACGATGCGCGCGACGGCCGCTGGCTGGAGAAGCCAATCACCTGCGGGGGCCTCCTGCACCGGCCGGCCGCGATCGCGTATCGCGATAAGCGTCTCATCCTGGCCGACGCCGATGGCCAATCCGCGCGGCTGATCGGCGTCGACCTGGTAACCGGCCGGCAGACTCTGCTCGGGCGTACGGAGACACTCACCGAGCCGGGCAAGATTGTTTACTCGGCTGCTGGCGACTATTACCTTTCGCTCTTCTGGTCGGGGGAAGGCGGACCGGCCGAAATCGTCCGCCTCAACCCAAACACCCGCAAACTCAGCGTGGCGGCTCGCTATGGTCTTCTCGATAGTCCCGTGGCGCTTGCGATGACTCCGCGAGGGGATTTGATTGCCGGGAACCGCGAATGGGCCGCCAACGGCGGAAATGGAAGTATCGTACGCATTGACCGGCGCGGCGTGCAGAAGACCGTCTATCGAAGTCCGGAGTTGTCGCGCGTGACCGCTGTGGCTGTCGCTTCGGAGCGGGAAGCGTGGTACGCAACTGCCGCGGCTCCATTCTCGCTGGCGGGTCTCTTCAAACTCGACCTTGTCACAGGGAAGAGTGAGCGGATTCCGATCGTAGGCGGGTTGCTTGGCGCTCCTAACGCGCTGGTATATGTAAATTAAGTCGAGCTTCCATCGCACCACTATCGCAAGTGCTTTGGTCGTGGACATCCCAAAGCGTCACCAGCACTCCGTGCGTATGCCAAACAATTGGGTGAGGCGGTGGGGAAGATTCGAGAAGGGGCGATCGGCGACGTGATCATGGTGAAAGCCCAACGGCACCTCGGCGCCAAAACGATGGCGCTCGATCCGAAGACGCATAACCTCTTCGTGGACACATCGGATTTTGTTTCGCCTGGAGCGGCCCCTTCGAAGCTGCCAAATCCGCCGCGCAAGGCTAAGCCGGGAACGTTCCGGTTGCTATTTATGGGCGTTGAAGATCTCGGCGCCTTAAGACGCCGGCACGCCGCAAGCGGGGTGATTTAACCCATAACTGTGGCCGATTCGGCCATGATTTGCTTAAAATGACACACGCGCCCCTGCTTTCCTGCTGTGCCAAAACTGTGTCCGAACCCTATCTGTTGACGGTGCCGTGGGTTGCTGTCGAGCGAGGAGCAGATTCCCCAGATTGTTATAAATGTTAGGAGTTGGCGAAAGACGATGGACATCTTGGAATCGATGATTCTGCTTCACACGCAGGAGGTCACAGGTTCGAGTCCTGCCGCGCCCACCATAGTTTTCATCTGAGGTTTCATTTGCTGCGTCTGTCGTCACTTCCCGATCTGATACTTCACTGTTTGAACTGTTGCACTGCCACGGTCCTCTTCCGTGATCCCCACCTCGACGACGCTGGCGAGAACGCGGCTCAGGCTTCCGAGGTTACCGGAAAAGAAGGTGGGCACTCCGGGGCTCTCCGTGCGAAAGAATCCCGGATTATCTGCAGGCGAAGCGAAATCCAGGGCCGCCATGACGCGTTCGTAATTAGCACGCTCGCGCAAGTGCCGGAATCCCGCGGCATACGTGAAGGCGCCCGCGGCCGGCGGGATGCCCGCCCGGTCCAACACCGACGCGAGCAACCGTGAGTCGTTACTCACAAAAAGCAATCGCCCTCGGGTTACAACAGCAGCGAGCCGAGGCCGTCCAGACGCTGAACGGAATGCGCACCGGCAGTCGAGGCGACCCACTGCGCGCCAAGTTGAGATGTCGTCCAGACCTTGCCCCCTGCCACGCCCAGGGCGGCGCGTACCGAATCCGGCGACCATTCCGCGTTGGCGGCCAGAACGATCACGGCGGGCGTCTGCACGAACGTCCCCGCGGCGGCCGAACTGGACTGCACCAGCAGCATGCCGTGCGCGCCCGCCTGCCGGATCATCGCATCAATCGCAGCGACGGAATCCGCGTTGCCTGCGTCGGCCGGCAGGGGCTGTTCGTCGATTCGCGTCTCGAGATCGGCCTCGCTGCCCGCGCGATTGTCGGGCGAGACGGCGTACGGCGCATCGCGCCAATCGCGCCGGTGCTGCCCCGGGGAGCCGATCAACTTAGCCACGACCAGCGACGCTGCGCCGGTGGACTCCACGATCGGAAATGCCTTGTACACGCCGGCTTCCGGTGGAACCAACGCCACCAGGCCGGCGACCGTTGCCGGATCGCCGGGCGCCGCGACGTCGGGCGTGCGGAGAAAAACACGGCGCTCTTCGATCTCACCCGCGGTCCGCGTTACATCCGCAACGCCGGCCCAATACCGGCGGACCGCGGAGGCATTCCGCTGCACCCAGTAGGAACGAAAATACACGCTCTTGACCAGCAACTCCAGGTGCATGACCAGACGCAACTCTCCCGGGCCGGCAGCCTGTGCCACCGCGTCGCGGTACCAACGATCGCCCGCGACGCTTGGATTGGCGCTGCCCGCAAGCAGTTCGAGCGATTGTGCCACAAGGTCCTCCCTGGTGCCGAGGATCAGATAGCCCTTGGCGAAGGCAAAGGCTACGGTGCGCCTGGTCGCAGCGTCGGTGCGCTGGTAGAACGTCACGCCGCCTGCCTGGCGCTCCTCGAACTTCGCGCGGACCGCCCATAGGGGGCTCGCCACGACGCCCGATTCGGCGATGTGGCTGACATACAGGAACTCGACGTCGCGGATCTCGTAAAGCGCCAGGGCGGACTGTGAGCCGGCCATTTCGACGATGCTCTTGAGGTCAGGCAGGAAACCCGCCGTCTCGCCGTATTCGGCATAGACCTGGCTGAGTTTGGTGAAAAGGTTGCTGCGCGAGAAAACTGCGAAGTTCTCGCTCGCCAACCAATTCGCTTTCACCTGGGAAGCATCCCAATCGCGAAGCAGGTGTCCGAATTCCGGAGCCTCCAGATATGCCAAGGCTCCGCCCGGCATGAAGGACGCCAGCCTGGCCGGTGGCGCGGCCCTCTGCTGAAGGTACACATATGTCGCAGCGGCCAACAGCAATGCGCAAAGTAGGGCAGCTCTCTTCATTGTGCGCTCCTGAGAAGTCGGGGCCGGACAATCCCCCCTTGCTCAATCACGTCCTTGATCACCGGTTGTCGCGCGATGTTCGCGGCGCGGCGCTGCTGTTCGGCCGTCAGCGCGTCAAGCCTGCGCTTCAGCGGTGGGCGCTGCGGTGGCGCCGTGCGGTCGATCGCGGTGCGAAGATAACCGATCGCCAGCGCGAGATCGTCCAGGCGCTCCGCCGCGGCGGAAAGCGACTCTGCGATCGTCACATCTTCCGCGGGCTCCTCAGCGACCGCTCGCGGGCGGTAAACGGGATAGGTTCCACGACGGCCGTAGCCGCCATAGGCGGGCTGGCCGGAATCGAAACCGAACTGGGGACGCGATTGCGTCTGATGAAGCGCCAGCGAGAGACTATCGCGGCGCGACGCGATGGCCGCTCGAACGGCGCCGAGCCGGGCGCGCGCATCGGCGGGCGCGATCGCCAGAGCCTCGCGCCAGAGGCGAAGCTGCGTCTCCGGCGTGGATGCGGTGCTGGCGGCTTCCACGCGTGCTTCCACCTGGTACGGTTTGGCGGCTGCCTCCGGACCGATCCGCGGCGAAGACAACAGCGCGAGTTCGGTGCCCGCCGCGGCGACGACAGCCGGCGCGGCCGCGCGCGCGGCTTCCGCACGCACTCGATACGTGGCTTGCGAATCGCCGATGGCGGCAGCGAGCAATTGCGCACGTTCCGCAGCACCAGCGGGCAGAGTGCGTGCGAGCCGCGCCTTCGCGTCGGAATCCCACGGCGCCGCTTTGATCCGCCTGCGAAGGAAGTCCGCGGCCTCCGCCGTCTTCGTGTGCTTCGCGAGAAGTTCAGCGGCGGGCAGCAGGGTGTCGAACGGATCGTCCGCCACCAGTGCCATCCGGTTCAACAGGGCGAGGACGCCCGCTGTATCGTTGCGCTGCAGTTTGACCTCGGCCAAGCCGAGGAAGTTGGCAGCGGTGAGCCGGCCCGCGCCCAATTCGCGCATGTAGAGGAACTCAAGAACCGTGCGCGCACTGGCTTCGTCGCCATCGCGGCGGAGGTCCACCGCGCCCCGCTGCAGGATCTCAGCGGTAGGCGCCCCCCCGGGATTCGAACGGTATCGCTCCAGCAAAGCAGCGAGCGTTCCCGTCCGGGCGGCCAGCCGGATCTCGACGCTCTGGTCGAATCCGGGAATCGATTCCACCGGTATCAGGCTCCATTCGGCGGCTGCGGCCTTCGCGTCGCCGGCCTCCAGGAGCAGGCGAACCAATTGCCAGCGCGCCTGGACCGCCCGCGTTTCCGCATACCCCCGCTGGTCCCCGAAGTTCGACTCTACCTGTTTGGCGCGCACGGCCGCCAGGTCGCGCTGGACCGAAATCCGCTGCTCGGCTGTCAGGTCCGGAACGCGCATCAGGGCGTCGAGCATCATCTCGGGATCGCCCATCGCCCTGCCCAACTCCACCAGCCAATCGGTGCCCGCGCCGGAGGTGATGGATGCGCGGGCGGCGGGCCGGAGCAGCTCATCGAGCCGGTATTGGTTGTTTCGCTGATAATAGTCGCCCAGCAGGTGGGCGATTTCAGGACGCAACAGGTCGACGGCATGGCGCTCGCCTATGTTGGTGAACGTACGCGCCACGCGGCCCCAGAAGGGCTCCGGCACGCGCACGCCGCGACTTTGAATCTGCAGGAAGGTGTCGAATGCGACCTTCCAGCGAGCAATCGCCTCCGCGCGGCGGCCCTCCGACCACAGCACGCAGGCGATGCGATCCTGCGCATCGCCGCGATCGGAATCGAGCTCCAGCACGTGTTCAAATTCGGCGACTGCTTTTGCGGATTGCCGCGCGCCGGCGTACGCATCGCCGAGCGCGAGATATGCGTCCGGATTGCCAGGCGAGGCCTCAAGCGATGCGGGCAGCCATGCTTCCGCCTGGGAACTGCCGGCGGCGGCCAGATAGTCGCCGTAACGCGCGCCGTAGTAAAACCATACCGGCCCAAGGACCACCGAATTGGGTTTTCCCGATGCCTGCAAACGCTCGCCGATCGTACGCGTATCGAGCGTAGCCTGGAAGGCGCCGTCGACGCCGGGAGCATGATCTCCGAGATAGAGCCCCGCAAGCGCGGTGAACGCGCTAGTCCACACCGGGGGCAGGGTATTGCCGCGAGCGCGCACCACCGAGTAGGCAAACTCCGGCGCATCCGCGGCGATAGCGAACTGCACCGCGCGATTGCGAACGGCCGCTGGGGAGTTGGATCGCGCCACGTCCAGCAGTTCGTCGTGGTGGTGCGCGGCCAACAGAGTCAGGTAGCGATCGAGCACGGCGCCGGAGAGTGCATTGCGCGCCAATGCCTTGCGCATTACGCGCAATTCGGCCTCCCGATCGCCTTCCGCGAGGAACGCTTGCGCCGCCTGTGCCAGCGCTCCGGCCTCCACCGCGCGGCCAGGATATTTCGCAGCGTATGCCTCCAACTGGCCGCCCAATTCCTGGTACATGCCGCGCTCGCCCTGCAGCGCCGTAAAACGCGCATCGATCTGCAGATACTGTGCGGCCATGCTCTCGTGCCGCCACCGCGCCTCTAACTCCACCAGCCCGGCCGAAGCCACGAGCGGCAGCAGCAAGCCGTTCCGGGCTGCGCCTCGGCGCGCGCCCTCCGCGTTCAGCGCCTGCTCCAACCGCAGTTTCTCTTCTGGCGTGTACGTCTCCGCCACGATGTGTCCGGCGACTTGTTGGACCTGCCGATCCATCCCGGGATTCGTTCCGAGGCGGGAGATCACGGCTTCCATGCGGCGCGCGCGCGCCATCACACCTGCATAGACCAAGGCGTCGCCGCCTTCCTTGAAGAGTTCGTCTCCTGCCAGTTTGGCGCCGCGCTCCGCGTAGCTCACGGCATCCGGAAGGATGTGCCACGAGTCGAGCTGCTCCGCGATTTCAAAATCGGCGCCGGCAGTTTCGTTGCGCCCGCCGATAATCGCGGTCCGCAGCGCGCTGACCGCTTCCGCGTTGCGCCCGGTTCGCGCGCGCAGTTCCCCGACCTTAATGAGCCACTGCGGATCGCGATACGCCAGGTCGTACAATCGCGCGCAGCTTGCGAGAGCGTCGTCGAAACGCATCAGCCGTTCTTCCAGGCCCGCCTTCGCAACGAGGACATCGGCGCGATCGGGCCGGGCCTTCATCGCACGTTCGTAATCCGCGATCGCAGCGGCGAAGTCTTCGGTGACGGTTTCAATGCGGCCGAGCACGACGGGCCAGCGATAATCGAGCGGCGCTTCGGCCGTGGTCTTGCGATAGAACGCCACCAGCCGCGCCACCTCGCCATGCGCCATCGCGTACGCCGCGGCCTCTTTGGCGAGCGCCTCGTCTTCGGGATAGCTGTTGAGCACTTCGATGTATTGGTCCACCGCGCCGACAGCGTCTTTGAGACGGTCCAGCACCGGGACGAGACTGCGGCGCACGGTGGCGATCCGCTCGATGCGCTGCGCCGAAGTGAGCGGCGACTGCTTTAGCCGCTGGATGGTGGCGAGCTGAAAATTACGGAAGCCGCGATCGTCTTTGGCGCGGAGATAGGTGTCGGCCATCGCGGTGAGATATTCGGCGCGCAGGGGATCGGCCGTGAGCAGACGCCCGAGCAAAGTACGGGCGCGATCGGTCTGGCCGGACTCCGTCGCGATGCGCGCGGCCTCCAGCGTGAATTGGGAAGCGAGATCGGCGCGTGCGCGGCCCGCCGCATCGAGCAGGAGTTCGATCGCGGGATCGGGCTGGCGATTGCGCACATGAAAATCGGCTGCCCCGCGAATCACGCCCAGGATCAGCGGATGGTCGCGATACAGCGTATCTACCACGCGCGACGCTCCCGCGATATCCTTCTTCGATTCGAGGAGGCGGGCGCGAGCGAGCGTGAGCCGCATCTTGTCGACTGGGTCGTTGGCGATGGCTGCCAGGCGTTCGCCGGCCCGCTCCTCGGTACGATCAAAGCCTAAGCGGCGGGCGTGCTCCTGCAGCGTGGTGAGTTCCGCGGGGGTGGCGGCGGCCTCCACGCGGGTTTGCAGCAGCGTCCCGAGATCCTGGCGGCGCTGGAGTGCCTCCAGCACCGAAATTCGCACGCCTACCGCATCGGGCGTGGGGCGCGCTGCGACAGCGAACCGCGTGCCGCGGTCCACCAGGTCGCGCGTGGCGGGGCGGTTGAGCAATCGGAGGAGCCGGTTGGCCGCGGCGTGTTCTCCGTTGAGCGCGCCCGCGATGTACTCGCGCACGGCGGCGGAGGAATCGTGTTTGCCCTCGTAGATAGCGCCTGCCTGGTAGGCGTAGAGCGCAGGATCGTCGAACCGTTTCCGCGCCGCGGAGATCCAGCGCAGCGCGTCGTCATACCGGTAGTAGTCCCAGTAAACCGTTGCCGTGTCGAGATAGGCCTCGGGCATTCCCGACTGGGCGACGGGCATCCGCTCCCAATAGGTGCGTGCGCGCGCAAAGAGTTCGCGATCGGCGTAGATGTCACCGATATTGGCAAGCAATGCGGCATCGCGCGGATTAGCCCGTTGTCCGTATCCGGCGAGCGTGACGGCGATTTCGGTATCGCGCGGGTCATACGCCGCGAGCGAACGATACAGGCTGGAGGCCTTGGCGGTCAAGTCGCGGCGTCCCGGGAAGGCCGCCGCAAGCGCACGGGCAGAGGGTGCCGCGGCTTCGAAATGAGAGAGCCACGCGTCGCCCTCCATCGCGAACTGGAGGGCGCCCGGATTGGATGCGAAGTCATTGGCGTTCCGCACCGCGGCAAGTTCCTGCGTGAGCCGGCCCTGCCGCGAGAGGCGTTCGAAGAGTGTCGAGCGGAGCTGCGGATCGTAGAACCAGTATTGGCGCAGCAGTTTTTCCGCTGCCGCATCGTCGCGTGTTTCCTGCTTGGCGTAGGCGGATAGCAGGTTGTGCACGAAGACCAGATCTTCCGGGAAGCGCTCATGCGCAAAGAGGTTCAACTGCAGGTAGAGCGCGGCGTCCGGATGGCCCTGCACGACGGCCGCGAAGTACTGCTCCAACTCGGAGCCGGAGAAAACGCCGACGGCATCGCGCGAGATCTTCTCCAGCGCGCTCGACTGTCGTGTGCGCAGATACCAGCGGGCCAGCTTGTGATACCAGGAGCGGTCGGCGAACTTCGCGATGGCTCGCGTGTAAATCTCCTCGACGTCGCGTGATATGCCATTCTGTTCCAGGTGCGCGGCGAAGCGTTGATAGAGCCCCGGATCATTCGGATTGCGGTCGATCTCCGTGCGATAAACGCGCAGCGCCTCCACAGGCCGTTTGAGCCCGGCGAGCCGCGAGAGATACTTGTCCAGCACCTGCACGTATTCGCCTGAGCGCGCGCTGACGGGCTCTGGCGCGTCCTCTGCCGAACCGATTGGCACGCCGGATGCCTTGGCGGCAAGTTCGTGCAGCAGCGAATCGTAGAGCGCAAACTCCTCCGCGGTGCGATTGCCGCGGGCCAAGGCGTCAGAGACCTGCATGGCGACCGCAACGCGCGCCGCCACGTCGGGGAACGCCGTAAGGTATTCGCGGCCGGAGCGAATCACACTCGCATCGTCGCCGTACGCCGCGTATGCCGAGACGAGTGCCGCATGCAGGGGTGCGCGATAGGCGGACTGGGGGAAACGCTGGTCGAGAAGCGCCACCAGTTGACTCGCCGCCGCACGGTGGAAGTAGGCTCCGGCCTTCTCGTTCTGCGACTCATACCGACTGCGCGTCCCCGTCCAGTTCAGCAGGAGAGACAGGATGCCATTCAAAAATCCAGGCGAAGGGTCCACCGTGGCGATGTCCTTATAAAAGGAGAGATCGCCGGAGCCGAATTGAATCGGCTGGCCGGGCGCGGTGAGCAACAGGTTCGCCAAGCCGTACAGCGCGCGCTCGGTATGCGCCCCGCCTGCGGGCGGAGCGCTGTAGAGGGCGTAGTAGAGACGGGCGGCCTCGTTGACATCGGGCAGCCATTCGAATAGCTGCGCGGCGGTTTGCAGTTCCGCGGGCGTCCAGGGCTGCCGGCCGCCTTCCTTGGCGATCCGGTATTCGAGCAGCACGCGGCGCGCTGCCGGAACATTATTCTGCGACCGGAAATAGTGAAACAGCCGCGCCGTGGCAGTCAGGTCTGCCGGGTTTGCCGCCAGCGCGGTGCGGGCGCGTCCGGTGAACTCGCGAAGCTGTTCCTGGTCTGCAAGCAGCTTGAAATAGGCGGCACGCATCTCATCCGGCCAGAGCGGTTGAAATGCACGATCGTAGATTGCGAGGGCAGCGCCGGGCGCTCCGCGCTGCATCTGGATGGCGGCGCGCATCCGAACCGGCTCGAACTCGTCGTGGAAATTGCGGCCATATGCGGCGATCCCGGTTTCCGCCGCGGCGAATTGGCCCGAGCTCGAGAGGTGGCCGATCAGCTTGCGCCAGGCGGCCGGCTCCTTTGGATAGCGTGCCACCCATGCGCGGAAGACCGGATCGGCAACGCCCTCTGGCAGTGCTTCCTGGTTAATCAGATTCGCCATGCGCTCGTAGGACTGCCAGCCGCGTTGAGCGGTTGCCGGCTGCAGGGGATCGTCCGGAGCAGTTGCGGCGGCCGTCAATGCGGCCAGTTCGTCGCGCGAGCGCAGGCGGCGACGATAGAAATCGGCCAGTTCGATTCGCGCGGCGTAGGGGTCGGATGCCCTGTCCACGCAGACCTTCCAATCGGTCTCCGCCGCCGCGAAATCGAGCGCAAGCTCGGCTTCGTGCGCGCGCAAGCGGTATAAGGCAACATCGCTGCCCGCGGCTGCGATCATCGCGGTGAGCGCGGGGCGCGCTTCCGCAGGCGGGCGCAGTACCGGCACGGCGCCGCCCGGCATGGGCACGGTGCGGAACAGCGCCGCGATGGCACGGCCGGAAGGTATGTGCTGCACCAACGGCTCCAGTTGTCCGCGAAGGAAGAGCGAGCCGCAGAGTGCCAGGCCGACGGCCGCAAGAATTGGCTTACCAGACCTCAATCGCCACCTCCTGGGTGCCGACATTGTGGGCGATGTCCTCGGCCGTGAGTTGCACGGAGTACCTGCCGGGAGGAAGATCGCGCGGGACTACAATCTCACCGGTGTTCGCTTTGGCGGCGCTGTTCCAGTGAAGCGCCACCGGCAGCGCGCCGTAAATCCGCGCCGTAATGGTGCGCGGATTACCGGAGACCTGTGCCGAAATGCGGAGAATGCCGCCGGCGTGAATCCGCGGCTTCTCCAAACGCGCGCGCAGCACCGGGGTCTTGCTGGCGATCACAAAGCTCTTGGCTTCGCGGTACACGTGGCCATCGCGGTCGCGCAGGATGAGCCGGACCCGATACACGCCGTCGGCCATCTCTACAGGCGCCAGAAAGCGCGTCTGCCACGCGTCCTCCTGCTTGAGATAGCGCAGGGGCTTGGTCAGGCCGAAGGGAAACAGCGCGATCACCGACACGATCGACTCATCGGCCTTCACGCGGAGGACGGGGTCGCCCGGACGAATCACGCGCGGGCGGAGCAGTGCCCGCGGAACAGCGAGGAACGAGGTGTAGGGCGTGACGAATTTGTATCTCTTCGAAAGCCGTATGATTTCGTCGATCGCCACGCGGTCCTCGCCCTCCCGCTCGATCTTCTGCAACAGCGCGTCCACGCGAGCTCTGGCCCAAGTGCGCGGCAACTCGGGATGATCGGCACTCAGTGCGGGCAGGCCGGCGGTGGCCGACATTCGCAGCGGTTGTCCAGCGCGCGTGCCCTGAACGGTGAACGCGGCCTGCTGCAACGGGCTCTTGTATCGGCCAGCCCACGTCGCCATGGAACCCGCGTAGCGCGAATCTTCGAGCGGGTAAACCAAGTCCACAATCGCCCGGGGCGTCACGGCCAGCGAGAGGTTTTGCACCGGCTCCGCGCCCACCTTATCCAAAAAGGCGCTGAGCTTGAAATCGATCGGCTCGGTGGACCGCACCAGCTCGACGTAGCCGTTGTTCGCCGCCAGCAGTTGCAGCAGCGGCATGTTGGCATCGTCGCCGACGCCGAAGACCAGGGTGTGTGGACGCCGACCCGCGGGCCGCTTGCTCCATTCGGCGGTGTACCAGGCGGCGAGTCTGCCATTGTGAATCGTCCCCTCGGTGGCTCCGCCGTCGCCGATCAGCAGGAAGTACGGCTCGCCTGGCGCGACCTGGGCGAGCGCCGCGGTGAACGCGCGCTGCAAGTCCGTGCCTCCGCGAATCCGGCTGTTGCGGATGAAGGCCAGGGCCTGCTCGATGTTGGCCGCGCTGGCTGAACGCGGCTGCGGCGATAGCAGGCTGACCTCGGAATTGAAGAGCATCAAATTGAAAGAATCAGCCGGACGAAGGCGCCGGAGAGCGGCCTCGCATGCCGCGAAGCTGCGCTCCAGCTTGTCCCACTGCATGGAAAGCGAGGTATCGAAAAGCAGGATGAACGTGCGCGGCGGTTGCGCGGGCACGTGGTTCGCGGACTGCCCGGGTGTGCGAAGCCCGGGGGTGCGGAGCCCGGGGGTGCGGAGCAGGGCCTGGGCTTGAAAGAATCCTGGTCCGTTGGGGGACTCGCGCTCGGTGATCACGCGCAACGTGTCCCCCCGATCGGCCGCAAGCGCATAGCGGACGGTGAAATCTTCCTTCAACTCCACGTTGGCTCCGGAAAATTCGGCGCGCACCAGGTTCGGTGTGCGTTCCAGAATGTGAAGCGGGTAGCTTGGGGCAATCGCCTCGAAGTCCTGGATGGCGTGAGCGGAGCGCAACTCAAACGTCATTGTGAAATGCCCTGCGATCTGCACCCCGTAGACATCCGGTTTGAGCGGCACGACGAATTCGGAACGATATCGTTCCACCGCGACCGGATGCTGGTACTCCATCTCGATCCGCTTGGTGCCGAAAGACGGAATCGGCACGATGCGCGCTGTGAACTGCTGGCTCCGGCGCGCCTCATCGGCATCGCGCTCTCCCATCTGGAGCAGGCCCGGATCGATGGCCTGTGCCTTTGCCTGCTGATAGATTTCTCCGGCGCGGCGGCGCTCCAGGATCACACCGGGGATCCGCGTCACGTCGTCCCATACGGCGAAATCGGAGACAGTGGCCTTGTCCGGCAGGGCAAACCGATAGACGCCTTCCTTCACGGTGTTGGTATGGTTGCCGAAGATCTGCCGCACACGGATCCGCGCTATGCCGTTATCGATGCGGACGTCCAGCACCATTTCGTTGAGCGTAAACACCGCGGGATCCGCCTGCTGACGGTCGCCCGGAATCAACACGCCGGTGTCAGCCATCGCGCCGGCAGCGCAGACTAGAGCGAGAACCGATAGTCGTGACGTCACCGGATTGCTCCTTCCGCGATCCGCACTAAGCCGTTGTCGGTGCCCACATACAGGTAGCCGCCGCCCGCCGCCAGCGCGGTGACGTTCTTCGAAGGCAGCCCCATGGCGGTGCTGCTCCAGCGGTTCGAGCCGCGGTCGTAGACGAAAAGTCCGCGATCCAGGCTGCCCGCGTAGAGCCTGTCTCCGCTCACCGTCATCGCATTCGGGTTGACGACGAACCCGTCCCTGAGATCGGGGAAACCATGCCATTCGCCGTTGGGGTCCAGGCGCAGGACGCCGCCCCCATAAGTCCCGGCAAACCATTCGTCGCCCACGCGGGCGAACGCCGTGATCCAGTTGTGCTTCAGATGAGAGTTGGCGGTGGTGTAATTGGCGCGCACGGAATCGTCATCGAGCACGGAGGCGCCGCCCAAGGTGCCCGCCATCGTGCGGCGGCCGTTGACCGCAACTGTGTACACGTGATTGTTTACGAGCCCGTGGAAGACGTAGAGGCTGCGCACACCGGAGCGATCCACGAAGGAAAGTCCTGCCGGCGTGGCCACCACCATCCCGCCCTCGCGAAAGGCGACGTCGGTGACGTGCTCGCTGAGCAGGCCGTCGCGGCGCCCCATCACCTGGCGCATTTTGCCAGCGGAGTCGAAGAGCGCCAGGCCATTCGCGGTGGCTACCGCGGTGCGCGCCGCGTCCGGTTCGGCAACGATCCGATTGACACAAAACAGGGTGTCGTCTTCGTGATGAGTGGCATGTTCCAGACGGGGGTCCAGGATATCGAGGCCGCGGTCGAAGTAGCCGACCCACAGGCGTCCGTTGCTGAGCGCGAGAGCGGAAACATTGCGGTCCAACATCACGGAGGGGCCGGCGGTAAGGGCGCTTCGCCATCGACGCGATGCCGAATCATAGCGATAGACCGCGGCCTCGCCGACCGCGTAGAGTTCACCCTCCAGCTCGGTCAGCCGCTCGATCGCGCCTTGCGGCGCATCTGCTTCCACCGGGACGCGGGACACCGGCCGCGACTGAAGCGGCAGACCGACAATGCCCTCGTCTTCCGTACCGGCGAACAACGTGTCGCCGTGGCGCGCCACCGCGCGAACGAAGAAGCCGTCCGCCATCGTCCGCACGCGCCTGCCATCGCGGAATTCGACGACTCCGAGCGGCGTGCCGGCATACACTGCCTCCTTCCCGATCGTCAGCGAGAGAACCTGTGGATCGGGAAGATCGGGCGAGAGGTCTTCCATCTGCCCCCCACGATAGTGAAACAGCCCGCCGGCCAGCGTGCCGATCCAGAGATCGGCGTCACTGCCTGCCATCGCCGTGATGTGGGCGGAGTTCAGGCGCGCGTGGAAGGGTGCGAGCCGATGCCCGTCGAACACGAGCAGGCCTTGATGTTCCGTGCCGACCAGGATGCGGCCCGAGCCCAGGACTAGTACGGACGTGGCGATCCGAAGTGTCGAATCGGTCGGCAGAATCTGTCGGAAGCGGGTCCCGTTGAACGCCAATACTCCCTCGCCGCGCGTCGCGATGAAAACTTCGGGCGCCGCGGAACCGACAGCTATGCCCGTCGAGACGGCGCTCAACTCCGCCGCGGGGAGTTCCAGTCCGGTGCGATACCAACGCTCGAGTGCGCCGTCGCGATTGAATACGAAGAGACCGGCGCGCCCGCTGACCACGACAGTATCCCGGTACGTGGCAAGATCGCGAAAACCGGGACTCGCGGACACGGCCTCGACGCTGGCCGGGACAACCCGGTTCACAGGGATCACCTGGAACGCGTAGACCGACTTTGCGTGAACCTCAGAGACTGCTTCGTCCTCTGCGTGAGAAGCCCGCCACAGGACAAACGGGATGGCCAGAACAGGCGCGCTCAGAAAAAGGGCGAAGATTCCGCGCCACCGGCGGAGCCGACCTGGAAGTTGAAGCATGCTGAGTAAGGGTAATCGGTTGCACCTGGATACTCAACCGATAGGCCGATCCTTATCCTCCGTCAGTTCCATTGGCACGCCTCATGCCAACAACCAACTTTGGTGCAGATCACGTCCGGCGACGGCCAAGAGGCTGAATTGAGATCTCTCTGAGTGTCCCAGACCAAGACCTTGTTTCTAACTGCATTAACGGGCGTGTCTATGTTGCCACGG